>Ga0169931_10008342_pt1 | contig 15136 bp, 6 predicted proteins | sample Kivu_15m_20L_FD_129675 | JGI IMG/M metagenome (GOLD analysis project Ga0169931, IMG submission 129675) | Freshwater microbial communities from Lake Kivu, Western Province, Rwanda to study Microbial Dark Matter (Phase II) - Kivu_15m_20L... | ecosystem: Environmental > Aquatic > Freshwater > Lake ... | reverse complement strand
CGGCAGCGTGATAGGCGGCCACCTCTGCGCCGGCTCGCTGGTGCGCACCACCGCCGAGCTGGTGATCGGCCTGCTGCCGGATTGGAGCTTCCACCGCGAACTGGATCCAGCCACCGGCTACCCCGAGCTGCGGATCACTCCTCAGGCTCCGGACTGAGGGGCGGCAGCCGGCGCTCCACCTGAAGGAACACCAGCCAGGCCACTCCGGCACTGATGCCGCCGGTCCAGTCGTTGCGCAGCAGCTCCACGATCGACACCGTGCTGGCGCCGATGCGCAGGCCGCGCAGCAGAAAGCGGCCCAGCTTCTCCAGCGATTCCTGATTCACCGCCATGGGCTGGGGCCAGCGCAGAGGAGCTTCAGGTTGGCGGAAGGGCTGCGGGTGGCAACCGTTCGATCGCGTCCGGGGACACGCCCATCTGCTGAGCGATCAGCAGCACCAGTTGCTCCAAACGAACAAGGCGCTGCTCCAGGGCATGGAGCTCAGCGGTGCCGGCCTTGCCGCCCGTGGATCCCGTGTCCTTCCCACCTGAGGGAGGTTTGGGCTTGGGAGGGGGCAGCAGGGACAGGGGCGGCGGGCCGTTGGGGTCCGCCAGCAGCAGGCGGCTGTCGCCATGGACGAGTGGGACCGGAACCCACCAGAGGAATACAAGGAGCTTTTCGCCGAGATTGATCAGGCGGCAGCGGCTTACAGCGCCTCGATTGCGCAGGGCCTCAAGCTGAGCAGCCAGCTGCGCGACGCCGCAGAAGACCTGGAGGCCGTCGCCGGTGAGCTGCAGCAGGAGGCCGAGGAGCTTAAGACCATCCAGCAGGCCTCCAGCAAGCAACGCCGGGCCCGCTCGCTCAACTGAAATGGATTGCCAGCCTTTGGCGCCGCGGCCGAACAATGCGGCAGTGGCGCAACGATCGCGCAGCACACACTGACGGTTTTGACACTTTGGCGTGGGATCGCCCCATGCCTGCGATCAGCCCGGCTCTCCTCAGTGACGTGACCGCCGCCCTTCGGGAGGCTGGTCGCAGCGACCTGGTTGATCGGCTGGTCGCGAGTGCCAAAGCTGCCCCGCTCACCAGCAAGCAGGCCGCCACCTTGCTTGGGGTTTCGTCAGCCAACACCGTGAAGAACTGGCTGGAGGGCGGCTGGTTTCCTGGCGCCTTTCAGACCGCCGGGGGCCACTGGCGCTTCCCGCTGGACGATGTGGAGGCCGTGAGGTCGCGCTTGGAAGGCCTGCGGGATCGCAACAGCTCCAGGGAACTGACACCTGTTGATTGCGCCGATGAGTCGGCCGATTTGCCGCTGCCTTAATTCCATTTCAGCGAAGAAACTTTCGCATCGTCAGCATTGAGTCGCCAGCATCCAGCTGGAATGGGCCGACCGGATCGGTGACAAAGCCTACTTTCGTGTAAAAGCCGATTGCCCTCGCATTGGTCGAGCGTACAGGCTGCTTGCTGCCCATGAACCCAGTCCGCGCCTGCGATTACGCGGGTATTTTCGCGCGGCTGGCCTGGGTTTTCCTGAGTCTACTTGGCTTGGCAGACTCAGGCCTCAGGACTCTCCAGCAACACTTGCGCCAACAGCGTCAGGAAGAGCTGGAATCGGTCGCGATTGGTGGAAGAGGGGTCGAGTTGAACTCGTCCGGAAAGCAGTGCTGCCTGATCAAGGCGCTCAAAGCCCTCTGCCTGGCGTTTTCGCGCCTCAGCTGCAAGATCTCGCTCTCGAGCTGCTTCATCCGCAGCACGTGCTGAATCCTGCGCTGCTCGTATCCGGGATCGCGTCGCCAGTTCAGCATCGACAAAAACTGACGCCACCGAGGCAGCGATGAAAACGATTCCCCATTGCTGCTGGAGGTGGATCGTGTGGCCGGCGAAGGTGATGCGGTCATAGGAGGTGAACAGGGCGATCAGGCCGAGAACGAGGCCGCCGATGGCCTGGGTGAGGCCCAGCCGATCGAGGCAGAGAGAGCGGAGGCCTGGGCACCAGCGACAGAGCCTGGGGCCTTGAGGTTGCTCCGATTCTGGCGGACCTGGTGGGTCTGAAGCGCTCGGGCTGGCCGAATCCGGGGTGGCAGGGTCGGGAGGATCTGGCGTGGCGGGCACTGGTGCGATGGGCAGGAGCGGAGATGAGGGCGGGCATTCCGAACGGGATCCCCCTACGGATCAGTGCCACCAGAACCACCCGTCCGTCAGCTCATCGATTCGCCTGGCCTGATTCCCTCACGCATCTGGATCCTCCAGCAACACTTGCGCCAGCAGCGTCAGGAAGAGCTGGAATCGGTCGCGGTTGGTGGGAGAGGGGTCGAGCTGAACTCGTCCGGTAAGCAGTGCTGATCGACGTAGGAGAGAAAGGCTTTCCTCTTGGCGCTCAAGGCATCGTCCCTGGCGTTGAGCTTCGCGAGCCTGGCGTTCTCGAGCCTCAGCTGCTCGATCTCGTTCCTCAGCTGCTTCATGCGCTGCTCGTAACCGGGATCGCGTCGCCAGTTCAGCATCGACAAAAACTGACGCCACCGAGGCAGCGATGAAAACGACTCCCCATTGCTGCTGGAGGTGGATCGTGTAGCCGGCGAAGGTGAGGTGGTCATAGGAGGTGAATAATGCGATCAGGCCGAGGACGAGGCCGCCGATGGCCTGGGTGAGGCCCAGCCGGTCGAGGCAGAGGGAGCTGAGGCCGAGGCACCAGCGGCGGAGCCTGAAGCCTTGAGGTTGCTCCGATTCTGGCGGACCTGGTGGGTCTGAGGCGTTCGGGCTGTCCGAATCCGGGGCGGCAGGGTTGGGAGGCTCAGGACTGGCGGGCACTGGAGCGATGGGCAGGAGCGGAGATGAGGGCGGGCATTCCGAACGGGATCCCCCCTACGATTCAGTGCCACCAGAACCACCCGTCTGTCACATCACCAATACGCCTGGCCAGATTCCCTCACACATCTCGATCCTCCAGTGGCGACTGCGCCAGCAGCGTCAGGAAAAACTGGAATCGGCGAGAAGGCGATCTATCGCGAATCACTAATTCATGATTTCATCTATCTTGCTTGTTATAAGCGAGTCTATGGCCGGAGCAATTCCTTGGAGAGTCATCCATGCACCACATAACAGCAAGCCAACTGCAGAGGCCGCGCCAAACGGCCCAGTTATTGCATGCCCCTGGAGGACAAGCTTGTAATAAGCATAAAGAAAGTCAAACATAGCATACGGGTTTGCGAAATCTCCTAAGTAAGAGCCAGGATTGAGTCCGTCACCAATTTGCTTGAGCGTATTGTCAAGCTTCGGAGGCAATGGAGTCTTAGTAACTGAAAAAATGCACTGAGCAGCAAGAACAAGACCGGCAATAGTTTGCGTTAGGTTCCATGCATATTCAAGAAGCACATAATGGCCGCTGGGGTCTATCCCGACTGCGGGGTTATCAAAAGAGTACTTGTAATCATGATGTCCAATTGGCGAATCTAGAAACCCCTCAAACGGATCCACCGAAACAAACCGCCCCGTTCCCATGTCGTAATAACGAGCCCGCAGGTAGGTGAGATCCAGCGACTGATCGAACTGCTCGCCGGTGAACAGGTAGGTGTTGGAGCCGCTGCCGCTCTGGTTGAGCAGTTCGCCGAAGGCCTGGTAGTCGTAGACCAGTGACACGTTGCCGCTGGCGTCGGTGAGCAGGCGGGTGCTGCCGAGGCCGTCCACCTGGTAGTAGCTGCGGCTGGCGCCGTCGTCCTGGGAGAGGAGATCCCAGCCGTTGCTGTAGCTCTTGAGCAGGCTGCCATTGGCCAGGTATTCCTCGATCACCTGGGCATACGGTTGCTGGGTCTTGTCGATCAGGAAACGGGTTTCCTGGCCGTTCACCGTGGCGGCCACGCGGATGCCGTCCTGGTCGTACTCGTAGCTGAGCGTGGCAGTGGTGCCGCCGCTGTTGATCGTGGCGCCGGCCAGTTCGCCCTTGGCATTCCAGCGGTATTCGGCTTCGGTCTGGCCATTGCTGGCCTTGGCGGTGAGGCTGCCGTTGTTGTCGTAGCTGTAGGTGAGCGTCTGGCCGTTGAGCACCTCCTGCAGCAGACGGTCGTTGACGTCGTAGCTGTAGGTGGTGGTGCCCTCAAGCGAATCGGTGCGCTTGAGGCGGTTGCCCACCTTGTCGTATTCGAACGTGATCGTGCGGCCCGGCTGGCCTGGCTCCAGGACCTGCTCCTGGGTGAGGCGATAGAGATCGTCGTAGCTGTAGAGCACCTTGCGGCCGTCCGCCTCCAGCACCTGCGTGCGGTTGCCCACCGCATCGAGCGTGTAGCGATAGCTGGAGAGCACACCGGCCACGCCGCGATTCTCCAGGAACAGCAGCCGGTTGAGCTTGTCATACTCGCGCGTTTCCACCACGCCATTGGCGAAGCTGGTGCGGCTGAGGTTACCGGTAGCGTCGTAGTCATAGTCGCTGAGGCCGCCATCCGGGTCCGTCACCGTGTCGATGCGGTTGTTGCGGTCGTAGGTGTAGGTGGTGCGGCCGGAGGGCACATTCAGCGAGGTGACATTACCGGCGGCGTCGTAGCTGTAAGAAATCTGGCGGCCGTCGGGATCGGTGCGGCTGAGCAGCCAATCGCGAGCGTTGTACAGGTAATTGGTGGTGCCGCGGTTGTCTTGGACGGTCTCGAGTTGGCCGGTGGCGGTGTAGGTGAAGGTCTCCGTGGGGGTGCCATCGGAGAAGGCCTTCTCGATCAGCCGGTTGCGGGCGTCATACGTGTACGTGGTGGTGACGCCATTGGCATCCACCGAGCGGATCAGGTTGCCGATCTTGTTGTGGATCGTGGTCTTCACCTGGCCGCCAGGCATGGTGCTGCTCACCCGGCGCCGCAAGCTGTCGTAGGTGAAGGTGGTGAGATTGCCATTGGCATCCTTCTGAGTGGTGAGATTGCCCACCGCGTCGTAGCCATACTCGGTGCGCTGGTTCAGGGCATCCACCACGGCCGTCAGCCGGCCCAGGGCATCGTATTCGTATTTCGTGATCTTGCCGGCCTGATCCTTCTCCTCCAGCTTGCGACCCAGGGCGTCATAGGTGTAGGCAAGGAAGCTGCCATCGGCATTGGTGGTCTTGATCAGGCGACCCATGCGGTCGTAGTCGAAGACCGTCTTGTGGCCGAGCGGATCGGTGCTGCTGATCTTGCGACCAGCATCGTCGTAGCTGTGGCTGGTGGTGTGGCCTTCGCCATCGGTTTCGCTGATCAGACGCCCCGCCTTGTCGTACCCCATCGTTCGGCGGTTGCCCCGTTCATCGATCTGCTCCACCAGCCGCCCCGCCTTGTCGTACACCATCTGGCTGCGGGGGTTGTCCGTGAGGTCAGCCGGCGTGTCATCCGGGTGGATCACAAACTCCTTGCGGCCCAGCTTGTCGTAGGTGAAGCGGGTGGATCGGCCCAGCTCATCGGTGCTGGTGATCAGCCGGTCGAGGGCGTCGTACTCACTGCGCAGGCGCGGGTTGTCGTCCAGGTTCGCCGGTGTCTCGTCGGGCAGGATCGTTTCGACCAGCAGCCCGCGGCTGTTGTAGCGGTATTCGGTGCGGCGACCAAGCGCATCAGTTTCGGCTATCTTTTCGCCCGCTTTGTTGTATTCGGTCTTGGTGATCCCACGGGCACAGCCACAGCTGCTGCCTTCCGGATCGGCCTTCTCGATCAGACGGCCCTGGGCGTCGTAGGTGTAGAGGGTCACGGCCCCCTTGGCATCGGTGACGGTCTTCACCTGGCCGTTGCCGTCGTAGGTGAAGGTGCTCTTGGCTCCCGTGGGGTCCACCAGCTCTTTCACCCGGCCCAGGCTGTCGTAGGTGAAGGTGGTGGTCTTGCCGTTGGCATCCACCACGCTCTTCAGCAGGCCATTGGGTTCATAGCTATAGGTGGTGATGAAGCCGAGCGGATCGGTGCGCTTCTTGAGGTTGTCGCTGCCGTCGTACTCGTAGCTTGTGGTGAAGCCGAGCGCATCAGTTTCGGTCTTGAGCTTGTTGGTGGTGGTGTAGGTGAAAGTCTTGGTTTCGCCTTCGCCGTTGGTTTCCGTGAGCTTGTTGCCGCGATTGTCGTAGCTGTAACTGGTGGTGTTCCCTTCTGGATCGGTGACGCTCTTGAGCAGGTTGCTGTCGAAGTAGGTGCGTTCGGTGATGCCACCGAGGGCATCAATCTCCTTGATCACGTTGCCACGCACATCGAACACACGGGTGGTGCTGTTGCCGAGGGGATCGGTGACCACCTGCACCCGGGCATTGGGGTCGTAGCTGAGATCAAGGGCATTGCCGTCGGCATCGAGGATGCGCTTGATGCGGCCCTGGTCGTCGTATTCGGTGCGGCTGGCGCTGCGGCCCAGCGGATCGATCACCTTGCTGAGATAATGGGGCCGGCGGCTCTTGTATTCCATCGTTGTGGTGTTGCCCGCCCGATCCGTCACACCCACCAGCTCACCAAGAGCGTTGTAGCTGTACTTGATTACCTTACCTTCGGGATCGCGGATCTCCGTGATCCGGCCCTGGCTATCGCGCGTGAAACTGATGCTCTGTCCGGTGGAGCTGGCGATGCCGCCATTGCTGTAGGTGAGCGTGTTGCCATTGCGATCGGTGATGTCGATCAGGCCGGCGTTCTGGTCGTATTGGTAAGTGTCACCAGCCTTGTTGCGCAAGTAGTAGGTGGAGGGGTTGTAGGTGAAGGGAATGAAACCAGGAGTGGCGGCTGAGCCATCGCTGCGGATCGTCACCAGCGGCCCCAAGTTAGCGAGGCTGAGGTTGTCGTAAGCACTCGGATCTGGCACGACATCGAGCGTGTCAAAGACACCGGGATCCGGCCGGAAGTAGGGGCGATAGAGAGTACCAAACAGGAAGAAAGAACCCACCACCTGCGGGTCAAAGGTGAAGCCCACGCGGCGCCCCTCGGCATTGGTGAGGGTGATGCGCGTGCCCACCGTGATGCCATTGCCGAAGAAGAGATCGTCATCTTTAAGATCACGTCCATCCGGGGCAGTCTCCTGAATCTGGGCATCCTGGAAGGACAGACTCCAGCCGTAGCCGAAGTCACCGGACACCTGGGCATTGAGGCTGCTGTAGGACCGCCCCACCTGAATCGGCAGGCCGGTGAGTGGAATGGTGAGATCGGTGAAATCGAGCTTGAAGTCGGCCGGTTTCTCCTCGCTGAACAGGCCCAGCACCTGGGTTTTGACATTGACATTGCCGCTGAAGTCCTGGGCGATCACGCGCAGAAGGTAGCTGTCATTGCGGAACAGGCTGGGATCAATCGTCGCCAGCGTGGTCGACACCACGTTGCTGCTGCCCGAGGCGATCGTGATGTAATCGGGATCAGGAGAAGCGGGGTTGGCAGGATCCACCAGATCCAGCGGCGCCAACTCCACCCGCCACGCATCCGGATCACCGGTGATCGAGCCCAGCACATTGGCCAGATCGGTGAGAGGCTTGGAGGCCTCAAATGGCGTCACCACAAAGTCGATGTCCGGAGCGACGGTGTCGGCGGGATCGGGGACGCGCACTTGAAGGCTGGAGGTGGCGACATTGCCGGAGGAATCTGTCGCTGTGGCTTGGATCGTGTAGGAGCCCTTCTGGCTCAGAATCACCGAGGCCTGATTGGGCTGGTTGGGCAGGTTGGGGATGAGCGATAGCGGAACGCCATTGAGGGTCAGCCGCAGATCGCGCACCGCCACGTTGTCGCTGGCCGACACGGTGAGCGTCAGCGTGTCGCCGGGGTTGAACACAGTGCCATTGGGCCGCAGGCTGATCAGCGGCACCTCGAGATCGGCCTCCACCGCCAAATCGAACGACTGAGTCACCGTGGCTTCGGCCGCATTGCGCACCTCCAGCGCCACCGGCACGCTGCCGGGGCTGGCGGGCGTCCAGCTCAACAGGCCCGACGCACTGATCGCCATGCCTTCAGGCGCCTGCAGCAGGCGGTAGCTGAGAGTGCCACCAGCCGCATCCGTGGTCTGCACCGCATAGCGATAGGTGCTGCCCAGAACCACCGACCGCAGCGGTGTGGAGGTGATCAACGGCGTCGAGCCATTGCCGAGGTTGAGCTGCTGCAACGGCTCTTGCTCTGACAGCAGCACCGCGGCGCTGCCGTTATTGGCGGGTGTGGTCTGCTGGAAGCCGCTGGGCACCTGCTGGCGCAGTTTGTAAGCGCCGTAGGAGAGATTGGTGAAGCGGAACTGCCCGGTTTCGTTGCTGTCAGCCGTGCGGGGATTGTCGCGGGAGGTCACGCGGCTGGGCTCACCCGCATCGAGGCGGCCGTTGTCATTGACATCGAGATACACCGTCACGCCAGGCTGCCCGGGCTCGGCGGTATCACCAACCGGCTCGAACACGCCATTGCCATTGCGATCACTCCACACGGTGCCGCGGATCTCACCTTTGCCAGGGCCAAGCAGGCTATAGAAATTATTCAGCTCATCGCATTCGCGCACCTTGCCCACACCCGTGCCGTCGTCGTCGGCCACCAACCAGATGGTATTGAGCGAATGGCTGGCCACAGTGAGGGACACATCCTCAAACTCACCCACCTCAAGGCGCTTGCTGGTGAGAGCTGTGCCCAGGAGGTGCCCGCCGGTGCGCGGATCGCCATCATAAAAAGCGACAGAGACACCGGCAGCTACAACGATGGAGCCCGCATTCCCAATCCGCGCCTGAATTGTGGTGCTGCCGTTGCTGTCGTTGCTGCGCAGATAGGAGGTGACCAGGTCGGGGGCGGCCACAGCTGGAGTATCAATAATGCAATCACTGCTGCTGAAGTTCAGATTGTTCGTTTCATCGGTTTCCAGCACCACATTGTCAAGATCCACCACACCCCAGATCGGTGCTTGAGCGAAAGCCATGAAGGTGGAAAGATCAGCAGACACTACGAGGCTCTGGCCAGCAGCCAACGGATCACTCACCTCCACAGTCGTGAGCAGGGTGTCGAGATCCGGGTCATAGGCCTTGTTGAAGTTGCGATCTTCGAAGAAGCCAACCCGGAACGGTTTGTTCACGGCATCAACACCCGCATTCGTGATCGTGGCCGCGAGCTTCCCTTCCACACTGATCAGCTGGGGATCAATCGTCAGCTGCTCGGCATCAATGCTGGTGATCTGGAGATCGTGGTCGCCAGTGTAGGACGTGTTGCGGGTGATGCCGAAATTGATGTTGTCTTTGATGTCACCAGCCCTGACATCGACTATCCAGGCATTGTCCTTTTCCAGGATGGGATAGATGCGGACGTTGTCGAGAGCGGGGCCAGCAATTCCACCAGTTTGATTGAGGCTACGGAACTGGAGTGTTGACTTGACATCCGTTGCAGTAAACTCAAAAGTTCGCTCCATCCATCCCATGGATTGATAGGTTTTACCAGTCGTATCAAACTCGTATGTTTCTCTATCGCTTCCAGCACTGACCTCCATTCTCTTGACGACCGGCAGATCAAGAGAATTACCGGCCAAATCAAATTGGACATGATAACGGCGCCCGACTATCGTATCGAATGTTTGACTGACTCCGCCAAAGCCGGCAGTGCCGTCAAGATCAAGGCTGATTCTGCCATTGGATGCTTGCCAAGAAACGATGGAGTCCACAGTTCCTTGCGTTACATTCCATCCCTCGATGATTGATGAGCCTGGGCCTAAACCGAGAGCATCCCCTGAGGGAGCAATCTCAAAACTTCCGTTGACAGCAATGTCCTGTTCCAAGTACTGGGAGACTGGATAGGTTTGATCCCAGCCCTTGGGTAAGTCGTTGCGGACCGTATAGACGCCAGGGAGAAGACCACTGAACTCGTAAGCGCCTTCATTGATCACACAAGGATCTGTGCTGCTGCCACTTGTGTGGCGCCTTGGTTCGCCGGCGTCCAGAGAGCCATTGTTATCAAGATCCAAGTAAGTGGTGCTATGTCCTATTCCAAGTTCACCTTGGCCTGACCTGCGATTGCCTGTAATCTTGACGTCGTAGCCGAGGATGACTCCGTGGTCTTCGAGCAATACCTGAATATAGTTCTTGCAAGGCTTTAGGCTTCCCAGGTCGATATTGGCATATTCATTGGGAATGGTTGGGCCTGGATCGAGCGCTCCGAAGCGGAATTCGCCGTTTATCCAGACATAAATACCATTATCTGCACCGAAATTTCCTCGCAGATTATCGATACCAAACTTGCCGCCATCAATCTCATAGATGATGGCTAGCTCTGCATTCGTCGGCCAACTAAATGGGATTTTACCAAGACTACTCCAGTTCTGATTCTTCAGGGCTGATTCAGGTGAACCTAGCCAATCACCTAAAGCCTCAATCCCCGTCAGATCAGGCCCTACCGCAAAGCGAACAGATGGATCACCTGTTGACCCATTTGGTCCAGGGAAGTAGCTCGCGAGCGGGCTGGATGGATCGCCGGGATATAGATCACCAATGAAACCATTGAAATAGACATTTGTCCCATTGTCGATCAGCACCTCGCTCGTACTATCGGCAGTTCCTCGATCCCAGATGCCGTTGCGATTTCGATCATCCCAGACAGCACCTCTGATGGTTCCAGTATCGGGGTTCAGCCGTGCCGTCACCACGAACTCCTGCTGGTCCACACCACCCCTGCCATCGTTGACCTGGATCACAACGCTGTAGTCCCCGTCTGTCGCTGGCTCTGGGTTGAATGTCAACAGCCCATCAGTGCTCAGTTGGGCATCCTTCGGGCCACGCACCAAAACAAACGCAAGCGGATCCTGATCAGGATCAGTGGCGGCCACTTTGTAGCTGTAAAGAGTGGTTGTCTTCAGATCAACAGATGTCTCTGGTGAACTCGTGATCTTCGGTGCCCCATTGAGGCCGACTCGCGAGATATTTTGAGTATTTCGTCCCTGATTGCCAGCCAAATCCGTGGCAATCATCGTAAATGCAGCCGTTCCTGCACTGGGCAACGAGACATCAGAGAATGAAAAGACTCCTTGTTGATCGGCGCGCGTTTGTGCACTCGTGTTTTGGAGCCGGACATCCAAACCAGCCTCAGTTAAACCCATGAGAGTGACGCTGCGCTGCGTCGTCAACCGTTCTCCAGAAACAGCCGCCAGGGATGATTGAGATGCCAAGTCAAACGTAATATCGGGTGCAGTGGTATCCAGTGTAAAGATCACTCTCTCCACCGCCGACTCCTCACCAGAGGCACTGACTGCCTTGAGAAGCAGTTCATAAGCACCATCAGGCATGAATCCATCGCTCAGCTTTTGGTAGGCCTGCACACCAAGCATAAACGTTCCATCAGGGCTCAGAAGTTCACTCAGATCCTGATAAGAAAGCACGTCGAGTGCACCGAGCAGCCTGAGAGCCCCACTGGTGGCACCAGTAACAGATGGGTCCTGAGTGATCTTATCAGAATTACTGCTGCCTGAGTCATTGGCCAGGCCAGCGGAGAGCGTAGGAGCGAAACTGATGGAAGTGATGAAGAGACCGATCTTCGCCATATTCGACAGATTACCCACCGCATCTACTGCTCGATATGTAAAGCTGTCACTCGTGGTATCGCTGCCGTTGTGCACGTAATACGCCGTGCCATTGGCCTTTACGTAGAGCGTGCCGTTGCTGCCGGGGATCGCGTAGAAGCCTGCATACACCCCTGTTGGCAGTGGCGCGAGCGTGGCCAGCACCACGCCGTTCACCTCGGCCACCTGCAGGCCCGCCCCGCTCGGATCATCTGGCACATCCGTGTCACCCAGCAGCAAGGCTAGGTTGCCGCTGGTGCCTCCCTCCACAAGCGTGGCGCTTTCGTTGTCCGCCACCGGCGCCGTGTCATCCACCGACATCATCGTCAGCTGAATGCTGGCGTTGTTCGAGAGGTTTCCGGCTGCATCTACGGCTCGATAGCTGAAGCTATCGCTGCTCGTTTCGCTGCCGTTATGCACGTAGTACGCCGTGCCGTCGGCTTTCACATAGAGCGTGCCGTTGCTGCCGGGGATCGCGTAGAAGCCTGCATACACCCCCGTTGGCAGTGGCGTGAGCGTGGCCAATACCACGCCGTTCACCTCGGCCACCTGCAGTCCGGTCCCGCTCGGATCATCCGGCGCATCCGTATCGCCCAGCAGCAAGGCCAGGTTGCCGCTCGTGCCTCCCTCCACAAGCGTGGCGCTTTCGTTGTCCGCCACCGGCGCCGTGTCATCCACCGACGTCATCGTCAGCTGAATGCTGGCACTGTTCGAGACGTTTCCGGCTGCATCTACGGCTCGGTAGCTGAAGCTATCGCTGCTCGTTTCGCTGCCGTTATGCACATAGAACGCTGTTCCGTCCGCCTTCACATACAGCGTTCCATTGCTGCCGGCGATCGCGTAATACCCCGCATACGTCCCGCTGCTCTGCGTGCTCAGGCTGGCGAGCGCCACACCATTCACCTGCGCCACCGACAGGCCAGTGCCGCTCGGATCATCCGGGCCATCGGTATCACCCACCAGCAACACCAGGTTGCCGCTTGTTCCGCCCTCCAGGAGCGTGGCGCTCTCGTCTTCCGCCACCGGGGCGTTGTCATCAACCGGTGTGATAGCGAGGTTGATGGTGGCAAGGTTGGAGAGGTTTCCAGTCGCATCTACTGCGCGATAGGAGAAGCTGTCGCTGGTGGTGTCGGAACCATTGTGCACATAGAAGGCCGTGCCATCGGCCTTCACCTGCAGGGTGCCGTTGCTGCCGCTGATGGCATAAAAGCCCGCGTAGGGGCCTGAACCCTGGGGAGTAAGAGAAGCCAGGGTGATGCCATTCACCTGGGCCACCTTCAGGCCGGCTCCTGTTGGGTCATCCGGGGCATCGGTGTCTCCAGCCAGGAGGGCCAGATTGGCGCTGATGCCGCCCTCCAGGAGCGTGGCGCTCTCGTTGTCCGCCACTGGGGCGGTGTCATCCACTGGGGTGATGGCCAGGCCAATCGTGGCAAGGTTGGACAGGTTTCCAGCCGCATCCACTGCTCGATAGGTGAAACTGTCGGCTGTGCTGTCGGATCCGTTGTGCACATAGAACGCCGTGCCGTCGGCCTTCACCTGCAGGGTGCCGTTGCTGCCGCTGATGGCATAAAAGCCCGCGTAGGGGCCTGAATCCTGGGGAGTAAGAGAAGCCAGGGTGATGCCATTCACCTGGGCCACCTTCAGGCCAGCGCCAGTGGGGTCATCCGGGGCATCGGTGTCTCCAGCCAGGAGGGCCAGATTGGCGCTGGTGCCGCCCTCCTGCAGGGGTGAGGTTTCGTTGTCTGCGACTGGAGCAATGGCGTCTTGATGCGTGCCCGTGTCATTGTCAAGGATCTCCGCGTATCCTTTCTTAGTTCCGATTTGCGCATTCAACGCGGCGATCAGAACCAGACCAAAAGTTTCTGTTCCTTCGAGATCTAGATCATCCAGCAACGGCACAGCGATAGTGGCTTCCAATTGGCCTGGACGGAACACCACTGACCCTTTTGTGTGCACGTAATCAAGGCCAGCCGTCGCGCTCCCGGCTTCCGTTGCGTAGTCTACTGAAACATAGTTGCTTGAATCCTTTGACAAGCGTAAGACAAAGAAAGCCTGTGCATTCCCCTTCTCGTTTACAGACTGGCTTGTGGGTTCAACGCTGACGACAGGCAAATCTGGCTTGTCTAGAAAGGGAGCTCCGTAGTCAAAGCGAAACCGAAACTGGTTGAATTCTCGATCACCACCTCCAAAGCTTCCTTCCCATGCCATGGTCTTGCTCACGGGATCAGCGTGAACGTGGTTGAGTCCATCCGCATTGGCAGCCGCATAAGACAGGAAGATCCATTGAGCTGGATCCTTCGTTGCAAGGGCTTGAGCCAGTGATTGCCCCTTGACGAGATACCAGCCAATCCATACGCCTGCCGGCACAATGATTGAGCGGCTTGTTTGACCGATGTCAGCACCATGCAGCATCGTGCGACGACCTGCAGCAAGCGCCTTACTTAAATAGCCTTCGCTGCCGGGTGATAAGCCATCAATTGATCCATCACTACCGTCAACAAAGAAGTAGCCAAATTCACTGGCTGGCTCAACGCTCTCGGGTAACCTGCTCACATTCAAGGGTGTTGACATCCCTGCTGCGCCGGGTATCAGATTGCCTTCTAAGCCGAAGTTGAACACCACATCGTTGAAATCCTGGTCCCCCCCGCCGCGCATGTCTTCCCAATTAAACCGCCAGATCCCATCACCTATGTCGCGCGACCTGGCATGGTCAAAGCCATCCGTGTTTGCATTGTTGACAGAGAAGTAGATAGACGGTCTCTTCCCTTCTGGCTCGCCGACGTTTCCTAGCAGAGACTGGCTACTTCCATTAGGGACTAGATAGAACGCAAGTCTGCTTCCAGGAGTTGCAAATATCCTTTTCCAGTTGCCGGCACGGTGGCCTGAATTGAATAGGACTTTTCGGGTCGGGCTCGCCAGAACTTCGATGGCGTAGCGCGGATCGTTCGGCATCACGCCATTGACACGGCCCTGGGAATCGACTTCGTAGATGCCTACTTCGTTGTCGTAAGCAGCCTCACGGTATGTCCATTGGGCAATGAAGGCCTGGCCAGAGCTCTGCGCTGGTGCGATCAGTACATCGCCTAGGAGTTCATCCCTCAACAGGGCCTGTTGAAGTGGGTCAACGCTTTCAAGCCCTGTAATGCTCCCAGGTGTGCTGAGGGGAGCCACAGCGGGTACTTCAGGGCTAAGCGTCAGTGGGCTGACCTCCAACGCGCTCATTGATGCCTGAAAGGCAGAGGTCTGGCCCCACGACTCCCCAGCGGGGCTTCCTATCAACGGGACCGCTGGAGCCTGATCGACAGGGTTGCCCCCAAACGGTCCGTAGGCGAGCCATTCGATAGGTTGCCCTTCCATGACGTCCTGGATCTTGAGTGTATATTCACTTTAACAGCGTGCTCCCCGTCTATGTAGCGCCTGCCACTGGAATGGCTCCCTGGCTAGCTGCTGCCGCTGCTATGCAGATTCAGAATTGGCCTTCAGTGAGTGTATGGCAGTACCTGATCAGCAACAAAGCACCGCAAGCCTTAGGCAGCGCACCAAGCAGCCGCTAGGCTAGTACTGATGCACTAGCAGAGGACCCTCGCGTGGCCCAGAACAAAGTTCAGTACCAGGAGGGTTTTTCCCTCTCAGAATTCATTCAGGCCTATGGGACAGAGGAGAAATGCCTCGCGGCCCTGGAGCTTGCCCGATGGCCCGAGGGCT
>Ga0169931_10008341_pt1 | contig 15137 bp, 9 predicted proteins | sample Kivu_15m_20L_FD_129675 | JGI IMG/M metagenome (GOLD analysis project Ga0169931, IMG submission 129675) | Freshwater microbial communities from Lake Kivu, Western Province, Rwanda to study Microbial Dark Matter (Phase II) - Kivu_15m_20L... | ecosystem: Environmental > Aquatic > Freshwater > Lake ... | reverse complement strand
GCGAATTCATCCTTGAAAGGTGGGGCCATTCCGGTGAATGGAAATCAAGGTATCGATACAAGTATATTGAGACGATGACAAATAATTGGTAACCAAAAGCAATATTCAACAACTGTAAGTATTGTATTTTCTTAAGAATACAATCGGTTTGCAGCTAATGATCTATGTCCTGTGTAACTGATGATCTATGTCATGTGTTCTATAGGTTCATTGCTAAGGACATCGGTTCCATTAGGCTATGGTCGCGTAGTCTAACGAAAGAATTTCTCACTTCTTTTGCAGAAGGCATTGCGTGTAAGCGATATGACCAGCACGGCGATTACACTGTGTAAGGACCGTCTCTTCAAGTCGTTGGATAGTGATAAGGAACGAATATTTGGATTTGGAACCATCCACAGTTTCATGCGTCATTCCTCGATCATTCGTACATGTGCATAGAAGACGGATACATGAATTGTACATGTCACATGGTTGTCTGCATTGGTTGATGCTGAAGTTGCGGTGATAGTACGTACCTATATAAATGAGTCGTGCGTACATGATTTTCTACACACGTATCATGTACGGACATTACGCAAGAGATGCGTCCTTTCGTCCTTTCCCCTCAAAAACTGCGTCGCAAGATGTCTGTAAACGCCAAAAAGGAAAGAATGTTGCAGAAATCCTTTCAAGGTGTGTCCCTTATATCATTACTCCTACTCTTATCATCCTTCTTTCAAAAATCCATACAATCATTCCCCATGGATAATATGTCATCTCTTTTGACACAACGTTCATCGACGAACAAGGCCACTACATCCACGTCATCCATCGTCTCTCTCGACAAAAGGAAGAACATGCATACTCGTTCCTCACCATCATCATCTACATCCATAAGCAGTAGCAGTTTTAGTACCTCCAGTCCCATGATGCTATTTTATTCAACTCCATTATATCAATCATCACTTATCTTTGCATTCATCAATGGAATCGGTTTATTCATTTCCATCCTTTCTGGATCTCATATACATTTAGATTTACTAGGTACAGGTGCCTTTGCTTTGGCTGTACTGATACCTACCTTTCTTACTATACCCATGTTACAATCCAATACACGTATTGTCTTATCATCACTCTGTGTGGCTATATGGAGTATGAAACTTGCATTCTTTCTTTTCTATCGAGCTTTGCAAGTCAAGACAGATGCACGATTGGATGATACCTTACATACATTGTCTGGAACGATTGGATTTTGGATCATTTCCTTTTTATGGGGTATAATATGTTCTCTACCTCATACCTTGGGATCAACATCTATTTCCTCCATAGGAAATATATATTTGAAAAGTATTGGAGTCATTTTGTTTCTATTAGGATTCATTACTGAAACACGATCGGATTATCAAAAGTGGATGTTTAAACTACAACAACCCAATGGTCGAACCTCTCCATGTACTATTGGATTATGGAGTATAAGTCAACATCCTAATTTCTTTGGAAATCTTTTATTATGGTTGGGTATACTTATTATGAATGGAGATTCGTTAATTGAATGTGGTCGGGGTAGATTATGGAATCCAAATAAGACACTCCCCCTGTCTACTCGTTTACCATCGTCTGTATCTACCATACTATCTCTGATATGGAAAGCTCGACGACTCTTTCTTGCTTTACTTTCACCATGCTTCATGTATCTTCTATTCCATGGACAAGCATCTGGATATATAACCAATTCGGTACAGTTAGCTATCCAAAAGTATGGAGGTAAACCCAATGGACTGTTTGAGAAATACATTCAAGAAACACCATTGATCTTTCCTCGGGATATAGTTGGATGGTTGTATCAAACTTTAAAATTCTAGCCATTGATTTTTTTTTGAATTCCTTTTGTCTTGTTTTGATGCGTACTATTATTAAGTAGAAAAATGTAAAAACTTTTGTACTATCTTTCTATTATGTTTATCCCTTTACGACCAGTGGGTATTTCCTTGTCGAGTATACATCTTTTCTTCCTTTATATTACAACTTACATAATAAAACCTTATTCTTGTTGTCATGTTGTAAAATACAATTATAAATATAATCCACAACGATAGGGACCATATCATAATGAGCTACAAAACCATGAAGTAAGGTATCCATATATACCATATGTATATTGCTTGGTACAAGACCTTTCTCCTTCAATGAAATTAATTGCTTCATATGAGTAAAGGGCGCCCAAGGATCTGGACCACCTGCATAGAGTATACAAGTAGGTGCAATATTATTTCCAATATGACAAAAAGTTTTTTCCTTGATTTATTACATTTCCAAAAGGAATAAATCAAAATATATCAAAATCCATTCAGTTAGTGGATATAGTTTTGTGTGTGTGTTGCCCAATCAGTTGACAAGAAATAGAGTCTACATACCTGATAGGTACAAGGAAGAGTTGTAATTTCATGTATACCTAATTTTAAAAAATGTATAGCAAATAAGGGTTGTCGTAGCAATTGAATAGCTAAATTTCGAATATATACATTTTCTAAATGATTCATATACAAGTGTAACCATGATACTGGGACCATGGATGCAAGATGACTTGATAGTTTCAGTGTACATAATGATACGGAGGGTAATTTAGAAACGGTAGTTAAATATAATTTTTGTGTATAGGGTTCAGGATCAAATCGTAGAAATGGCATTAAATGAATAATAAGTTTTGTATGTTTGGCAATCATTCCTCTCGTGGGTGATGATGATGATGATGTAGAGTCAAGTAAAAGAATTTGTTGAACCAAGTATGAACCAATAGAATGAGAAAGAAAAATGAGATTGGGTAATACATGTGAAGAATGAGTTGTCTCCTCGTCATGGATGTTACGGTCATTCGTCGATGATGATGATGATGATGCAGTCATCGTCCATTCCTGCAAGATGCTTTGTTGTAACCAAGCAAATTTATGTTGTATTTGTCCATCTACTGTCCATGGTATGGATAAAGACCGTCGTCGCCGTGGAGTCATTGTGGGATATGTTGTTTTATCATGATATTGAATGGTATCTCCAAATCCATGTCCAGCATAGGACGTTCCTCGAATGGCATATCCAAAACCAACGTTTTCTAGTAATTTCGTTAAGAGAGGGATATAAAATTGAACCAAACCCGGATTTCCAGGTAAAAATAAAATAATTGTATGGGGCCGGGGTCCATTTTTACAGTCTAATGAAATAGTATCCGTAGGCCAACCACAAAATGTCTGCACTTGTTCTTGTAGGATGACATTTACTTCTGGACTCATAGTACACAGACTCGTCAATTTGTGTGATTGTCGTGGATTGTGTTACGTTACATAGAGCAGCGTTATCGCGGTATACAGAAGTTGGGGATCAGATTTAACGAATGGTTGCCGTACTGCTATAGTACGTACGTGGGCCCCTAAAGTAAAGTGCAGAGTTATTTATGACGTCGCCTTTACAGTTTTTGATTGTTCTGATTGAACCGCATGCCTTGCTTGCTCGTTTGCTTGTTTGCCGCAGATTCAATGGAGATCTGCATCCCACCCGGGGTCTATGATGATGATAGAAGGCTGAATGTTATTTTTATATTTTATTGGAATACAGCTTCTGAATAGACCCCTATTCAAAAACTCAATCGTTTATTTTATTGATATTGTTATCTATCCTATCTCACACATATCTTTCTTTAGTCTATTCATAACCCTATAGTTTTTTTTTATTATTAATAAATCTGAACCAAAATCAGTCTTTATCACAGCACAGACGCTACTTTTTGTTCTAAATGAAAAAGAGGCGGCATAAAGACTTTTACTCTGTCTGCAATGAATAGTACTTTCCGGGTCACAATCTGATCCGGATTAGATTTTTGGGCCAATATTTCGTCATGCTATCGATGCCAGCCCTCCCACCCTTAGGTTGTGCAAAAGGGTCTATCAGTCCATCCCTCCCATCCATGAAGTCACTGCAGCAAGAGATGAACGAGACTACAAATACAAAAGGGGGAACGGACAAGAAGAAAAACGAGAAGAAGGAAGGTGAAGGTTGTAATAAAATCATGAACTTCATCGCTGCTGAAGATATCCTACTAGCCCGAGTATAAGTGAATCTAACTGCGGACTCAGTCGTCAGATCAACATGATTCATCAATCCCAAAATTGACAAGTTGTGAGGAGAAGACACAAGCCAATCTTTCAATGCAAATCTCCAATCAACAAATGGAGACTGAACGGAAATTGGGCATCGCACAGTTTCTGATGACTTATGGAAACGAAGAGACAAAAAAGAAAATAGTGGAAGAAATGACGTCCCTGTACATGCACGATAATCTTAGAAGTGTATCATCAGCTGTCCATACGGATCCACCTGTCATCTGCAATCGGAGGACACAGTGTTGGCAGTCGACAGTGATAGCGACGATTCATCCGATGATTCCGATTCGTTCAAGAATTGTAATGCCATTTAAATTAGTAGTCGATAACAATAACCATCTTAAAAAGTTTTTAAAAACCACTTAAACAGTACTTAAAAGCTAGAGACTTCTAAACCCCACTATCATGTACAACTGTAATCAGTTTCTATGAGCGAGATCGGCGGTAACTGAAGTAGTAATTCCACATCGCATCGGCCAACGCGTTAAAATGTGTATTTACATCACTCAATCATTGCCAACGAGCCTGTAATCTTTGCCTCCAGATCCTACTCTTACCTGCCCTATGGTCGTGGTATTCCCAAAACGATCCTCGTATTTGATTGGGTAGATTATTTCATCTGAAAACCATGACTGCTTAATATCCCTGGAAATCAAGAGTGTTGCCAAAACATGTCGTGGAAGTGCGCACTAAAGATTCGACGTGTGAAATACGTACTTGGATTGAGATTAAGGTGTCAAGGATCGAATGATTGAAAGGCATGCAAAATATAGTTTCCAAAATTTACGACTCGTTATCGCTTAAACGAATCATCCGCTACTAACTGATTGCCGCAAGCGGAGATCCTCACTCTATTCTTGTCAACTGTATCCGCATCCAACATTTTCTTTTAGCTTCTCTCCATAACTCAGCGTCAGGACCGATAAGTGCTTCTTTTAACGTAATAATTGGTTGTGCTATTTGGATGGTAAATGCGGTAGAAGCACTTTTCTTAGACATAGCTCGAGTTACTTTTGATCTAGCAATATCTTTCGCGACTCTGTTTGTGAGAGGCTGGGAGCAAAGAACGGTTAATTCATTGTCAGTGACAGTTGTGTTCCGGTGCGCGGATATTGCTTGAAACTGCGTGTTCGATATTTCCCCATGTAATGAGGTAGGAGTGCCACGCTCTTTGATCGATCGATCATAAGGAACATTTACAAGACCTCCATAAACGTTCCTTAGAACCATAATCTTCTGATGTCTATCGCACCAAGGACAGAACTTCAATCGAAGCAAAGATATTGATTGCATTGAAATCCATCGCATTTGGAATTGCGCCCAAGGCATTCAGAGATTATTTTCAAATGTCATACACCCTTTGTAATACATGTGTCGATATGTTCTTGGAGCATATGCCTATTTTGTTCGACACGTATCTACGAACGCCAACAAGCAGCGACATTCGTAACATCCTTCAGTTACACAAACTCGTTTATGGTGTCGATGGTATACAATGTCAAATGAAAAAGAGGCGGCATAAAGGTTTTTAATTTTACTCTGTCTGCAATGAATAGTGCTTTCCGGATCATAATCTGAGATCTGGATCAGATTCTTGGTTCAGATGTGACCCAAAAATAGACGAGGTTCAGATTTTTCTGATCAAAAAGTACCGACTGATTTTGGCTCAGATTTTTTTTAAAAAACTAGGGTTATGAATCTGATCCAACTTCTGTAGGGGGTTTGGGTTTGGGGTTTTGGGGCAGCGTCTTACCCAAACTCCTCCAAACTCACAGTTTCCATACTACTCTAGCTAGCAACGGCACTACCTTCTCTACTGTATCATTAACACAAACTCATCCTTGTCTTCTATCACGCTATCCAAGTGGATACCAATGGAGAATGCTGGAGGACTTACGAAAAAAAGGCGATTAGAAAGTATAAGTTGTGGTTCGAACGGGGATACTAAAACGTTGAAGGATGATGGCCAACTAGCGAATCCTTCCATTTTGGATTATATGTCTCCAATAGACGAGTCTTCGTCGTCTTCGTCGTCTTCTTCTTCTTCTTCTTCTTCTTCTTCTTCTCCTCCTCCTCCCAACAAACGTCTTATACGGGAAGTCGGAAAAGAAACTGAATGTAATAGTTCCCACACCGTAACTACACTTAGTCAATCAAAGACAGTCATCCCATCAAGTCCACATAGAGTATCTGCAGATGACATGGATCTACAGCAGTCTACAACTGAGCTATTTAATTGCACTGGTCAAAATTATATTCATGTTCATATTCGGAATCATGACATTATACATGAATCATCACTCACATCATCATTTCCACCTATTGTCTCTCCTCAACAGGAGGATATGTCTATTCGTAGTACGGGAAGTACTTCTTCTCTCGCAACACACAGTCAGGGGGGTAGATCATCCAAAATTCATCCATCGGTATCACTCACCCCTATTCACCCCATCATCGACTCTACCTCCTTTACGAATACGAAACAACAAGTATTCATTCCATCGAAAAGAAGAGAATTATTATTATTTAAAAATTTCTTTTACTGGATTCTACTTTTTACTACTATGTGTGGTATAATAGGTTTCATCGTACCTCGATGGAACAACAGGATGATGGTTCAGTCCTACTTTGTTGATTTCTTGAACCAATATTTCTCTTCGTCTTGGCTTAAGGGAGATGGAGTACATACCCCATGGAACAAGGAATCAACAATACATTCAACCAAAAATTTACATTTTATAACAATGAATTCATGGATTCAACTACCTTCTACTTGGGATGAATTCACTTTTAAGCTTTTCACAAAATTACATTATGAATACATTCATACATTACAACAAGACATTAGTCAATGTCATTCACAACTATTCAGTGAAAGAGAATCAGCATTAGCTGCTATAAATACCATTGCTCATGTTTCTACTCGAGATTCCAGGGAACAAATGAATCATGTACATCAACTACATGAGGAACAATTAACGTCCACCACAGAAAAGGCAATAGAGGCTATTATTCATATCGCATCGACCATGGCTAGGAATCACATTCATACAAATGCAGGCTATCCAAATGAAGTTTGAATCATAAATATTAATGTAGGAGTAAAAAGTTGATAGAGTAAGAATAAACACATGCTATACATTTTCATTTTGTAATAACTTGAGTAAAGATCGTCTCTTCTCACTATCTTGAAATACCGCCACTACAAGTGAGGATAATTCAGGACCTGTAATACTTGAAAATACACCCTCGGATAATCCCAAGGTAATATCTACCAAGGTCATATTCAAAAAACTTGCGACTGCGTTCAATCGATCCCAATGATGACAATAGATGGATGTATCCTTTTCAGCCTCTTCTAGGGATTTCCCTTCATCCATAAATAAATCCAATATACCACGACTCATGATATCGAATACTTGATTGGTAAAGGTACATGCTTCTTCACTAATATCTGTAGCATGAAAGATTTTATCTAGGAATAATCCTACCATGGCATCGGCTAAGTATGCCATGACACGACCATAAACATCCCATGATAAGAAATTCTTCCATACGTTAGATACACTTTTGATATGGAATAAACCCGCAGATTGAGCACTTTCAGCATCATTCCATTCTACAACACTATCGTTGGACCCCAGTGCATCCGAAAAATGGGTCAAACGTGATCCAACGAGTTCTATCAATTGACCTTTATGAAATTGAATCAACTGAACCAGATATCGATCACCCATTTCTCGAAACAATGGAACTAAGTCCACAAAGGTACAATGATGACGTAGATCAGATATTTCCTTACTGGAATCCTTCAAGTCTTGCACCATGCGATCATTATATTCCAATCCCAAAGTCAAACAATGATGAGCCAGGAATACACAATCATTATAAAATAGAGCTGTCGTACGGGGGACTAATCCAATTTCCTTTTTGTATAATGTTGGAATGAGAAAACGAAATAGATCCAATAGTTCTCGGGCTGTACGATAAAGAGTGAAAGGTAATCGTACAGATAAGGAAGTGGATTTCGTATACAATGGGTCCACGGCAGAATCCATCGTTTGACGAACCATCGCTAATAGTTTTTCCGCCACTTGAGAAATGGCAGCCTTTTGTAAGATACATTCAATCATCCCATCATCTTCAAAGTCAAATTTCTTTGTGGCTAAGGCTAATGCATATTCCTTACGATGGAGTCTCTTCTTAGCGGGTACATCCGTACCGACATGAATGGAATTGTGATAATCCATTTTCAGTAGAAGATTCCGACCTTGGCTCAGTAGTATAGCTCTACGTTTTTCAGCAACATATTCTTCAAAATGAATAGCCATTTCAGACAATGTATCCGTTTCCTTTACAAAACCTTGGTCAACTAGGGAAGTTTCAAAGTCTGAGGTACACTTTCCCAAAGACTCAGCTAGTATTGGTAAAATCGAAAGTGTACTTGTATCCAATAGATCTGGTAGACAAAAATCTCGGATCATAGTTTTGAGGGACGGTATTACTTGAATCATAGATTTACCAGATTCATCCATGTGACTTATTATTTCATCCATAAGTTTATCAAAGTTATCTGACTCTTGATTCGATTGACCATTCGTATCATTTGTACGGATACCCAAAAGGTTGGATCCGAGAAGTTCACTCAAGTCTTTTTTCCGACATAACATCTTTTCATAAATGAACTTGAATATAGTAGAAAGGACTTGAATCAAACTATGGAAAGAGTGAAGAATCGCCTTGGAAACCACTGCTTGAGAGCTATTCGAATCAAGAGGTGAAGATGTCGTCGACCACTCTAGGATACAAGTCGATCCAGAAATACTTGGATATCCACGATGATGAGAGGATAAAAGGTTGGTATCCATAGGAATAAGCTTTTCTGTTATCATCCAAGTTGTGTTTTTCGTAAGTAGTAGAGACGAATCCTTCACCTTTAAACAAGAGGAAAGTAGTGGTTGTAGTATCACAGTCCTAAGATTCTTGGCAAGTGTAGATATATACTCTTGTAATTTCTGAGATCCTTTTTGTTGTTGAGATAGTAAAAATAAAGCATCCCATGCATCCATCAAAAGTTCTTCATTGTCTTGGACTCGGATACTATTGGTGTCCATGCCAATACATGAATCTAAAATATACTGTACTTTGGTGAATAGATCGAGACGTCGACGACGAATAGGAGCTGCTAAGGATTCGAAGATGTAGTAACATAATTCATGATTCGATTCAGAAAAGAGGGAGGATGAAGATGTACTACTCTTGGAGGGAGGGAAAAAGCAATGTTCCATATTCAAGAGTAATTGTTGTGCCTGTTCCAATAGTTTTATTGTTTCTACAAGTTGTGCGGTCGATTTCAACTCCAAAGAATGTGTGGATGATTTAGAAGTAGATGTGTCCATGCCATCTAGATATGATGAGTTCTCATTCAAAAGTGAGTCACTGGGCATTCGTTTCGAGATACCCAGAGATGCATCCGCAGCCTGATCCAAAAGCAAACGAATTTCACTTGCCGCTTTGAGGAAATCTACCTTGTGTCGTAACTCGAGAATCTCTTGATCTAGTATCTCTGGATTGAGCTGCATCTCAGGTTCAGTAGATGTGGAGGAAGTTTGATTGACCTGTACCTCGTGGAAATGTTGAAAAGAAGTTACGATATCCTCCAAATCCATTTCCACCCTAGTCAAGCGTGTTACAATTTCTTCCTCTACAAGGGGTACACTTTCACCAAACAAAATCATTCCCAGCTCCAAGGATGCATTCGATTTAAGTTTACTCTCCTCATTATCACAACAACTAGATGTATCCTGAACATTTCTACGGGGAAGAAAAGATGTCCACAGATGAGTATCATCAAACGGAGCTACAAGAGGAGTCGTTTTCGGTGTCTCTATTTGAGCGTAACGACGAGCCTCCCACGAGGCATCATCAATCGCCCTCTTCACTCGATCCAACCTTGTACGGAGACTCTTATCCGAGGTCCATGACATGATGGAGTGTGTGTAGGGATGATTTCTGGAAAATTGGCAGGAGGTTCTGTATGATGTACTTGTACTATTTAGCACATACAGTTGAATGAATGTTAAGTATACGGTACGAATCAACGGTTACACGTATTTAACGGTGTGTATAGCTAATTTAGTACAGGTAGGCAACGGTATCATTCCATAAATCACTCCTCAAACAGGAGATCCATCTCTCATCATATCCTACATGTATCTCCAACATGCACCTTCTTCTTCTACCGTCGCTTGCTCTATTCCTTGGTCTTACTATCCCTTTCACGGAGGGTAACTTTGGTGATTTCGTAGATCGTTCATTCAATTGTCCTGCCGTCACGACATGTCCCATTGTATGTGTACCCACCCTACAAGACTGTCCATCATCGCTCACTTGTCAATTAAATACAAAACTTTGTTTGGATGGTACATGTCATCGTGATTGCATTGATGCAGATGCATCCTTTGATCAATTGGAGAAACCATGTCCTTATCAATGTGCTCCAATCGCATGTCCTAAAACGGTGGATTATTATGATCAATGTTTACTCAAATTTGCACCCTATTACAACGTTTCCAACACTTGCGGTGCCTTGGAATTACAACAAACGATACCTACCTTTACTTTACGGGAACCTGTTTTTGTACTCTCCTATATTCTTATTGGGATGATAGTCACACTCATGTTTGCGTGGTGTGCTTTCAATCAACGACGATCCCCTGTACCTGGATCGACACAACCTCTATGGCCAGAAATACAGACTCAGGAGGATACTAGTACTACTACTACCACTAGTAGTATGAATACTGTACCACCATGGACACAAACGGGATATATAGGATTCCATCGTCGAAATCCTATAGGATCTTGTTTATACTTGGCGACTATGATCAACTTACTAGGACTACAAATATTTCTTGCCTTGATGACGTTTTGGTATTATGTTCAACAAGATCGAATCCCCGCCAAGAAGGTTTTTGAAAGTGAAACACAAATTTGTAAAATATTTGAAATTATTTGGGTTCTTGCATTTGCTCTTACCTTCATGCTCAAATGGCCCGTGTCGATACAGAGCTTATTTTATCGTCGAGCCTATTTGAAATATGCTACTCATGTAGCTGTGTATACCCCCTTGGAGGTTGAACGGACTGTGGACGATGACACCCGTGTTCAAAATGTATTATCTCAACTACAACAATACTTTCATTCTATCATGACATTTATTTTTAGTGAAATACATGTAGACCGTCGGAGGGGGGAAGTGTCCTATTGTCGAGTCCATACCGAACAAGATATACGATTTTTTTATTTCCGATTACGACGATATACCTATGATCCTGCCACATCCATGTTTGTACCCGGTTCGATCATCGTGGGAAAAACAGTAGGAGATTTTATTTCCTTAGGAAACGGCTTATCTACAACAGACGTGGCCACACGAAGACAAGTCGTTGGATATAATACGATACATATTCGAAAACCATTTCTACCCATGAACATATTACGAGAATTCTCCAAACCCTTTTATACCTATCAACTCTTTTTAGTTTGGTCATGGTTTCCATTTAATTTTTATTACATGGCTATTGTACAAGGTACCATCATTGTGTCCGGAGGACTTACAGTTGCATTCTTTTTATATCGAAATGAAAGAAATTTGTATAGACTTTCACATGTCGAGGGAAATGTGCAGATATTATCCAATGGTATTTTTCGTAACGCTTCACAACGAGATCTTGTACCAGGAGATGTCGTTCAAGTTTTACCAGGCCCGATCTATGCAGACATGGTTTTACTTCAGGGAACAGATGTTCTTGTTGATGAATCTGCATTAACAGGTGAATCCACTCCCATGGCTAAAACAGCCATTGACCTGATCGATTCGGAGAGCCAATACAATCAAAATGTACATAAAAGATATAGCATCCTTGCAGGAACCACGGTAACAGAAGTCGGAGGAGTTGTGTTGGCACTTGTTGTCAAAACTGGATCCTATACCGCCAAGGGAGAATTACTCCGGGATGTTTTGTCCTTTCGTAGACACAAATTCAAGTTTGATACACAGGTCAAACTGGTTTTGCTTATTCTTTTATGCTATGCTATAGTTGCGTTTATTATTTGTGTTAGCTTGTTGAAGGACTATTTTGTATTCAAGTATTTCTATGGAATGTACGTTCATTCATCTATTATATTTATTCCTTTGTGAAGAGATGAAAAATTGACATTGACCCATTCCTTTTACTAGGTACATCGTTGGTACAGCCCTTCCTCCACTTCTTCCCACTGTCTTTACAGTGAGTGTGGGCGTATCTGACGATCGGTTAGCTCGAAAACGTATCGCATGTTCTAACAGTGACGGCATATTAGTTGCTGGAAAGGTGGATCGAGTTTTCTTTGATAAGACTGGGACACTTACGAAGCAGGGTTTAGACTATATATCCGCATCAGATTCTGTGAGTCCTGAAATTGAGGATGATTTCGTCAAGAAACCATCTGGATTCCTGAAAATGGGTATGGCTTCATGTCATAGTCTGACAACAACGGCCACTGGTGTCATTGTCGGTAATCAGGTCGATATCAACATGTTTCAAGCAACAAGAGGTATTTTCGATGGGACAGATAATGACGGTCACTTGCAAATCCAAGTGGATGGTGATATTTTTACAATTTTGAAACGTTTCGACTTTGATCATCATCGCATGGTTATGAGTGCTATCGTGAAAGACTCGTCTGGAAATAGTCATGTATTTGTGAAAGGTAGCGGTGAAAGTATAAAGCGCATCTTATCAAATGTGCCCATAGATTACGATGAAGTTTTGGAGGCCGGTGCCAGGAAGGGGATATACCAAATAGCCATGGCGCGAAAGAGTCTCTCGCAAGAGATTCTATCGGATCTAAGAAGTATATGCAGAGATGACATAGAGAAAAATCTGAACTTTGTTGGTATCATTAATTTCAAGAATCTTCTTCGAGAAGAATCGCCTTACGTGATTCGTGAGCTTTCTGAGGGAGGTATTGTATCCTCGATTATTACTGGAGACAGTGTGTTGACGGGTATCTGTATAGGTCGAGAATGTGGAATCATCAAGGCTGGGGAGAATGTGATACTCGGTAAGGGTATCGATGTATCGGATGGAAAAATCATTTGGGTTGACGACTATGACAATCCTGTCATGGCTCCTACCCAATCGTCTTTAGAGTTAAGTAGTGGTACCGTGTTAGCTGTCACTGGTTCTGTTTGGGACGTCATTTCGAAAATATCCAAGCACGAGGCTATGGGCCTAGCTCAATTCATCCGTGTTTATGGGCGATGTACACCAATCAATAAAGCAGATATCATAACTGCTTTTGTAGAAAAGGGTCATGTCTGTTGCATGGCGGGTGATGGTGGAAATGATTGTGGTGCCTTAAAAACAGCTCATGTAGGTATTGCACTTAGCGATGCCGATGCTTCCATCGTATCTCCATTTACGTCTCTAGATAAGAATATTACGGCTGTAGTTGATGTCATAAAGGAAGGAAGATGCGCTTTGGCATCTGCATTTGCTGCGTACAAATATATGATCATTTATGGACAAATAGAAACCCTGACACAACTGATAAACGCCTACTTCAGTATCTCCCTGTCAGAATGGTGTTGGCTATTTATGGACGGGGTTTGGATGATGACTATGGCGTTTTCACTTCCTTTGGCTAAAGCTCACGAAAAATTATCACCCAGACTACCAACCTCTGATTTGCTGGGTATACACACAATGTCTAGTACCCTTGGGGTTCTTTTATTAAACGTTACATTTACATTAATCGCTCTCTTCACTCTGTGGAACGCTGGATTCTTCCAATGTCGTCGGTGGAATAGCACTGACGTGAGCAACGTTAGCACCATTGGTGACAACTATGAAGCTAGCGTTCTATTTCTAGTAACCGGCTACCAGTATATTTCTTCGGCGATGGCTTTTAATTATGGATACAGCTATAGAGCTCCTTTTTTGAAAAATAGGACTTTCGTCGCCTTGGCAGTGGGATTTTCTGTTATACACTTTCTCATTATTGTGTATCCGAGCGAGATTTCTTGTCTTTGGCGAGTAAATTGTACCAATGAACATGTCCTACCAGGAATTACGACGGGCTTGTTGCCACTCAACAATCCCTTCAACACCACCGTTATGCCGATATATTTCCGATGGATATTGGTGGGTATTATCATTGTGAATACGATTGCTGTTCAAAGTTGGGAATTTTACTTTATTAATGGCATAGGTATAACATGGGAAGACAATTATCGACAATCCAACTTGGTATCCAGCCCAGTGTCAGATTTAGTAGATCCTATTGTTCATAGTGAATCGAATATAGCCCACAAATATGATGATTTGGAATTAGTATCCGTTCCTATTGATGCTGCCGAGAAAACTTGAAAAGAATTACATACATACATCGAACTGTGAAACAAGCCATAGGCTTTCAATCATATTTTGTATGATAAAACCATTTCTATTGTACAGGGCATACTATTGTTTCGCTCTATGAGTACGTATGATTATTTCTTGGTAGTACCGACTTTAGTTACAATACGTCGAAAATCCATAAGGAAGAATAAACTAAGAAACCGAAAGAACCCCATAAATAAAATTTGAACAATGGCATCAAATAAACGATGGACTGGACTCATCCCCCCTGACAAATTTCCTAATAACCATCCTTCGATACCAAAAGTAACAAAGAAGGGTGGATTTGAGGCTAATGCTGCATTTACCATTCCTCTCGCTACACTAAACATATGATGACATAATACATAAGTATTAAAAAAAAACGATCAGAATCCATATAATGTCTGGAAGAACTAAGTATATATATACATATATACATACATGTCTGGTTGAAATAAGCCTGCAGTTTCACTAATCAATTGTGTTTCTCTTGGTTTCTCTACTTGTTCTAATTGATAACCAGGTGTATCTGTATCGGGTGGATATGCAATTTGAACACATATATTCTCCAATAATAATT
>Ga0169931_10008340_pt1 | contig 15138 bp, 16 predicted proteins | sample Kivu_15m_20L_FD_129675 | JGI IMG/M metagenome (GOLD analysis project Ga0169931, IMG submission 129675) | Freshwater microbial communities from Lake Kivu, Western Province, Rwanda to study Microbial Dark Matter (Phase II) - Kivu_15m_20L... | ecosystem: Environmental > Aquatic > Freshwater > Lake... | reverse complement strand
GTTTGGTGTTTGGTGTTTGGTGTTTGGTGTTTGGTGTTTGGTGTTCAGCGCTGCGCACATGCGGCGTTTGCGGAACTTGAAACAAAATACCAAACACGAAACACGAAACACCAAACACTACGCCACGACGCGGATGCGGCCGGTTCCCGGCCCGGTGATGCGGCCCACCACCGCTTGCGCCAGCGTGCCGAACTCCTTCAGCGCGCGCACCACGTCCGGCACGCTTGCTTCCGGCACCGCCGCGAGCAGTCCGCCGGACGTTTGCGCGTCCGCGAGCAGCAGTTGTTCTTCGGGCGTCACCTCTGGGGCGAAGTCCACCCAATCCTGAAGGAACTTCAGGTTCGCGCGGGTGCCGCCGGGCGCGATCCCGGCTTTCACGTACTCGCGCGCGGCTTCGATCACCGGGACCGCGCTCGCGCGCACTTCGGCGGTCACACCACTCGCGGCGGTCACGTTCCGCAGGTGCCCGAGCAGCCCGAAGCCGGTGATGTCGGTCAGCGCGTGAACCTCGAAGCGCGCGAGCACTTCCGACGCTTTGTTCAGCGTCGTCATTACGGTGATGGCTTCGGCGATCGCGCCGCGCGAATCTTGGTCGTTCTTCGCGGCCGTGCTGATGATGCCGAGGCCGAGCGGCTTCGTGAGAATCAACACGTCGCCCGGTTGCGCGCCGGCGTTCGCGAGCACCTTCTTCGGGTGAACGGTGCCCACCACGGCCAGTCCGAAGATCGGTTCCTCGCTCTTGATCGTGTGCCCGCCGACGATGGAAATGCCCGCGTCGGCCGCGACCGCGCTCGCCCCGCTCAGAATTTCGCCGAGCACGCTCGCCGGAAGTGAATCCGGGAACCCGACGATGCTGAGCGCGGTTGTGGGTTTGCCGCCCATCGCGTACACGTCGGAAATGCTGTTCGCCGCCGCGACGCGGCCGAAGTCGCGCGGCGCGTCCACGATGGGCGTGAAGAAGTCGGTGGTGAAGACGAGCGCGAGGTCGTCGGTGAGCTTGTAAATCGCTGCATCGTCGGCGGTCGAACTGCCGACGATGACGTTGGGATCGGTGACGGGCGGGAGCACGCCGAGCAGCGGCAGCAGGAACCCCGGCGGGTGCTTCGCGGCGCAGCCGGCGCGCTTCGCGAGCTTCGTCAGGCGGATCGGTTCGGTGCTCATCGGCGGCCCTCGCGGTGAGCCGTTAGTTTACGGAGCGCACTCGTGGCGCGCGCGAAGGCGAAGCCGAGAGCGAAGGCGAAGCGCACGTGGTGGGTGTACGTGCTGCGGTGCGCCGACGGCACGCTGTACACCGGCATCACCACGGACCCGGCGCGGCGGTTGGGTCAGCACAACGCCGGCACCGCGGCGAAGTACACGCGCGCCCGCCGCCCGGTTCACATGGTGTTCCGGCGTCGCGCGAAGGACCACTCCGCTGCGCTGCGCCGCGAACTCGCCATCAAGAAACTGACGCGCGCGCAGAAGGAAGAGTTGGTATCTTCAACGAAGTAGGCACGCTCGGCGAGCCGTTCTGCGGCGGGCGGAACGCGCGCACGGTTGGAATGCCGGCGCGGCCCGAACACACGGCACACGGAGCGTGCCTGATGCGATGAAAACGGTGCGCCGATGGACTACCAAGCGCTCCTGCACCGGCACGATCACCCAACGCACGTCGAGTCGCCACCGAAATTCGATTGGCGGAAAGCGCGCCGGTGCGTTGAGAAGTGCGTTGCGAAACTCGTGGCGGTCTTGGGAGTCGATTTGGTTCCAGATTGGGACTCGCAAGACGCGAGCTTTTGCTGCGAACTATGGCTGCCGCTCGAATCCGGCGCAATGGCGCTGATTCGCTTCAGTAGTTTCGGGGACATGGTGACCGTCGCCGAAGACAACCCGGTTCCCAACAGTGTTCTGGGGCAAGCGCAACAGGTGTTCGCGCAGCACGGCTTTGTGTACGTTCCAGCGGCGGTACTCGACACGCCGTACACCGGTTGCGCGCCCGGCACGATTGCGACTTGGTGGATCCGCTACTTCGACTACTTGTAGCACATGCTCACGCTCACGCTGAAAGACGCGCCGACGGTGCCGCTCGAGGCCGAGTGCCTCACGCCGGACGCGCTCGCGCCGCTCGCCAACGACGCCATCCGCGCGCTGCCGGTCATGCACGGCAAGCGCCAAGTGCGGCTCGACGACTTCTTCACCGTCGAAGGCGACGGGTCGGAGCACATCGAACTGCGCGGCGACCTCACGAAAGTGAAGTGGATCGGCCGGCAGATGACCCGCGGCAGCGTGCGGATTATCGGTAACGTCGGCATGCACCTCGGCGCCTACATGAGCGGTGGCGAAATCGACGTGACCGGGAACGCGACCGATTGGGTCGGCGGCGAGATGACCGGGGGGCGCATTCGCGTGCGCGGCAACGCCGGGCAGCAACTCGGGTGCGCGTATCGCGGCAGCTTCAGCGGCATGAGCGGCGGAACGATCCTCGTGGACGGCTCCGCGGGCATCGAAGTGGGCATGCGCATGAAGCGCGGGCTGATCGCGGTCCGCGGTCCGGTGCGCGACTTCGCCGGCCTTCAGATGAAGGGCGGAACCATCGTGCTGATGAGCGGCGGCGAACTGCGCACGGGCGCGTGGATGCAGCGCGGCACCATCATCTCGCTGAAGCCCGTGCAGCTGATGCCCACCTTCAACGAAGCGTGCGTGTACCGGCCGGCGTTCGTGAGCCTGTACGCGAAGCACCTCGCCCAATTCGGCTTCGACCTCCCGCACGGCGCGGCCGGCACCTACCGCCGGCACTTGGGCGACTCGTCGGTACCCGGGAAGGGCGAAATCTTGGTGTGGGAACCGGCGTGACGCACTCAGCGGTTGGTGAAGTACAGGTGCGTGTCGTCGGTCCACAGCGCGAAGTGCTCGTGGACGTCGTGCAAGCTGAGCAGCGCGAGGTGGGTCGCGCCGGGAACCACGATCCACGTTGAGGTCACGTCCGGTTCGAGTGTGCCGCTGATCTCGTCCGGCGTGAACCGAAACGTGACCGCCACGAGTCGGGCCGAAGTCGCGCCCGCAGAACCGCGAACGCTCACCGGCGCGCCGCCGGTGGGCAAGCCGAGCGCGGTGGCGACGTCCTCGCTGACGGTTGTGAGTGCGGACCCGGTGTCGAACTGAAACGGCCGCGCCGTTCGGCCGCGCGTGCCCAGTACGCCGAGTTCCACGTCCACACGCGCCGCGGCGCAGCCGTGAACGAACCCGGCTCGGATTTCAGTGGCGAACGACATGCGCCCTCCGATTTACTCGCCCCGCACGGGCGTCCCGATCGCGTTCGTTTCCGGCGCATACGTGAGTTGTACGCGCGCGCGCACCGGGGCTGGCAGTTCCGCGAGCAGGCGCTGAAACTCGGCCTCGTTCGCGGTCGAAATCAAGACGGTGCGGCGCAGCGTGTCGCCGTCCCATTCGTCCGCGTACGCGACGCACTTCCCGGCGTGCGCGGCGTTCAACTCGGCACTCGCGGCGCGCAGGGCCGCGAGTTGCGCCGGGGTTTTCGCGTGCCGCGCTTTCAGCTCCTCGAGCGTCGCGGGGCGCGGTTCGGTGGCGGTGCTCATCGGTCGTCCTCCGGATTCGCTGCCCGCATTTTACCACGGCGCGCGAAGTTGGGGTTGTATCGCGCGTTTCGCGCTCGATACACTCTCACTTCTCGCACCACACGGGGGCACGACGCCCCGCCCGCCGGTCACGGAGGACCGACCCGCATGCCCGTCCGCACCAAAGACGCCAAGCCCAAAGAGAAGGCACCGGCGGCCCCGCAGTCCCGGCCCCTGATCGCCGTGAACGCGGACCTCGTGGCCCCGAAGAACGCGCCCGCGTTCGCCAAGCTGAACCTCGGCTACATCGACGCCATCGTGAACGCCGGCGGCCTGCCGGTGCTGCTGCCGCCGCTCCGCAAGGACAACCTCGCGGAGATCGACGCGCTCTTGAACCTGTGCGCCGGCATCGTGCTCACCGGCGGCGCGGACATGGACCCGCGGCGCAACGGCCAACAGCCCACTTCGGCCGTGAACCCCATGCCCGCGCGGCGCGAAGACGCCGACCGCTACCTGCTGGCGAAAATCTTCGAGCAGCGCATCCCGGTGCTCGGCGTGGGCGTCGGCATGCAGCAGTTGAACGTGTTCGCGGGCGGCACGCTGTTCCTGCACCTGCCCGCGGAGTGCCCGAAGGCGCTGCCGCACTTCGACCAGATGGGCGCGCCGCACCGGCACATGGTGCTGATCGAAGAGAACACGCGGCTCGACGACATTTACGGCACGCAAGAACTGCGCGTGAACAGCTCGCACCACCAAGCGGTGAACCAACTCGGGAAGCGCATGCGCGTCGCGGCCCGCGCGCCGGACGGCGTCATCGAGGCCATCGAATCCACCGACCCGACGTGGTTCTGCGTGGGCGTGCAGTGGCACCCGGAAGCGGACACCGCCAGCGCGCTCGACGTGCAAATCTTCGACTGCTTCGTGCAGGCCGCGGTGAAGACCACCAACGGGATCCTCGCGGTGGCGTAGCGCCGCGGTTCGAGTTTCGCGTTCGCCCGCGTCCGGTTATACGCGGGCACTACCTGCGGGGGCGCGAACGTGAACCGTCACTTCCTCGGTCTGTCCGTCGGCTCCGGTCTCGAAGGCGCGGACGCGGTGTGCGTTCGCGCGACCGGCCTCGGACTCGACCTGAAACCGCACGTCGCGCCCGCCGGGCGCATCGCGTTCCCGCCCGCGGTGCGCGACCAGTTCCGCGCCGCACCGGAAACCGCGCCGCCGGAATTCGCGCGCGCCCTTTCCGACACGCTCGTCTTCGCGGCGCGCCAAGCCCTAAGCAAAGCCGCCCTCTCGCCGCGCGACGCCTTCGCGCTCGGGTTGCTCGAACCGGCGCGCGCGGCGAGCCGACTACTGGTGCCGTGGCCCGAAGTGGCGCAGCGCGTGGCCGAAGTGCTCGGCGTGAGCGTGCTGCACGGGTTCGCCGACCGCGACCGCGCCGCCGGCGGCACCGGGCGGATGCTCACCGCCGCCGCAGACTTTGTGCTGTTCGGCGACGCGAGTGAACCGCGCCTGCTCCTTCACCTCGGCGCGGTTTCGACCGCCGTGTTTCTCCCGGCGCGCGCTAAGCCCTCACAGGTACTCGGCTGCGAAGCGGGACCGGGAAATCAGCTCCTCGATTCGATCCTGTTTCACGGTTCGCGCGGCGCAGAGTTCGCGGACGCCGGCGGCAAGCGCGCGGTGCAAGGGAAGTGCCTCGAACCGCTGCTCGCGCGGTGGCTCGAACACCCGCACCTCGCGCGGCCCGCGCCGAAGGCCGTTCACCCGGAAGCGTTCGGCCGCAGTTTCCTGCTCGCCGCGTTCGACGCCGCGCGGCAGTTGAACGCGGCGCTCCCGGACCTGCTCTGCACCGCGACGCACCTCGCCGCCCGTGCCGTCGGCGCTTCGGCCCGGGCGCTGTGCGGTTCCGCTTCGCCGCGCGTGTTCCTGAGCGGCGGCGGTGTGCGCAACGGGTTCCTCTGGCAACTTGTGTCGCAACAACTCGGCGGCACGGTGGAGCGCACCGACGCACTCGGCGTGCCGGCGCTGGCGCGGGGTGCGACGGCCGCCGCGGTGCTGGCGGCGCTCGCGTGCGACGGCGTGCCGGGGAACCTGCCGGCGCTCACCGGCGCGTCCGCGGCCCGCGTGCTGGGCCACCTCGCACCGGGCGACGCGCGGAACTGGGCGCGCCTGACCGCGTGGCTCGCCGACCAAACCAGCGAGTACCCCAGAGCGCCGCGCGCGGCGTAGCGCTACTTGCGAAAGTGCGCTTCCACCGCGTCGGCACCGATCAGCGGGGCGCGGCAGGCGAAGTTCTCGCACACGTAAACCGTCGGCTTGCCGTCGACGGGCACCTTCCCGTTCAGCAGTTCGGCCAGTTCCGCGGGCGCACCGTCGGTGGAAGCCAGCACGCGGCGCGGCAGGAACTTCGCGCGTACCGCGTCGATCACGCGCTCCGTTTCGCGCCGGTCGGCAGTGCCGGCGATCACGATCTGTTGCACCGGTCCCAAGTGGAAGTCGAGCGCCGCGAGCATCTGCCCGCTCGCGGCCGGGTGTGCGGTCATCGTTTCGCGCGCCGCGCGCAGCGCCCGCTCGGCGTGAGTCGCGAAGTCGCGCCGCCCGGTCAACGCCGCGAGCCGCAGCAGTACCGTGACCGCGACCGCGCTGCCGCTCGGCGTCGAACCGTCGTGCAGGTCTTTCGTGCGCGCGATCAGCGGTTCGTGGTCGCTCGCGGTGAAGAAGAAGCCACCGTTCTCGGAATCACCAAACAGCTTCAGCATCGTCTCGGTGAGTTCGATGGCCGTTCGCAGCCACTTCGCGTCGAAGGTGGATTCGTACAGCGTGACGAGCGCGTCCGCGAGGAAGGCGTAGTCTTCGAGGCAGCCGGGCAGCTTCGCGGGTTGGCCCTCGCCCGCGGTGCGGAACAGGCGGCTGTCCGCGGCGCGGAGTTTCGTGAGCACCGCATCGGCCGCGAGCGCCGCGACCTTCGTGTCTTCGCCGTCCGTGACCGCGCCGAACTGCGCGAACGCGGAGATCATCAGCGCGTTCCACGCGGTGAGGAACTTCTCGTCGCGCCCCGGCCGCACGCGCTTCTCGCGCGCCGCGTACAACTTGTTGCGCACCCCCGCGAGTCGCGTTCGGAACGCTTCCACGCTCAGCCCCGCGGCTTTGGCTTCGTCTTCGTCCGAGAGCGCGCGACTTAGAATGTTGCGGCCCTCGAAGTTGCCTTCGCGGGTCGCGCCCCACACTTTGCCCGCGAACTCCGCGTCTTCGGTCCCCAACACGGCGAGCAGTTCGGCGGCGCTCCAGACGTAGAACTTGCCCTCTTCGCCCTCGCTGTCCGCGTCTTGCGTGCTGAAGAACGCGCGCTCGTCGCTCCACATTTCGCGAATGACGTAATCGAGCGTGTCGCGGGCCACCTGCCACAGGAACGGGTCGCCCGTGCGCTGGTACGCTTCCACGCAAGCGCTCGTGAGCAGCGCGTTGTCGTACAGCATTTTCTCGAAGTGCGGGACGAGCCACTGCGAGTCGGTGCTGTATCGCGCGAAGCCGCCGCCGAGGTGGTCGAAGATACCGCCGCGGGCCATTTGGGTGAGCGTGTGCCGCACCATCTCAACTGCGCTCGCGGCGTTGAACCGGTCGGCGAGGCGCAGCAGCAATCGTAGTTCGAGCGCGTGCGGGAACTTCGGCGCGGTGCCGAATCCGCCGTGCGTCGCGTCGAACGCCTCGCGCAGCACGTTCAGCGCGCCGAACAGCGGTTCCGCTGACACCGGGCTGTCACTGGAAGTTGCGGCGCTCAGTTCGCGCAACTTCGCGGTCACGTTCTGGCCCACTTCGAGGGCTTGCTCGCGCCGGTGCGTCCACGCCTCGTGAATTGCGACGAGCAGCTTGTTGAAACTCGGCCGGTGCGGGGCGTAGCGGTCGTCCGGCGGGAAGTAGGTGCCGGCGTAGAACGGCGTGCCCTCGGGCGTGAGGAACGCGCTGAGCGGCCACCCGCCGCCCTCGTCGTTCATCACCTGAAGCGCGGTCATGTAGATCGCGTCCAAATCCGGGCGCTCTTCGCGGTCCACTTTTACGCTGACGAAATGCGCGTTCAGCAGCGCGGCCGTGTCTTTGCGCTCGAAACTCTCGCGCTCCATAACGTGGCACCAGTGGCACGCACTGTAGCCGATGCTGAGAAAGATCGGGCGGTTCAGTTCCTTCGCGCGGGCGAGCGCTTCCGGTCCCCACGGGAACCAGTCCACCGGGTTGTTCGCGTGCTGCTTCAGGTACAGGCTCGTTTCGGTCGCGAGTCGGTTCGGCATGACGGCCTCGGGGTGCGCGCGGCGATAAGATTTTACTAACGCCGCATCGCCCCGCACTCGAACGGGTGAGTTCCACATGATCGCGATTTGTGCCGCGCTGGTGTTCGGGTGCGCCGCCGACCCGGAGCCGAAGCCGTTGGCCCGCGCGCACGCGCACAACGACTACGAGCACTCGCGGCCGCTTCTGGATGCGCTCGCGTGCGGGTTCTGCAACGTCGAAGCCGACATTTGGCTCGTGAAGGGCGAACTGCTCGTCGGGCACACGCCATTACAGTTGCGCAACGACCGCACGCTTCAGAAACTCTACCTCGATCCGCTCCGCGAGCGCGCGAAGGCGAACAAGGGCGCGATCTTCAAGAACGGGCCGGCGTTCCACCTGATGATCGACATCAAGACCGAGGCGGGCGAAACCTATGCGGCGCTCGCGAAGGTGCTCGAAGGCTACTCGGACATTCTCACCGTGACGCGCGACGGCAAAGCCGAACCGAAGGCCGTGACCGTGGTGCTGAGCGGCAACCGCGACCGCAAGGCGCTCGAAGGCGCGAAGGTGCGGTACGCGGCGCTCGACGGCCGGCTCGCGGACCTGAACACCGACGCGCCGGCGCACCTCGTTCCGTGGGTGAGCGACAACTGGAAGCAGCACTTCAAGTGGGACGGCACCGGGGCGCTGCCGGACGCGGAGCGCACGAAGTTGCGCGACCTCGTGGCGAAGGCGCACAAGCAGGGCCGCAAGATGCGCTTCTGGGGCGCGCCGGACACCGAAGCGGTGTGGAAAGAACTGCACGCCGCGGGCGTCGATCTGCTGAGCACCGACAAGCTCAAGGGACTGGAAGCGTTCCTGCGCGCCGCGGAGAAGTAACCCGGGACCGCGGCCGTCCCGGCCGCACGTCTGCGTTCGTGTGAGCGACACGAGCAGGCGCAGCACCTTCGCGCACCTACGTCGTGCGGCCGAGACGGCCGCGGTCCCGGGGAAATCGCGCGCCGTCTCTTACTTTCGGCGCGGTATCATGGACGGACCATGTCGCACCGCGCGTTTTCCGACGACGACCGGGCGTTCATCCGGGCCATCCTCACGAACCCCGCGGAAGTGTCCGGGTGGCTCGTGTATGCCGATTGGCTCGACGACAACGGCGCGCCCGAACCGGCCGAATTCCTCCGCCTCCAAGTGGAGCGCAGCCAACTGCCGCCGAAGGACGTGCGCCGCGGGGCCATCGACGCGCGCATGAGCGAGTTGCGCGAGTTGGTGCACCGCGGGTGGGCAGCGGTGTTCGACCGGCCCATGATCGAGAACTGCGACGAGCACTTTGCGTTCGAGTGCCCGCTGAAGTGGGAGAACCTGCAACTCACCGCGAACCACAAAGTGCGCCACTGCGACGCCTGCGACAAGAACGTCTACCACTGCAACACGGTGGACGAAGCCCGCGACCACGCGGTGCGCGGCGAGTGCGTCGCCGTGAGCCTTGGCGTGCTGCGCACCCCGCACGACCTCGAACTTGATACAGATTATCTGATGGGAATTATGGACTTCGGAACACTTCCGGAACTCGATTACGGGCGCGACGAACCGGAACCGGAGCGGCCACCGGCTCCGCGGCCGTGGTGGAAGTTCTGGTGATCCTTTCGCGGGGGTTGTTCGCATGGCACTCTCCACCGCGCACCCGGAAGACCGGGCGTTCGTTCGCGCCATTCTGATGAACCCCGCGGAACTCACTGCGTGGCTCGTGTACGCCGATTGGCTGGACGAACACGAGCAACCCGAACGCGCCGAGTTTCTGCGGTTGCAGGTGAAACGCTCCGCACCGGACGTGACGCAAACCGACCGCTTCGGGATCATCGGGCGCATCGAAGAACTGCGCGCGACGATCGACCCCGATTGGTTCGCGCTCTTCGACCGAGTGCAGATCGAAGGGTGCGATCCGCGGTTCGCGTTCCAGTGCCCGAAACAGTGGGAACAGTTGAGCGGCACCGACGACCCGAACGTGCGCTTCTGTAAAGCGTGCAGCGAGAATGTGTACCACTGCCAGTCACTGCCGGAAGCCCGAGCGCACGCGCGCGAGGGGCACTGCGTCGCCGTCGCGGAGGGCCTTGATCGGTACGACGACGATTTGCGCCGCGAAGTACCGGCGGATGTCTTCACTCGGACGTTGGGAATGCTCATCTACGAACCCGAACCGCAGCCCGAGCCGCGGCGTCCGTGGTGGAAGTTCTGGTAGCGGTTTCCCGGGACCGCGGCCGTCTCGGCCGCACGTTCGCGTTCGTGTGAGCGACACGAGTAGCCGCAGCACCTTCGCGCGTCGTGCGGCCGAGACGGCCACGGTCCCGGGCCGTCATTTTCCTAGCCCGCCGCGCTTGCCCAAACGTCACAACCAGCAAGTCCGCCACTCGCCGCGCGCCGATTGCGTCCGGTTCGGGTGAAGTCGCGCTCGGGCGACTCGCGGGCGAACTAGAATCGGAAGTCAGGATGGTAGCGCCTTCGCGGGCTGCTGGGAGGGTCGAACCGTGCGCCGAACACTGCTGCTGCTTGCTTCCGTTGCGATTCTCGGTTCGGCCGGGTGCCGCCACCGGTGCAACCGCCTGTTCGACCGCAACGACGACCGCCGCGCGTTCACGCCGGCACCGCCCCCGCCGCAAGGCGGGTTGCTGCTGCCGCCCACCTCGCTTCCCACCACGCCCGCGCCGGCGCAACCCGGGCCGAGCGGGTTCCCGCCGCCCCCGCCGGCGAACCTGACTCCGAAGCCCGGTGGGCCGGAGGTGCTGTATCCCGATCCGATCCCGAGTGGGGCGACGAAGCCGAGCACGTCCGGCCTTCTCGGCGCGCCGGTGAAGCCGCAGACCGCGGAGCCGCCGAAAGCGACCGCGAGCCTGCCCGGTTACACCAAGGTGAAAGAGGGACTGTTCGCGGGCGGCAAGCCGGCCCTCGACGGCTTTGAAGCGCTGAAGGCGAACGGGTTCCGCACCGTGGTGTTCCTGCACGGTCCCGGGGCCGACCCGGCCGCAGTGCGCGACGCCGCGAGCACCCGCGGGCTGAACTGCGTCGCCATCGAAACGACGCCCGAAGCACTCGCGGACGCCGCCAAGCAGTTCGACCGCGTGGCGAACGACCGCAACGCGCGCCCGGCGTACGTGTTCGCCGACGCCCCGGAACGCGCCGGCGCGGTGTGGTACCTGCACTTCCGCACCGCGGACGCGGCCGGCGACGACGTAGCCCGCTTGCGCGCGAAGCCGCTGGGCTACGGCGGCACGAGCGACGAAGCGAAGGCGTTCGCGCTCGCCGTGCAACGCGCGCTCGAAACGCGGTGAACACGATTGCTCCGGGCGAGCGGCGCGACGTGAGTCCGCCGGTGGTAGTCCAACCCCAGAACGCCATTCGCGTCTGAGTTGGGCTACCACCGGCGGACTCACGTCGCGCCGCTCGCCTTTCGGGCGGCGTGCGGATTTCCGGCTTGCCGGGTGGCCGCGGGTCGCTACATTGCATATTTCCAGTAACAGTGTTGAACTACGTCGTTTCGTAACTGATTGGCAGGAGTGCGACGCGGCGAGGGGAGCGGAGACGGACGATGTCTATCACGAAGGAAGAGAAGTCCGAACTCATCACGCAGTTCCGCCGGGCCGAGGCCGATACCGGCTCGCCCGAGGTGCAGATTGCGCTTCTTACCAAGCGCATCAACTCCCTCACCGAACACATGCGGGCTCACAAGAAGGACTTCTCCAGCCGTCGCGGGCTGCTGAAGCTGGTCAGCCAGCGCGCCGACCTGCTCAAGTACCTGCGCCAGACCGACCGCGACCGCTATCTGGTCGTCATCGGTAAGCTCGGCCTGCGGAAGTAACCGCCCCTGCGAACCGTCGCAAGTCGTTGCGCCAACGGTCGGTCGCCGGTGCCCCGCGCACCGGCCGCGGCCGTGTTGCGTTCCGTGCCCTCGCGCACGCGCTCCTGCCGGCACAACGGAAAGGGTAACATCCGTGCCGGTTAATCCCGCTCGCGTCGAATGCGAATTTGGCGGCCGTACGCTCGTTCTCGAAACCGGGAAGCTCGCCAAACAGGCCCACGGGGCCGTGCTCGTCACCTACGGCGAAACCGCGGTCCTGTGCGCCGCCGTCGCCGGGAACCCCATCCCGGGGCGCGACTTCTTCCCCCTCCAAGTGGAGTACCGCGAGCGCACCTACGCCGCGGGCAAGTTCCCCGGCGGCTTCATTAAGCGCGAAACGCGCCCGAGCACCAAGGAAACGCTCACCTCGCGCATCATCGACCGCCCCTCGCGCCCGCTCTTCCCGCCCGACTACTACAACGAAGTCCAGATCCACGCGACCGTGCTCGCGGCCGACAAGGACAACGACCCGGACATCCTCGCGCTCATCGGCACCAGCGCCGCCCTGCACATCGCCGACATCCCGTTCCTGAAGCCTTACGGCGGCGTCCGCATCGGCCGTGTCGAAGGCAAACTCGTCGTGCTGCCGACGCACGCGCAGATGGAAGAGAGCGACCTCGACCTCGTGGTCGCCGCGACCCGCGACGCGGTGTGCATGATCGAAGGGTTCGCCCGCGAAATCCCCGAACAGGAGATGGGCGACGCGATCATGGAAGCGCACCGCCAGTGCGCCATCGTGATCGACGCCATCGAGCGGCTGCGCACGGCGGCCGGCCTCGGCGCGAAGGAACTGCCGCCCGCGGCCGGGCCGAACGCGCTCGCCGAAGAGATTTACCAGAAGCACGGCACCGAGTACCGCGCGAAGTACCTCACGCCGGGCAAGAAGGCGCGCAACTCGGCGCTCGACGAGTTCAAGGACGCGATCAAGAAAGAGTACCTGCCCGAAGGCGAAGCGAACCCGAAGTACACGCCGGCCCAAGTGAGCGCGGCGCTGGCTGTACTCCGCGAGCGCGTGTTCCGCGAAATCACGCTCACCGGCACCCGCATCGACGGGCGCGGCACGAAGGACATTCGCCCGCTCGCGTGCGAAGTCGGCGTCCTGCCCCGTACGCACGGGACCGCTCTCTTTCAGCGCGGCGAAACGCAAGCCCTCGTGGTCGCCACACTCGGCACCGTCGCCGACGAGCAGAAGGTGGACGGCCTGCAAGACGAGTACGCGAAGAAGTTCTTCCTCGACTACAACTTCCCGCCGTACTCGGTGGGCGAGTGCAAGCCGATCCGCGCGCCGGGCCGCCGCGAAATCGGCCACGGGATGCTCGCCGAGCGCTCGCTCAAGGCCGTGATGCCGCCCCCCACGCGGTTCCCGTACACCGTGCGGCTCGTGTCGGAAATCCTCGAGTCCAACGGCTCGTCCAGCATGGCGAGCGTTTGCGGCGGCACGCTGGCGCTCATGGACGCGGGCGTGCCCATCAAGCGCCCGGTCGCGGGCATCTCGGTCGGCCTCGTTTCGGAGAAGGACAAGTACGTCCTCATCTCCGACATTCAGGGCGACGAGGACCACTACGGCGACATGGACTTCAAGGTCGCGGGCACGCAGAAGGGCGTGTGCGGCATTCAGTTGGACATCAAGGTGGACGGCATCAACGAGGAGATCGTGCGCGGGGCGCTCGAGCAGGCGAAGGAAGCCCGCCTGCACATCCTCAAGACGATGCTGGCGACGCTGCCCGCGCCGCGCAAGGAGATCAGCCGGACCGCGCCGCGGCTCATCCAACTGAAGATCAACCCGGAGTTCATCGGGAAGCTCATCGGCCCCGGCGGGAAGACCATTCGCGCGATCCAAGAGGACACCGGCGCGAAGATCGAAGTGGAAGACGACGGCACGGTGTCGATCGCGTCCGCGGACGCCGACAGCGTGGACAAGGCCCGCCGCATCGTCGAAGGGCTGACGGCCGAAGTGAAGGTCGGCACCGTGTACGACGGGAAGGTCGTCTCGCTGAAAGAGTTCGGCGCGTTCGTGGAGTTGGTGCCCGGCCGCGACGGGCTGTGCCACGTTTCCGAACTGGACGTGGGCTTCGTGAAGCGCCCGGAAGAAGTGGTGCAAGTGGGCGACCGGATTCAAGTGAAGGTGATCGGGATCGACGATTCCGGCCGCGTGAAACTGTCGCGCAAGGCCCTGCTCGCCCCGCAAGAGGGTGACGGCGGCAACGGTGGCAACGGCGGTGGCGGCGACGACCGCGGCGAGCGCCGCGGCGGTGGCGGCGACCGCGGCCCGCGCCGCGGCGGTGGTGGCGACCGCGGCCGTCGCGACCGCGACTGACCGCGCAGCGGGTTGTTGGTAGTGACCCGCTTCAGCGGGTTTCCCAAACACCGCACGACAACTTGAACCGTACCAGAAGCGAACGCGGGTTCTCGAACCGCGTTCGCTTCTTCGTTTCCAGAACAGGTCGCTTCGGTGCTTGGGAAACCCGCTAAAGCGGGTTACTACGAGCCACGAACCCGCTTTGCGAGTTCACAACTCACATTCAAGAAGCCGGCCGAATTTGACAGATATAGGCGGAAGCCACACCGCCACGCCAAAGGGTAACGCCGTGACCCGCGACGAAGTGCTCGCCGAACTCGAACGCCTCGGGAACGAATCGACCAAACGCACCCTGATGAAGCACGGTGCCCGCGAGCCGTTCTTCGGCGTGCGCGTCGGCGATCTGAAAACGCTCGTGAAGAAGATCAAAGTCGATCACGCCCTCGCGCTCGAACTCTACGACACCGGCAACAGCGACGCGATGTATCTGGCGGCGCTGATCGCCGACCCGATGGCGTTCACGAAGACTCAGCTCAAGAAGTGGGCGAAGGGGGCGTACTGGTACATGCTGAGCGGCTTCGCGGTGCCGTGGAGCGCGAGCGAATCGAAGTTCGGCCGCGAACTCGCGCTGGAGTGGATCGACGGTGCGGGCGAGCAGATTCAGAACGCGGGCTGGTGTACTTACGCGAGCCTCGTCGCCATCAAACCGGACGCGGAACTGGACGCGAAAGAGATCGAAGCGCTGATGGCGCGGGTGAAGAAGGAGATCGGCAGTGCCCCGAACCGCACGCGGTACGCGATGAACAACTTCGTCATCTCGGTGGGCTGTTTCGTCCAACCGCTCAGTGCGAAGGCGAAAACCGTCGCGAAGGCGCTGGGCGAAGTGGAAGTGGACATGGGCGACACGAGTTGCCAAGTGCCGGTGGCGCTCGATTACATCGAAAAGGTGGAGCGCATGGGCCGCGTCGGGAAGAAGCGCAAGCGCGCCGCGTGCTGATCGCGCGCCGCGCGTTGTCGCGACTGCGCGCGCCCGCTATGCTGATTCGGTGGGTTGGAGAGGTGACAGAGTGGCCGATTGTGCAGCACTGGAAATGCTGTGTACGGGAAACCGTACCGGGGGTTCGAATCCCCCCCTCTCCGCT
>Ga0169931_10008339_pt1 | contig 15139 bp, 16 predicted proteins | sample Kivu_15m_20L_FD_129675 | JGI IMG/M metagenome (GOLD analysis project Ga0169931, IMG submission 129675) | Freshwater microbial communities from Lake Kivu, Western Province, Rwanda to study Microbial Dark Matter (Phase II) - Kivu_15m_20L... | ecosystem: Environmental > Aquatic > Freshwater > Lake... | reverse complement strand
GGCTGGAGCTTCGCGGACGTGCTTCCCTATTTCGTGAAGTCGGAGGACCAGGAGCGCGGCGCGGATGGCTTTCACGGCAAGGGCGGGCCGCTCGGCGTATCCGACCTGCGCCTCCAGCACCCGATCTGCGAGGCCTTCATCGCCGCCGCCGAGGCCGCGGGCATCCCGCGCAACCGCGACTTCAACGGCGCGACCCAGGAGGGCGCGGGATATTTCCAGCTCACGGTGCGCGACGGCTGGCGCGCGAGCACCGCGCGCGAATACCTGCGCCCCGCCCGCCGGCGCGCGAACCTGGAGGTGCGAAGCTCCGCGCTCGCCTCGCGCGTCGTGCTGGAAGGGCGCCGCGCGGTGGGCGTCGCCTATCTCGCCGGCGGGGAGGAGAGGACCGTCCGCGCGCGGCGCGAGGTCGTGCTGTGCGGCGGCGCGATCAACTCGCCGCAGCTGCTGCAGCTCTCGGGCATCGGCCCGGGTGCGCTGCTCCAGGACCGGGGAATCGCCACGCTCGTCGAGAGCCCGGGGGTTGGCGAGTGCCTGCAGGACCATTTCCAGGTCCGCTTCGTCTATCGCTGCCCGGAGCCGATCACCTTCAACGACATCGCGCGCAGCCCGCTGCGCAAGCTGGGCGTCGCGCTGGAATGGCTGTTCCGCCGCTCCGGCCCGATGACGATCGGCGCCGGGCAGGTCGGCGTCTTCTGCCGTACGCGGCCGGAGCTCGCGACGCCCGACATCCAGTTCCACATGTTCCCGGTGTCGATGGACAGGCCAGGGGGCACGTTCCACGACTATTCCGGCATCACCAGCTCGATCTGCCAGCTGCGGCCCGAGAGCCGTGGCTGGGTGCGGCTGCGCTCGCCCGACCCGCGCGAGCATCCCGCGATCATGCCGAACTACCTCGCGACGCGCGGCGACCAGGAGACGATCGTCGCGGGCATGCGCGTCGCGCGGCGGATCGCGGCGCAGGAGCCGATGCGTCGCTACATCGCCGAGGAGACGATCCCGGGCCTCGCGCACGAGAGCGACGACGAGCTGCTCGCCGTGGCGCGGCGCAACGGCACGACGATCTTCCATCCCACGAGCACCTGCCGCATGGGCCCCGACGGCGACGCCCTCGCCGTCGTCGATCCCGCGCTGCGCGTGCGCGGCGTGGAAGCCTTGCGCGTGGCCGACGCCTCGGTCATGCCGACGGTCGTGTCGGGGAACACCAACGCCGCCTGCATCATGATCGGCGAGAAGGCCGCGGACATGGTTCGCGCGGCGGCGCGCTGAGCGGCGGCGAAGGACGGCGTCAGACGCCGAGATGGCGGTGCTGCGCCGCCTCGTCCGCAGCGAGCGCGGCCGAGCTCCCGGTCCACACCACGCGGCCCTTCTCCACGATCACGTGCCGGTCCGCGAGGCGCAGCAGCGCCTTCACGTTCTTGTCGACGACGAGGATCGACAGGCCCGTCGCCTTGAGCTCCGCGAGGACGCGCCAGATCTCTGCGCGCACGATCGGCGCGAGGCCCTCGCAGGCCTCGTCGAGCACGAGCAGCCGCGGGTTCGTCATCAGCGCGCGGCCGATCGCGAGCATCTGCTGCTCGCCGCCAGAGAGCTGGTTGCCCATGTTGCCCGCGCGCTCGGCGAGGCGCGGGAAGAGCGCGTGCACGCGCCCAAGCGTCCATTCGCCAGGGCGCGCCGTCGCCACCAGGTTCTCCTCGACCGTCAGGTTCGGGAAGACCTGGCGGCCTTCCGGCACGAGGCCGATGCCGGCGCGCGCGATTCGATGCGAGGGCCAGCCGCCGATCTCCTCGCCGCCGAAGCCGATCGTCCCGGCGCGCGGCGGCACGAGGCCCAGGATGGAGCGGATCGTCGTCGTCTTGCCCATGCCGTTGCGGCCGAGCAGCGTCACGACCTCGCCCGCGCCGATCGCGAGGTCGATGCCGAAGAGGACCTGGCTCGCGCCATAAGCGGCTTCGAGGCCGCGTACCTCGAGCAGCGCGCTCATGCGGCCTCGTCCTCGCCGAGATAGGCGGTGCGCACCTCCTGGTTGGCGCGGATCTCGTCGGGCGTGCCGCAGGCGATCGCGCGGCCATAGACGAGCACGGTGACGCGGTCGGCGAGGGCGAATACGACGTCCATGTCGTGCTCGACGAGCAGGATCGTCTCGCGCGCCTTGAGCCGCCGGAGCAGCCCGGTCATGCGTTCCGATTCCTCGCGCCCCATGCCCGCCATCGGCTCGTCGAGCAGCAGCATGCGCGGCGAGGTCGCGAGCGCCATCGCGATCTCCAGCTGGCGCTGCTCTCCATGGGCGAGCGCGCCGGCGAGGCGTCCGGCCGAGGCGGCAAGCCCGGTCTCCTCGAGCACGCGCCGCGCCGGCCCGGAGAGCGCCTCGTCGCGGCGCGCGTCGGTCCAGAAGCGGAAGGCATGCGGCTCGCGCGCCTGCACGGCGAGCATCACGTTCTCCAGCACCGTGAAGCGCCGGAAGATCTGGGTGATCTGGAAGGAACGCGCGATCCCGAGCCGCGCGCGCGCCGGCGCGGGCAGGGTGGTGACGTCGGCCCCGTCGAAGTGGATGCTGCCTGAGTCGGGACGCAGCTCGCCGGTAAGCTGCCCGATCAGCGTCGTCTTGCCGGCGCCGTTCGGCCCGATCACCGCGTGGATCTCGCCGCGCCGCACGGACAGGTCGAGGTCGTCCGTGGCCAGCAGGCCGCCGAAGCGCTTCACGAGGCCGCGCGCCTCGAGCAGGGCGTCAGTGGCCGCCATCGCGGGCCTCCTCGCCGCGCTTGTCGAACAGCCCGATCAGGCCGCGCCGCGCGAACAGCACGGCGAGGACGAGGAGCGGGCCGAAAACGATCATCCAGTGCTCGGTGAAGTCGGGCAGGAACTTCTCCAGCAGCAGGAAGAGCGTCGCGCCGATGACCGGCCCGAACAGCGTGCCCATGCCGCCGAGCACGACCATGACGACGAGGTCGCCGGAGCGCGTCCAGTGCATCAGCGACGGGCTCACGTAGCCCTCGTGGAGGGCGAGCAGCGCGCCGGCCAGTCCCGCGATCGCGCCGGAGAGGACGAAGGCCGCGAGGCGGTAGCGCGTTGTCGGGAAGCCGATCGCGCGCATGCGCCGCTCGTTGTCGCGTATGCCCTGGAGGACGACGCCGAATCGCGAGCGCACGAGGCGCTGCGCGCCGACCAGCACGAGCGCTAGGACGGCCCAGACAACGAAGTAGAAGCCAAGGTCGTTCGTCGTCTCGATGATCCCGAGCACGGAAACGTCGGCCGGGTAGCGCAGCCCGTCGTCGCCGCCATAGGAGCGGCCGGCATCCTCGAAGCGCAGCGACACGAAGAGGAAATAGACGAGCTGCGCGAAGGCGAGCGTGATCATGATGAAGTAGATGCCGGACGTGCGGAGGCTGATCGCGCCGATGGCGAGCGCGAGCAGCGCGGCCACGAGCATGGCCGCCGGGATCGTGGCGAGGCTCTGCATCGTGCCGGGCAGGAGGCCGAGGACCTCGATCTCCCGGTCCGCGTGCCAGTGCAGCAGTGCCACGACATAGGCGCCGGCGCCGACGAAGGCAGCGTGGCCGAGGCTGACCATGCCGCCATAGCCGAGGATGATGTCGAGGCTGACCGCGGCGATGGCGAAGATCAGCACGCGGCGGAGCTGGCCGACATAGAAGCCCTGGTCGAGCCAGGTCGCCACCAGTGGCAGGATGGCGAGCAGGGCCATCAGGCCGATGGCGACTGCGGCGCGGCGATCGAGGGCGGCCCTCATCCGCGCGCCGCGAAGAGGCCGGTCGGCCTGAAGAACAGGACCGTGGCCATCAGGACGTAGACCGCCATCTCCGCGAGCGCGGAGGGCAGGCCCGCGAGCGAGGGCAGGATGCGCCCGAACGTGTCGACCATGCCGACGAGCAGGGCCGCGACGAAGGCGCCGCGGATCGAGCCGATGCCGCCGATCACGATGACGACGAAGACCTTGATGAGGATCGCGTCGCCCATCCCGATCTCGACGACGTAGAGCGGCCCGGCCATCGCGCCGGCGAAGGCCGCGAGCGCCGCGCCGAGCGCGAAGACGGCGGTGTAGAGGCGGTCGATGTCGATGCCGAGCGCGCCGACCATCTCGCGGTTGGACGCGCCGGCGCGGATCAGCATGCCGAGCCGCGTGCGGGTGATGAGCCACCACAGCCCCGCCGCGACCGCGAGGCCGGCCGCCAGCACGACGAGGCGGTAGACCGGGTAGGGCGCGCCGGGGATGAGCTCGACGCGGCCCGACAGCGCGGGCGGCACGTCGACGAAGAGCGCCATCGGGCCCCAGGCGATCTTGGTGAGTTCGTTGAAGAAGAGGATCAGGCCGAAGGTGCCCAGCACCTGGTCGAGGTGGTCGCGCCGGTAGAGGTGGCGCAGGACCACCAGCTCGACGAGCAGTCCGACCAGCGCGCTCGCGGCGAGGGACAGGACCACGGCGAGCGCGAAGCTGCCGGTCAGGCGCGCGAAGCTCGCGGCGAAGAAGGCGCCGAGCATGTAGAGCGAGCCATGCGCGAGGTTGACGAGGTTCATGATGCCGAGCACGAGCGTGAGCCCGGCCGCGATCAGGAACAGCGTCACGCCGAGCTGGAGCCCGTTGAGCGCCTGCTCGACGAGGAGGAGGAAGGACATCGTCTGGTCGCGCCGTGGCGCGGGCCCGCCGGCCCCCGGGCGCGCATGGCGCCCGGGGAACCGCGCATGCGCCGGCTCAGGGCTTCATGCGGCACTGGCCCGAATAGGCGTCGGCGTGGCTCGAGAAGATGACGCCGCGCAGTTCGTTCACCAGCCGCCCGCGCGCATCCTTCTGGATCTGCGTCAGGTAGTAGTTCTGGATCGGGAAGTGGTTGGCGTTGAAGCGGAACGGCCCGCGCACCGAGGAGAAGTTCGCCGCGCGCAGGGCGTTGCGGAACTTCGCCTTGTCGGCGATCCCGCCGGCCTGCTTGAGCGCCGCGTCGATCAGCTGCGCCGCGTCGTAGGCCTGCGCGGCGTAGGGGCTCGGGATGCGGTTGTGCGCCGCCTCGAAGTCGGCGACGAACTTCGCGTTCGCGGGGTTCTCCAGCTTCTCGGACCAGAAGGTCGAGGCGTAGAGGCCGAGCGCCGCGTCGCCGATCGCCGGCAGGATCGTCTGGTCGAGGCTGAAGGACGGGCCGAAGACCGGCACCTGCTGCGCAAGTCCCGCCGCCGTGTACTGGCGCACGAAGGCGATGCCCATGCCGCCGGGATAGAAGAAGTAGGTGGCCTCCGGCCTGGCCGCGCGCAGCGCCGCGAGCTCGGCCGCGTAGTCGGTCTGGCCGATCTGCGTGTAGACCTCGGCGACGATCTCGCCCTTGAAGAAGCGCTTGAAGCCCGTGAGCGCGTCCTTGCCCGCGGGATAGTTCGGCGCGAGCAGGTAGGCGCGCTTTATGCCCGCCTTCGTCATGTGCTCGCCCATCGCCTCGTGCGTGTTGTCGTTCTGCCAGGAGACCGAGAAGAAGTTCGGGTGGCAGTCGCGGCCCGCGAGCTCGGAGGGGCCTGCGTTCGAGCTGAGGTAGAAGACGCCGCGGCGGTCCTTCAGCACCGTGTCGGAGATCGCCAGCATCACGTTGGAGAAAACGACGCCGGTCATGATGTCGACGCGGTCGCGCTGCACCATGCGCTCGGCCGTCGCCTTGCCCACGTCGGGCTTGAGCTGGTCGTCGGCGCTGATCACCTCGGTCGCGAGGCCGCCGAGCCTGCCGCCGGCATGCCTGATGCCGAGGTTGAAGCCATCGACCGTGTCGCGGCCGAGGCCGGCGGAGGGCCCGGAGAGCGTGGTCAGCAAGCCGATGCGCAGGCTGCCGGCCTGCGCGCGCGCGGGGAGGACGGTCGCGGAGGCGGCGGCGGCGAGGCCGGTGCCGGCGACGAAATGCCTGCGTTTCATCTCTTGGAGCCTTTCTTCTGGTTGGAGCCCCGGATGATATCGCAGGTCGCGCCGCGCGCAACGCGCGAGCTTGGCCCCGCCGGCCACGCCGGGGCTCCGGGCGCCGCTGTCAGCGCTGGCGGGCCTGCCAGGCCTTCATCCAGGCGATCTCCTTCTCCTGCGCGGCGACGATCTCCTGGGCGAGCTTGCGGATCTCCGGGTCCTTGCCGTGGCGCAGCACCACCTGCGCCATCTCGATGGCGCCCTGGTGGTGCGGGATCATGCCGGCGGCGAAGTCGCGGTCGGCGTCGCCGGTGTAGGCGATGTCCATGTTGCGGTGCATGCGCGCGGCCACCTCCTTGTAGGCAAGGGTCGAGGGCGTGTCGCCGCGCGACGGCGCCGCGCCATGGCCGTGGTGGCGATGCTGGGCGAGCGACGCCGCGGCGAAGCCGAGCAGCAGCGCGATGGCGGCGACCAGTATCGTCCTGTTCATGGGCTCTCTCCTGTGTCGGGGAGGCGGGTACATCATGCCCCGCCGCGCGCGGGTCAAGCGTGCAAGGGCCTTGCGGCGGCGTGGGCGTCCTGTTGGGATCCGGCCCACGCAACGCGAGGGGACGAGGGCGGGAGATGAAGAAGGACGACCAAGCGCTGGCGCAGGCGCGGATCGAGCTGGCCGCGGCGCTGCGTTGGGCGGCCCGCCAGGGCTTCCAGAGCGGCGTGTGCAACCATTTCTCGGTCGCGGTTCCGGGGCGGCCGGACCTCATGCTGATCAATCCGGAGGGGCATTTCTGGGCCGAGGCGCGCGCGAGCGACATGGTGGTCGCGGCGCATGACGGCACGCTGCACGACGCGGACGGGCGCACGGTCGAGACGACCGCCTTCTGCATCCACGCGCCGATCCACCGCCTGCTGCCGCATGCGGTCGCGGTGCTCCACACGCACATGCACCACGCCACGGCGATCTGCATGCGCAAGGGCGGCGAGGTGAGCCCGAGCTACCTCTCCGCGATGTCGTTCTACCAGCGCATTGCCTACGACCGGGGCTTCGACGGGCCGGCGCTGACGCCGGCCGAGGGCGAGCGGCTGGCGAGGCTGCTCGGCGACGACTTCATCCTGATGATGGAGTGCCACGGCCCGCTGGTCGTCGGCGCGTCGATCGGCGAGGCCCTGCTGCGGCTGCTCTACCTCGAGGACACGTGCCGCATGCAGATCCTGGCCGAGGCCGGCGGCCACGAGCTGCAGCGCATCCCGAGCCAGATGATGGCGTCGATCCCGAGGGACGTGCCGCGCTTCAAGGCCTATGCGAAGGGCTTCATCGCGGCGGTCGTGCGCACGCTCTCGCGCGAGGAGCCGGATTTCCTCGGCTGAGCCCGCGCGCTGCCGGCTTGGAGGCCGGCGCGAAGCGCGCTAGCATCCTGTCCTCGACCACGCAGGCTGGAGGCCGCCACCATGCCCGGAGCAAGCACGCTCTTCTTCGTCGCGACCGCAGCCGCGGCGACCGTCTCCGGCGCCACCTACAACCCCGAGGCGGGGCAGCCGGCGTGGTTCGGCTCCTCGGCGGTCGTGGAGAAGGTCTACATCTCCGACGGCAAGGTGGTCGCCTCGCCGATGCTCGATTTCGCGCAGGCAGAGGAGAAATGCCCCAAGGGCTACGTCATCCGCGAGGAAGGCCGCATCGAGCGCGGCAGCCAGGTCGTGCTGACCTGGAAGCTCGCCTGCCAGCCCCGCGAGCGCTGAAGGAATCGCGGCCCGGCCAACCCGCTGCCCGTGGGATCCCGGGCCTCAGGTAAATGCCTTGAAGGCGATCAGCGTGAAGGTGTCCTTCACGCCCGCGATCCTCTGCACGCCCATCACGAAATGCCCGATGTCCTGGTCGTCGGTCAGGTAGCACTTCATCATCAGGTCGTACTGCCCTGATATGGAATGGATCTCCGAGACCTGCTCGACGCCCTGGACGGCCGCGTCCGCGACGTCGTAGGCGCGGCCGAGCTCGCATTTCACCATCACGAAGATCGTCTGCATCGGAGTGCCTCCCGCGGGGGATGGGGATCCTATCCGGCGGCGCGGCGCCCGCGCATCAGGAAGGCCGGGACCTGGTCGCTGGCGCCGAAGGGCGACGCACCGTCGTCGGTGGCCGCCGGCTGGCCGGGATCATCGTCGCGATGGCGGCGCGGGCGGTCTTCGCGGCGCGGGCGATCCTCCCGGCGCGGCGCCTGGCCGCGCTCGCGGGGCTGCCGCTCCTCGCCAGGGGCCTCGCGCGGCGCGACGGGCGTCGAGGGCGCGACGGGCGTCGAGGGCTCGGCGCGCGGCTCGCGGCCCTCTCCACGACCGCGCCCTCCGCGGCCGCGCCGTCCGCGGCGGCCTTCGCCATCGCGCTCGCCGCGCGAGCCGTCGCCGGCCTCGCGCGCTGCCTCGGCGGTCGCACCGCTCTCGGCGGGCGCGGCTGCCGGCGGCGCGTCCGTCGCGTCGGCATCGGGGGTGGCGGGACCCTTCTGCGAGGAACCCCCTGCCCGCGGGATCGGCTTGCCGATCAGCTTCTCGATCGCGGAGACGTACTTGCCGTCGGCGCGGGTCGCGATGGTGAAGGCGGCGCCGGAGCGGCCCGCGCGGCCGGTGCGGCCGATGCGGTGGACGTAGTCCTCGGCGTGGATCGGGACGTCGAAGTTGAAGACGTGGCTGAGGTCGTCGATGTCGAGGCCGCGCGCCGCGACGTCGGAGCAGACGAGGATCGTGATCTCGCCGCGCTTGAAGGATTCGAGCGTCGCGGTGCGCTGCGACTGGTCCATGTCGCCATGCAACTGGCCGGCGTCGAAGCCGTGTCGGCGCAGCGACTTGTAGAGCATGTCGACGTCGCGCTTGCGGTTGCAGAACACCAGCGCGTTGCGCACCGGCTCGGCGCGAAGCAGGTCGCGCAGCACCTCGCGCTTCTCGCGCTCGTCGGCGGTGACGAGCAACTGCTTGACCGTGTCCGCCGTGGTCGCGGGGCGGGCGACGGTGATCTCCTTGGGATTGGTCAGGAAGGCGTCGGCCAGGCGGCGGATCTCCGGCGGCATGGTCGCGGAGAAGAACAGCGTCTGGCGGCTGCGCGGCAGCAGCGAGACGATGCGCTCGACGTCGGGGATGAACCCCATGTCGAGCATGCGGTCGGCCTCGTCGATCACCAGCATCTTGACGTCGGTGAGCAGCAGCCGCCCGCGCTCGAAATGGTCGAGCAGGCGGCCCGGCGTCGCGATCAGCACGTCGACCCCGCGGTCGAGCACCTTCTCCTGGTCGCCGTACTGGACACCGCCGATGAGCAGCGCCTTCGAGAGCTTGTGGTGCTTGCCGTAGACGTCGAAGTTCTCTGCAACCTGGGCCGCCAGCTCGCGGGTCGGCTCGAGGATCAGGGAGCGCGGCATGCGCGCGCGGGCGCGCGAGCCATGCAGGATCTCGATCATCGGAAGGGTGAAGCTCGCCGTCTTGCCGGTGCCGGTCTGGGCGCAGCCCAGGACATCGCGGCCCATCAGGACCTGGGGGATGGCCTGGCGCTGGATCGGCGTCGGCTCCTTGTAGCCCGCGTCCGCGACGGCGCGCAGCACTTCGGCGCCCAGGCCGAGATCGTCGAAACTCATCGTGCCGAATTCAGCCTTTCGCCCGGGGCCGCCGGCCGCCGGGTCAGTAGCAAAAAAGGGCCGTGGCGTCTCCGGCCCGGCCCCCCTGAAACGCGGCGGATTATCGGCAGAATCGGAGCCAAGTCAACGCAAGCCGGTCATGGCGCCTGCGCGCGCGCGCGGGCTAGGTTTCCGGCGCATGCTGATGCGCGCGGACCTCTCGGTCCTGTTCGTCGTCGACGTCCAGGAGCGCCTGCTGCCCGCGATGGCCGATCCCGGGGCCGTCGAGGCCGGGGCGGCGCGCCTCATGCGCGGCGCGCGGCGCCTCGGCGTGCCGCTCGTCGTCACCGAGCACTACCCGCAGGGGATCGGGCCGACCGTGGCCTCGCTTGCCGCGCTCTGCACGCCAGCGGAGCGGGCCGGGAAGATCCATTTCTCCTGCGCCGACGAGCCAGGGGTGCGCGACGTCCTGTCGCTGATGGCGCCACGCCGCCAGGCCGTGCTCTGCGGCATCGAGGCGCATGTCTGCGTGCTGCAATCGGCGCTCGGCCTCGCCGCCGAGGGCTGGGACGTCTTCGTCGTGGCGGACGCGGTGTCGTCGCGCCGCGCCGCCGACCGCGACGCGGGCCTGGCGCGGCTCGCGGCGAACGGCGTCGGCGTGGTCACCGGCGAGATGGTGCTCTTCGAGTGGCTGCGCCGCGCGGGCACCGACGCTTTCCGCGACATCCTGGGGATGATCCGATGACGCGCGCGCCGCTGGTGCTGCTTCCCGGCCTGCTCTGCGACGCGGCGCTCTGGGCGCCCCAGGTCGCGGCGCTGTCCGACATCGCCGAGCCGCGCGTGGCCGACCTGGCGCGCGACGACGACATCGGCGCGATGGCGGCGCGCGTGCTGGCGGAGGCACCGCCGCGCTTCGCGCTCGCCGGGCTGTCGATGGGCGGCTACGTCTCGTTCGAGGTCATGCGTCGCGCCCCGGAGCGCGTGACGCATCTCGCTCTGCTCGACACCTCGGCGCGCCCCGACACGCCCGAGCGCGCGCAGGTCCGGCGCGACTTCATCGCCCTGGCGCGCGGCGGCGGCTTCCGCGGCGTCACGCCGCGCCTGCTGCCGCAATGGGTGCATGCCTCGCGCATGTCCGACCCGGACTTCGTCGAGGCCGTGACCTCGATGACGCTGCGCGTCGGCCGCGACGCCTTCATCCGCCAGCAGACCGCCATCCTCGGCCGCCCCGACAGCCGGCCCGGCCTGTCGCGCATCCGCGTGCCGACGCTCGTCCTCTGCGGGCGGCAGGACCAGGCGACGCCGGTCGAGGTCGCGCGCGAGATCGCCGCGGACATCGAGGGCGCGCGGCTCGTGGTCGTCGAGGAATGCGGCCACCTCGCGACGCTCGAGCGGCCGGCCGAGGTCTCGGCGGCGATGCGCGCATGGCTGTCGACGTGAGCGGCGCGCCGTCCTTCCGCGACGCGACGCGCGCCGACATCCCGGCCATCGTCGCGCTCAACGATTCCGCGCTGCCCCATGTCAACGAATTGCCGCCCGCGACCTGGCTGCGCTTCGTCGAGGGCGAGGCGAGGCTGCGCGTCGCGGCGGACGGCGCGGGCGGCATCGCGGCCTTCACCGCGGCGCTGCCGCCGGGCCGCGCCTATGGCAGCCACAACTACGCATGGTTCCAGCGCCGCATGGCGCGCTTCCTCTACCTCGACCGCATCGTGGTCGCCGCCGCCTTCCGCCGCGACGGCTGGGGCCGCGCCGCCTATCGCGACGTCTTCGCCTCCGCGCCGGACCCAGGCGCGCCGGTCGCCTGCGAGGTGAACCTCGACCCGCCCAACGATCCGAGCCTCGCCTTCCATGGCGGCCTCGGCTTCCGCGAGGTCGGGGTCCAGGTCGTGCCGGGCAGCGGCAAGCGCGTGGCGATGCTGGCGCGCAGGCCCGACGGCGTCGTCGAGCCCTCGCTGGCCGGGCCAGACGACGGCGCGACTCTCCGGCGCGCGACGCCTGCGGATGCCGAAGCGGTGGCCGCGCATGTCGCCGCGGCGGACATCGCCGGTGCGCTCGCCTCCGGCCGCCTGCTCGCGCTCCTCGCGGAGCGCGCGGGCGAGGGCATCGTCGGGATCGCCGCGCTGGCGGACGAGGCATCGGGCGGCGCCGGCGCGGAGTGCTGCATCCTGGAGGCGCTGCATGTCGCGCCCGGGCTGCGCGGGCGCGGGATCGGCGCTCGCCTGGTCGCTGCCGCGCGGCGGGAGGCGAAGGCGCGCGGCCGTCGGCGCGTCGAGGCCGCGATCCCCGATGGCGTGCGTTCCCCCGCCGTGCTGGCCTTCTGCGCGACCAATGGCTTCGCGCCGGCCGGCCAGCGTATGCGGATCGAGCTCGCCTGAGCGCCGCTCAGGCCGCGCGCGCGGTCTCGGCGAAGTTGAGCTCGATGGTCAGCCCGTTCGGGTCGACGACGAAGAGCTGCGTGATGCCGGTGCGCGGCACGATGCGCTCCTCCCACTTCACGTCCTCTCGCGCCAGCGTCGCGCGCATCGCGGCGAGGTCGACCGCCTCGAAGGCGATGTGGTCGAGGACGCCCGTGCCGTGCTGCCCCGCGCGCGCCGCGCGGGCGCCGTCGCTCACGTCGACGAGGTGCAGGACCGGCGTTCCCTCGAGGTAGATCCAGGCGCCCGGGAAGGCGAAGGGCGGTCGGTCGCCGGCCTTCATGCCGAGCACGCGGTCGTAGAACGCCACGGTCTCGGCGAGGCGCGTGGTGTGGATGTTGTAGTGCTCGATGCGCTTCAGCGGCATGGCGTCCTCCGTCCGGGTCGGCCCGCGACCGCGCTCAGATGTCGAGGTCGCGCGCGAGCTTCGCATTTTCCTGGATGAAGCGCAGCCGAAGCTCCGGCTTGCGGCCCATCAGGCTCTCGACCAGCCTCTCGGTCGGCTTGGCCTTGTCGGGGTCGATGCGCACCTGCAGCAGCGTGCGCCGGCCCGGCGCCATCGTCGTGTCCTTGAGCTGCGCGGGCGGCATCTCGCCCAGGCCCTTGAAGCGGCTGATCTCGACCTTTCCGCGGCCCTTGAAGCGCGTGGCCATCAGCTCGTCCTTGTGCCGGTCGTCGCGCGCATAGGCGACCTGCCCGCCCTGCGCGAGGCGATAGAGCGGCGGCATCGCGAGGAAGAGCCGCCCATCGTCGATCAGCCGCGGCATCTCGCGGTAGAAGAACGTCATCAGCAGCGAAGCGATGTGCGCGCCGTCGACGTCGGCGTCGGTCATGATGATGACGCGCTCGTAGCGCAGCTTCTCCCCGTCGTAGGTCGAACCCGTGCCGCAGCCCAGCGCCTGCACGAGGTCGGCGAGCTCCTGGTTCTGGCGCAGCTTGTCCACGGAGGCGCTCGCGACGTTCAGGATCTTGCCGCGCAGCGGCAGCACGGCCTGGGTGGCGCGGTCGCGCGCCTGCTTCGCGGAGCCGCCGGCGCTGTCGCCCTCGACCAGGAAGATCTCGGTGCCGCCCGCCGCGCTGGTCGAGCAGTCGGCGAGCTTGCCGGGCAGGCGCAGCTTGCGCGTCGCGCTCTTGCGCTGCATCTCCTTCTCGCTGCGCCGGCGGATGCGGTCCTCGGCGCGCTCGACGATGGCGTCGAGGAACTGCCGCCCGTTGGCGGGGTCGTCCGCCAGCCAGTGGTCGAAATGGTCCTTGATGACCGCGTCGACGACGCGCTGCGCCTCCGGCATGCCGAGGCGGTCCTTGGTCTGGCCCTGGAACTGCGGCTCGCGGATGAACAGCGACAGGAACACCACCGCGCCGTCGCCGACGTCCTCGGCGGTGATCTGCTGCGCGCGCTTGTTGGCGAGGCGCTCGCCGTAGGCGCGCAGGGCGCGCGACAGCGCCGAGCGCAGGCCGAGCTCGTGCGAGCCGCCCTGCGGCGTCGGCACGGTGTTGACGTAGGAATGCGTCTCGCCGCGCTCGTCCCCCGGCCAGGCGACGGCCCATTCGATGCGACCGAGGCCGTCGGGCAGCTTCTCCTCGCCGGAGAAGACCTTGCCCACGCAGGGCCGCTTCCCGATCGCCTCGGCGAGGGAGTCGGCGAGGCCGCCGGGGAAGCGCAGCACGGCCTCGGCGGGGACCTCGCCGTCCTTCACCAGCGACGGGTCGCAGGACCAGCGCAGTTCGACGCCGCGGAAGAGGAAGGCCTTGGCGCGCGCCATGCGGAAGATCGTGGCCGCCTTGAGACGCGCGCCCTTGCCGAAGATCTCGGGGTCGGGGTGGAAGCCGACGCTCGTGCCGCGGCGGTTCGGCGTGGTGCCGATCTTGCGCACCGGGCCCTTGGGGACGCCGCGGCTGTAGAGCTGCTGCCAGACGGTCTTCTCGCGCGCGACCTCGACGACCAGCTCGTCGGAGAGCGCGTTGACGACCGAGATGCCGACGCCGTGCAGGCCGCCCGCCGTCGAGTAGACCTTGTCCGAGAACTTGCCGCCGGAATGCAGCGTGGTGAGGATCACCTCGAGCGCCGACTTGTCGCGGAACTTCGGGTGCGGGTCGACGGGTATGCCGCGGCCATTGTCGCGGATCGTGCAGGTGCCCTCTGCCGAGAGCTCGACCTCGATGCGGTCGGCGTGTCCTGCCACGGCCTCGTCCATCGCGTTGTCGAGCACCTCGGCGACGAGGTGGTGCAGCGCGCGCTCGTCGGTGCCGCCGACATACATGCCGGGGCGGCGACGCACCGGCTCCAGGCCCTCGAGGACCTCGATGTCCTTGGCCGTGTAGCCGCCCGAGGCCGGGCCCGGCTTGTCCTTGTCGCGCTTCTTGCCGCCGCCGAAGAGGTCCGCCATGTCCGTCCGTTCGATTCGCTGCCGAGGCGCCAAGCTGCGGCAGCGGACTCCCCGCGATCAAGGCCCACGTCGCGGTGTCGCGCCGGGCGGGTCGCCTGCGATAGGATCGCGCCGCGCGCGGCCGGTCCGGCCTGCGCGGCGGGGGCGGGAGCCAGCGACGTGGAGCACGAGAGCAGCGATCCGGCCGTGCCGCGGGGCGAGCCCTTCCTGCGCACCCTCGCGATGCCGGGCGACGCCAACCCGTCCGGCGACATCTTCGGCGGCTGGCTGCTCGCCCAGATGGACATCGCCGGCGGCATCGCCGCGTCGGAGCGCGCGCGCGGCCGCGTGGCGACCGTCTCGGTGGCGGCGATGACCTTCCACCTGCCTGTCCTCGTCGGCGACGTGCTGAGCTGCCATTGCGACATCAGGCGCGTCGGCCGCAGCTCGATCACCATCCATGTCGAGAGCTGGGTGCGCCGCTCGGGCGGCGGCGAGCACGTGAAGGTGACCGAGGGGCTGTTCACCTATGTCGCGATCGGCCCCGACCGGAGGCCTCGGCCCGTCGACGGGCCGGCCGCGTGAGCGCGGTGGCGCCGGGCGCGGCCCGGCCCTCGGGCGCGCGGCTGGGCATCGCGGTCGCGCTCGCCGCGATCACGATGTTCGCCCTGCTCGACGTGGTCAGCAAGGTGCTCGGCGCGCGCATGTCCGTGGTCCAGATCCTCTGGGTGCGCTTCGTGCTCTTCGTGCCGCTCGCCCTCGCGCTGGCCTGGCGCCCTGGCAGCGGGATAGCTTGGCGCAGCGGCGCGCCCTGGCTCCAGGTCGTGCGCGTCGTCGTGCTGCTCGTGGAGATGTGGTTCTTCCTCTCGGCCTTCGCGGCGATCCCGCTCGCCG
>Ga0169931_10008337_pt1 | contig 15140 bp, 9 predicted proteins | sample Kivu_15m_20L_FD_129675 | JGI IMG/M metagenome (GOLD analysis project Ga0169931, IMG submission 129675) | Freshwater microbial communities from Lake Kivu, Western Province, Rwanda to study Microbial Dark Matter (Phase II) - Kivu_15m_20L... | ecosystem: Environmental > Aquatic > Freshwater > Lake ... | reverse complement strand
GTAATTGTTAACCAATTCGGCTCCTTTTTCGAAATCGAGAAAATGCCTAAGTTGACGATCAATTCCGGCAACGTTTTTCTGCAAGATTTCTTCCGACAACATTTTACGTTCCTCAGACTTGAAGGAGGGATCGCCAATCATACCCGTAGCACCACCTACGAGCGCAATGGGTTGGTGTCCATGACGTTGCAAATGCATAAGCAGAATGATGGGAACCAATGAACCGATGTGCAGTGATTCGGCCGTGGGATCGAAACCTATGTAGGCTGTTACTTTTTCCTTGGCAAGCAGCTCTTCGGTACCGGGAATCATGTCGTGGAGCAAACCTCTCCAGCGTAGTTCTTCAACGAATGTCATGCGGCAAATTTAACGGAAATCGGTTTGGTATGATGAAGGACTAATACGGAAAAAAGGGCGAACGAAATTTTACAAGATTTATTAAATCGGTTCGCGCCTAATTATTTTCTGCGACGGAAATGGTGAAATATTGCGCTGAAAAACAGATTAAGTTGAATTACCTAATCTTTTATAGCTAGGTTAAATGCCGAATTGAAATATTCTGTAAGCGAGAAGCTTGTGACCGAGTATTTTGAGGGTTGAATAGGCGTGAAAATGCAACTTTAGGTCTTTTAGGCTGTATTTTTTTACCATGGTGTTGGTAAGTTTGGCTTGACATGGGATTATTTTTTTTGTAAGAATCCTATCCCACCTACCCTAAGGGCGAAGCTACGAAATCGCAAGCCGATAGTCGTTTCAAAATCGTGAAACGGATAAGATTTATCAACAGCGTGGTTGATAAATCAGTTCGAAAAATGCGCTTTGTATGTGAATAGCTTTTTCAGAACTTTATGCAGGGCGGGACCAGCTGTTTCCCTCCTACAATAAAAGTTGCTTGAAGTTTACAAGTAGGCTATCATGAAAGGACGTTGTCTTTTTTTCTTAGACTGGTATGGCTGTATTGCTGCAATACCCCATACCACCTTTGCTATTTAACCCACTATTTACATCAGGAAATCTATGCCGAGCCTAAACTAATCGAATCACGGTCGGCCAAGGGTGGAAACGTATCTTCGCAAACCGAAGCACTGCTGCGCTTTTTGAATCTAAGTTTCTGATCGTTTGTTTTTTATACGCTAATAACGATGTCCTAAAGCATAATAAGGGTTTAACCGAATTAGATATAGCAACGATTTCATTAATACCTTCGGGACAGATACGGTCTCAGTGCTACCAAATATTAATGGCTTGCATGGACGAAAAATTCACATACTACCAAATTGAAAATCGCCTATTAAGCTGTATCGGTTTGATTGGTGCTGCTTTTAGAACCTTTTATGGCAATAAAAAGAGAAGTCAATATGTAAAGGGTAATGCATGCCGCCAAGCCGGCTAATCCCATGTAAACCAAAATGCAGGTGCACAGTGCAAGAAAGATGTAACGCACTTCATTACCGAACCAGTTGGGATGTTTCATCTTGAATGAGAACATCGGCAAGGGCGCCAGAAGCAAAAACGAAAAAATCAACGCCAAAAAAACGATAATCATCGGATTTGCCAACAGATACAGACTTCCGTTTTCAATTCCCACCGTGAGTCCGCACCAAAACAATGCGTTTGCAGGTGTTGCTAATCCAATAAACGAATCGGTTTGGCGTGTGTCGTGATTAAATTTTGCCAGCCGGTATGCCGAAAGTGCCGGCATTAAAAAAGCGATGTATGAAAGGGAGTTCAATGCATCAGCTTGCTCAAATCCCCAAAGCCACATCGCATCGAGCAGCGTGTCATTTTGTACGCGAATGAGTTCCATAGCCAAGAAACCCGGCACAACACCAAAACTTACCACATCGGCCAGCGAATCTAAATCTTTTCCATGGGCGTTATTTACACCCAACGCACGCGCAGCGAGTCCATCAAGGAAGTCGAAAGCGGCCGACAACAAAATAAATAATGCAGCATAACTAAGTTCTTCTTCGAAGATAAATCGCAATGCGATGCATCCACTTACCAAATTAGCAAGTGTAAATAAATCAGGTATTTTGCGCTTTAACATCCTGTAGTCCGCTTGGATTGTATTCCCGCGTTGGGTTGTAGATCTTGCGCAAACGTACAAATTTCTTTTCGAGGTACTCGTGACTAAGCGCTGCTATTGTAAGTGTAGAAATTAAAGCAATAATGGGCCGATAAACCAATGCCGCGGCTTCTGTTTCCTTGTCCATCATAAATTCGATTGCCAAAAAAGACAAAATAATTCCAACCGGCATGTACACATAAAGGCTCAACACAATCTTTCCGGGGAAGTTCATAAACTTCATTTTAGCTGCTTTCAATACAGAATTCGAATTGAAGTTCTGCTCGAAAATGAAATACCCGAGTGTTAATGCAATGGCAATTTTCTCGACAACAAGGAAAATGTAATCGGGCATCCATGCTAACTGATAACTGATTTTGTTTTTAAACAGGAGGAAAAGAATGAACCCCAGATAAGTAAAGCCAATCGTTCGGCGGGTGTGTTCTTTCAGTTTATCGTAATTCGGGTATTTGAAGAAACTGATGTAAGCAAGGTACGCACCCGTGGCAAGCTCGGGAAAGTAATTCACAACGAAAAATGCTTTTGAGGGGTAATCGGGCACAATAAGCTGATACAGAATATAGCCTCCGAACATAGATAGGAACAATGTCGTTTCTCTACGCCGGAATGTGCGCATTAAAAAAGGCCAAAAGATAATGAATAAAAGATAAGCTTCGATCGACCACAGGTTATTGCATAACTCGCGATACGGGTTGCCACTTTCGATTGAATTGAAATTTGACGATAGGGTGAAGTACCTCCAAAGCGGTAAGCTTTCGTCGGGCGATTTTGGGATTGGAGAATTCACTTTCGGCATTAGCCAAAATGCGAGAATGAGTGCAATCGCCATGAGTGGAACAACCACAATTAATCTGCGCATGTAGAAACGCAGAACGTTCATTTTTTTATAGATGAAGCGTTCCTCAAAAATACTCCAGGTATTTAGAAAACCGGTTAGCACAAATATGAGACTGTATGCTACTGAATTAAGATTTTGAAGAAGTTTATTTACATCCGAAAATAGTGCGGCAACTTTTATTTGTGGACTAAAACTAATGGCAGCGTGTGCAAAAAAAATCGCCAGAAAAGCGATAAATCGTATGGCATAAACGTTATCGAAATTTGATTTCTTAATAAGTCTTTTCACTTTAAGTGCGTTTAACGGTAGCTGTTTTCTTGTAAATTACTTATTGACTATTGGCTGTTGAACAGATTTAAATCTTTATTGTTTTCCCCTTGGCTATTTGCGTAATTTTAGAACGGCCAACTTATAAAAACGTTTCAAACCATAAAAACACAAAATGAGAATTTATAAACAGCTCTCTTACATTGCTTGCTTGGGTATTCCGGCGCTTGCGAGTGCTCAGAATACAGTGAAATACAGCAACGAATTTCTGAGCATTGGGGTCGGAGCGCGCGCTTTGGGGATGTCGGGAGCGCAGGTCGCCATCGTTGACGATGTTACTTCGGGATTTTGGAATCCGGCAGGTTTGGCGGCAATGAGCGATAAAACACAAGTAGCTTTGATGCATTCCGAATATTTTGCCGGTATCGCCAAGTTCGATTATGGTGCATTTGCAACGCGTATCGATGAACGCACTGCAGTAGGAGCCTCGGTAGTGAGATTTGGTATTGATGATATTCCGGATACATCCGAGCTTATCGATGCAAATGGAAATATCAACTACGATCGGGTAACGTCTTTTTCGGCTGCCGATCTCGCGGTGCTGTTGTCGATTGCGCGTAAATCAAAAAAGGCGGGACTATCGTACGGCGCTAGTATTAAAGTTGTGAACCGACGCATCGGCGATTTTGCAAAGGCTTGGGGATTTGGCATCGATGCCGGGGTGCGCTACCAGAAGAAGTCGTGGACGCTGGCAGCATCAGCGAAAGATGTGACCACAACCTTCAATGCTTGGTCGTTTAACCTCTCGCCAAGCCAAATCGAAGCGTTTAACGCAACCGGCAATGTAATTCCGGTGAATTCGAGCGAGATAACCATGCCTTCGCTAACGCTGGGATTTGCCAATAAATTCTCTTTAGGGAAGAAATTCACCGTATTGCCAACCATCGATTTGATTACCACCTTCGATGGTATGCGTAGTACAGTTATTCGCAATTCGGGCTGGTCTATGAATCCTGCCGCCGGACTTGAGGCCGGATTTAAAAACCTCATATTTCTTCGAGGCGGTATAGGGAATTTTCAATCGCTTGCAAAAGCTGATAACTCCGGTCGTGAAATGACTTACCAACCAAATATCGGGTTGGGACTTCGTTTGGGCCCTGTGAACATCGATTATGCCTTCAGCGACATTGGCGATCGCAGCACGGCGCTGTATTCGCATATTTTCTCGTTGCAATTTAATTTGAAAGCTAAGTCTGCAGCAACACCTTCTGCTGCCGAAAAGAAATCAACCCCTTAATTTATGCTGCTATGAAACGAATTCTATGTTGGATTTTTTGGGTATGTGTGTTTGTACAGAGTTCTTTTGCTCAGGAGTTTGGTAATGAATGGATTAACTACAGTCAGAAGTACTATAAAGTTAAAATCTGGAACGATGGTCTGTACCGATTTTCTGCGCAGTCGCTTCTAGCTGCAATACCCGAACTGAGCTCAATTGCTCCTCAGAAGCTTCAGATTTTCGGACGAGGGCAAGAACAGTTTCTGCATATCGAAGGTGGAGCAGACAGTACCTGGGATGCAGGCGATTATGTGGAGTTTTATGCGAAGAAAAACGATGGATGGCTCGATTCTGCGTTGTATCCTAATCCCGCGACCGATCACAGTAATCCCTACTATTCGCTTTTTACAGATACGGCCGTATACTTTATTACATGGAATAATTCGTTCACAAACAAGCGATTTACATCAAGCGAGAATACCAATTTTACAAGCGCCCCTGTAGCACCCTATTTTATTCACGAAATAATCAATCAGAATACATCTTCCTATTATTTCGGCAAAACCGATTTCAACAATTCAACCGACCCCGATTATACCGATGGTGAAGGCTGGTCTGGACCTGTTTTTTCGGCACCTGTTACAAATCAAATTACAACACTGAGCAATCCGAATTTTGTTCCAACCGGGCCTCCGGCTTCCTTGCAAATTACCTATAAGTCTATTTCGAACGCCAATTGGTTTCAGGATCATCAGTATAAAATGAAGTTGGGAAGTGGACCTTTGCTCGATACTCTTTTTGAAGGACATGGCAGCCGCCGGTTCAGTTTTTCTGTTCCTGCATCTTCCTTAATAGCTGCTGGAACGCCCTTTTCGTTTACATATTCGCAATTAACGACCAACACCGGTGAAAATGTAACGTCTAACTCTGTTTTCTCAAATTATGCATGGCGTTATCCGCACAATTTTAACATGGAGAACCAGCCAGCATTCAAAATGTGGCTCCCTAATAATCCCAGCGACAGTATTTATTTGATTAATGCAACAGCCTTAGCGGCAGGAACTTCGCCGGTTTTTTTATACGATTTCAGTAACGGGAAACGTATTCCCATGCAGTTGCAAAGCGGTATCTATAAAGCGATTGTCCCAAATTCTGCTGACGATTCAATGAGGTTTTGTTATGTCTCGGCATCCAGTCAGGTAACAGACCTTGACTCGAGCCGCATTGGTTCCATTAATTATGTGCCCGGTCAGCCCGGGAAATTCAATCCAATTACCACACAGAATGGGATTGAATTTCTTATAGTAACCCATCGTTCGCTGGCTACCGAAGCTGCGTCATACCGCAGTTACCGCAACCCCGATCATCCTGCAGGCGTTTATTTCATCGATGAATTAACCGATCAGTTTGCTTATGGTATCGGAATGCATCCGCTCGCCATTCGCAAATTTGCGCATACCACGCTAACGTATTGGACACAAAAGCCGAAATATCTGTATCTCTTAGGTAAGTCAATCTCTGCACATCACTTACGCAACGAACCCGATAATTGGGCGCTTTGCCTTGTGCCAACGTATGGCTACCCTTCCTCAGATGCCTTGTTTACCGCCGGACTCTCGAATACCTTGCCTTTTGAGCCGGCACTTGCAACAGGGCGACTTGCCGCGAATACCGGAGCCGAAGTGTTGGCGTATTTAAATAAAGTACAAGATTACGAGAGCGCGCCAGCAGCAGCCTGGATGAAACAAATTCTCCATTTCGGCGGAGGTACGAGTGTAGGTGAGCAAACTACCTATCTGAATTACCTCAACTCATACGAGAATACGATTGAAGATACGCTGTTTGGCGGAACTGTTTATACGTATCAGAAAACAACATCTGCACCGATTGAACAGAGTCAAAGTGCCATCATTACCAATTATATAAACAATGGAGTTTCCTTGATGACCTTTTTCGGGCATGCAACCGGTAACGGATTTGATGTAAGCATCGATGAGCCCGAAGCATACAACAATCAAGGTAAATATCCTTTCCTGATTGGGAATTCGTGTTACGCGGGCGACATCCACCAGCCTCCCGGAATTGGATTGAGTAAGAGCGAAGATTTTATTTTGATTCCCAACCGGGGAACGATTGGTTTCATTGCTTCGGTAGGATTGGGTGTTCCGAATCAATTGCATGCGTACACCGATTCGTTGTACCGCTTTTTCGGGCAGAAATATTATGGCGAGTCGATGGCCATGAACATGAAACGAGCTTCGCGTGCGGTTTACGATACCGATCCCTACCGCAAGGCCGTGATTCTCGAAACAACCTTGCATGGCGACCCGGCAGTCGTGATGAATTCATGGCCTCAGCCCGATTATCGTACTACGGTTCAAGATGTGTATTTTGAACCTTCTGAAGTTTCTACGGAGTTGGATTCTTTTGCCATTAACATTAAAATCACCAACATCGGTAAAGCCATCGATGTGCCTCTGGTTGTTGAAATTACGCGAAACTTTCCGAATACCGGACTTACAACGGTTTACAGCAAATTGGTACAGGATGTTTTTTACGAGAAGGTGCTTAGTTTCCGCATGCCTACCATCGACTTGGTGAAAGGCGGAGTTGGCATCAATAATTTCTCGATTCGCATCGATCCGCTTAATCAGTATGCAGAGCTTTCGGAGCTGAATAACAATGTAAACGCACAACTCATTATCCGATCGGCCGATATTGCCCCGATTTGGCCATACGAATATGCACTTGTGCCGCAGGCCACCGGTTTGCAGTTGCGCGGCTCAACAGGCGATCCTTTCGCACCGGCACGCAATTATGTCTTCGAAATCGACACCACCGATTTATTCAACAGTCCCTTTAAACGCCGTCAGGTCATCAATCAGGTTGGTGGCATAGTTAACTGGACTTTGCCATTTGCACTGCAAGACAGCATGGTGTATTTCTGGCGTGTATCGCCCGACTCGCTGCCGGGTGGAGGCTACAAATGGAAGGAAAGTTCGTTCCAGCACATTCCGGGAAGAACCGGTTGGGCACAAGATCATTTTTTCCAGTTTAAGAACAATCGCTTCAATCAGCTCGATTATTTGCGCGATCAACGCTTGTTCGATTTCGTGATTAACGCAAAAGCCCTTACCTGTTATGCATTCGGATATCCGCAGTTTCCCGATAACATCGACGAATTGTGGAATACATCGTATAAGATTGATGCAGAAGTTTGGGCTGATGCGGGATGCAGCTTAGATGGAGCGATGTACATTGCAGTAATCGATTCGGTAGAGCTATTGCCTTGGTTATCGCCCGAGAATTGCTGGGATATTGGCAATCAATTCGGTCAGTTCAACAGTACCTGCCAGTGTAAAAACGGCAATCGCATGGCCAATTTCGTTTTCCGAAATGAAAACTCGACCACCGAGATGGCTGCCATGCGCGATATGTTGAATGCTGTTCCCAACGGTAATTACATCCTCGCCTACACTTGGATTTACGGGAAGTTTCAGACCTGGGATCCATCCGTTCATGCTGCATTCGAAGCATTGGGTGCCGATTCCACATCGGTACTGCCCAACGAGTATCCCTACATTTTCTTTGTGAAGAAAGGCCATCCCGAAACAGCCATCGAACTCATTGCCGATTCGGCGAACGGGAATCTGGTGCTGAATGCACAAATGTACAATTCGTGGGTGAGTGGCGATTTCACATCAACCCAAATTGGTCCGGGCACAAACTGGGACACACTGAGTTGGCGGGCAACATCGTTCGACAATCCGATGGACAGCATTCGCATACAAGTGCGCGGTATTAAGGCAAGCGGAGTAGAGGAGGTTGTGGTGGAAGCGCTTGCCGGAAGCAGCGGAGAATTTGATTTAACCGAGGCTATCGGCAATAATGAGTATGTGTACATGAAATTAAATGCATTTATGCGCGATGATTCTTTGCGTACGCCCGTGCAACTCGATCGCTGGCAGTTAACTTTTGATCCGGAGCCCGAATGTGCGTTGAATCCATTGTTGGGAATATACTTGTACAAAGATACCTTGCAGCAGGGCGATAGCTTAAAAGTGGCCATTGCCATACAAAACATCAGCGCGTATCCGATGGATAGTTTACTGGTTGCATATTGGGTGATGGATGCCGAGCGTAACATCACACCCATTGCCTATCCACGGCAGAAGCCTTTGCTGCCCGGACAAGTTTTGCTCGATACCGTTTCGGTTTCAACCTTAGCATTTAGTGGAAAAAATTCAATTTGGTTTGAAGCCAATCCGAACAACGACCAACCCGAACAATTCCGTTTTAACAACATTGGTTCGATGGATTTCTTCGTGGTGGGCGATAGCATCAATCCATTGCTGGATGTAACCTTCGATGGTATTCACATACTGAACGGCGACATCGTTTCGCCCGTGCCCGAAATTGTGGTGCAACTGCGAGACGAGAATCCGTATTTAGCGCTCGACGATACCACGGCATTTCAGGTGTATTTGAAAAAACCATCGCAGAATGCGGCATCGCTTATTCCCTATAACAACAATCCCGAACTCGATTTCATTCCAGGGACGACCTCGGCGAATAAAGCCCGATTATCGTACCGGCCGCGCTTTGAAGACGACGGGATGTACGAATTTGTGGTACGTGCCAAAGACCGGTCGAACAATGCAAGTGGAGCGGTGCAATACAGTATTCGTTTCGAAGTGGTAAATCGCTCGACGATAACCCAGGTGGTTAATTATCCAAACCCATTCAGCACCCGAACGCATTTCGTATTTACGCTCACAGGTTCGGTGGTGCCAGAAGATTTCAGGATTCAGATTATGACCATTACCGGTAAGGTGGTGCGCGAAATCCGCAAAGAAGAGCTGGGACCTATTCGCATCGGACGGAATATGACGCAATATGCTTGGGACGGCCGCGATGAATTTGGCGACCAGTTAGCCAACGGAACGTATTTGTATCGCGTGTGGACCAAGATAGACGATGCAGACATTGAGCGCCGGCAAACGGCTTTGGATAGCTTCTTTGAGCGCGGAATCGGAAAGATGGTTTTGATTCGCTAATGCGTAGCGTTTAACTCCTGAAGGAGTGCATTTTTATTAACATTCCCTCTAAATTCAAGGGTTTAGATGGTGTATTCTTTCGTAATTAAGGGCATTAATTTACATAGCCATCAAATTTTGAGCATCTACCTTTGCCGGTAGATATTTGAGAAACCTATTGCTATGAAAAAACTCACCTTTATTGCCTTAGCTGCAGTATTCTTCAGCTCCTGCGGAGGAAGCGAAGAACCGAATCCTGAACTGGAAAAACTCAAAGCCGAAAAAGAGGCCTTGGTTAAAGAATCCACCACAAAAGATTCTACAATCAATTCCTTCATGGAATCGATTAATGAGATCGAAGACAACCTGCGTGAAGTAAAAGAGCGTCAGGGGAATATTTCTTCCAGCGCTAAAAACGATGCAGAGCTACAGGGCAATGCCAAGGAGCGCATCAATGAAGACATCAACTACATCAACGAGTTGATGGAAGAAAACAAAAACAAGATTGCAAACCTGCAGTCGAAGTTGAAAAAGTCGAACCTCAAAATCGCTGAGTTCGAAAAAACCATTCAACGCATGACCGAGCAGTTGGCCGAGAAAGACAAGGAAATAAGCACGCTGAAAGAGCAGCTCGAGGCAATGAATATTCAAATCACCGAGTTGAATTCACGCGTCGATAACCTTAAAACAGAATCTGCCGGTAAAACACAGGTTATTGAACAGCAGACACAGAAAATGAACACTGCATGGTATTGTGTTGGAACGTACAAGGAGTTGCGCGATAACCGAGTTGTAAATAAAGAAGGTGGATTCTTGGGCTTGGGTAAAAAGAAGATATTGAAGTCTGATTTCAACCAAGATTACTTTACGCAGATTGATGTAACCAAAGTTACCAGCATTCCAATCAATGCGAAGAATGCGAAAGTAATCACAATCCATCCCACAACATCCTATAAAATCGAGCTGGATGGAAAGAAAAAGGCTAAAAGTTTAACAATCACCAATCCTGAAACTTTCTGGCGCTCAAGCAAATATTTGGTTGTAACGGTTGAGCGTTAATCGCTTCGCCTCAAATGGGAAACGGTCGGATGAACTCCGGCCGTTTTTTTTATGTTATGATAATCGTATTATCGTTTTGCGGTTTTGCGAAGAATAAGGCCTATGAGCAAAACCACTTTTTGCGCTGGAGCAGATAAAATAATATAGCAAGTTAAGTCCATTTACTGAAAATCAAATCTGTACTTTTTAATTATCTGTCCACGCATATTGAACAACTGTCGGCTATAGGACGCCCAAACCTAATCCAACTCTTTATTTGTACTTTTGCCTGCCTTGGAAATTTAATCGTGTGCCCGAAATGAAATCAAATCGAATTCTGCTGTTGGTTGTTCTCGTATTGGGCTTGCTGCTGAGTTATTTCATTTTCACACGCGATAACCGAACGATTAAAGGAGAATTGCGCGATTTTTCGATTGAAGATACCGCAGCTGTAGATCGCATTTTTTTGGCCGATAAACAAGGGCACCAAGCCTTGCTCGAACGGAAACCTTCGGGCGAATGGATGGTGGGAGAGTACCGCGCCCGACCGCAAGCTGTGCGCGACTTATTGTTTACGTTGCACAAAATGGTTGTCAAGGCTCCTGTTGCCAAATCGATGCAGCCAAAGGTGCTAAAGGACTTGTCAGGTATTGGCCAACGTAAAATCGAAATTTATGCGCGCGGCGAATTGCTGAAGACCATCTTTGTGGGCATCGAAACCATGGATAAACTCGGAACATATATGCTCATCGAAGGCTCGTCGGTTCCCTTCGAGGTGCACATTCCGGGGCACCGCGGTTTTCTGCAAACCCGTTTTATTGTTGACCCGCGTTTGTGGCGCGATCCGGTGTTATTCCGCACCGATTACCGCGATATACGTTCCATAGAGGTGCATTATGCCTCCGAACCACAATCAGACTTTGCACTCCGTTACGATGGCCGCGTTCCCGTTTTGCTCTCGGGCAATAAAATAGTCGATACCGATTCGCTATTGCTTTACCAGTACATGAATCAGTTTCGTAATGTGGTGTATGAATATGTCGTTACGGAGTCGTTTCCACAGGCAAAAAAAGATTCGATCTTGCAATCGAGGCCTTTCGTTCAGGTGGTTTTAACCGATAAATCAGGTAAACGCACAAGCGTTGATGGATTTTACAGGGCATCGACAGCTCAGGATATTGATACCCAAGGAAATCAGTTGCCATTTGACCCCGACCGAATGTATGCCCTCTTAAACAAGAAAGACTTTTTACTGGTTCAGTATTTTCAATTCGATAAGGTAATGGTCAAACCGACAATGTTCTTAAGGCGTTAGAAATTAAAGAATTAATAATTCTCAACTTTGGCGCATCGAAATACCTCTATCGCTTATCTTTAACCCCTTAAAATTGTAGTAATGAAGTTTATCATTTCCAGCGGAGCCCTGCTCAAACAATTGCAGAATATTTCGGGTGTTCTAACATCCAACAACTCATTGCCTATCCTTGAAGATTTTTTATTTGAGATTGCAGAGAGTGAGTTAATCATTTTGGCTTCAGATCTCGACAATACCATAATAACGCGCATTAAGGCTGAAGCGCAGGAGCCGGGCAAAGTGGCCATTCCCGCTAAAATGTTGATGGATTCGCTCAAGAGTTTTCCCGAGCAGCCACTAACGTTTATTATCAACCCCGATACATTTGGAATCGAAATCGCATCGGGGTATGGTAAATACAAAATCCATGGCCACGATCCGGAAGAATTTCCGAAAATCGCCGCCATCGAAGACGGAACAACTTTCGCGATGGATGCTTCAGTTCTGTACAGCGGAATCAATAAAACCATCTTCGCTACCGGTAACGACGATTTGCGCCCTGTTATGTCTGGCGTTCTGATGCAGGTGGGTGAAGAAAATCTCACCATGGTAGCAACCGATTCGCATCGTTTGGTGCGCTATCGTCGAAACGATGTTAAATGCGGCTCGGAGGCATCGTTTATCCTCCCCAAAAAACCGTTAAACCTGCTCAAAAATCTTCTCGGTTATGTTGATGGAAATGTTGAAATTAGCTTCAATGCACGCAATGCGAGTTTTGCATTCGGACAGATTCGCCTTATTTGCCGTCTCATCGAAGGACGCTATCCGAACTACGATGCCGTAATCCCAAAAGAAAATCCTTTCCAGCTTATTATGACGCGTCAGGATCTTGTGAGTTCGATTCGTCGTGTGGCTATTTTTTCAAGTAAAAGCTCTAGTCAGGTGAAGGTGGCCATTCAGGGCTCCGAACTTACCCTCTCCGCCGAAGATCCCGATTACGCAAATTCTGCCAACGAGCGCCTTACATGTCAGTACAACGGCGAGGACATGGAGATTTCGTTTAATGCGAAATTCATCAGCGAGATGCTTAGCAATCTCGATTCCGAGCGCATTACGCTAAATCTCAGCGCACCAAACCGGGCCGGAATTCTTCTGCCCGATTCAGACGTGGTTGACAAGGAAGAGGACCTCCTCATGTTGGTTATGCCGGTGATGTCGAATTACTAAGGTTTTGTAGATATGAATTCACACGAAATCGATTACAAAATAATTGGTACTGAGATGCAATGCATCGAAATTGAGCTTGATCCGCAAGAAGCAGTTGTGGCCGAAGCCGGTGCGCTTATGATGATGGATTCGGGAATTAAAATGGAAACCATTTTTGGCGATGGTCGAGGTCAGCAACAAGGCTTTTTCGGAAAACTATTGAGTGCCGGTAAACGCGTGCTAACAGGCGAAAGCCTTTTTATGACAGCATACACAAATGTGGAAACAGGGAAGCAACATGTTCATTTTGCAGCACCCTATCCAGGTAAAATTATTCCGCTCAACCTAACGCAGTATCAGGGAAAAATTATTTGCCAAAAAGACTCATTTCTTTGCGCTGCCAAAGGTGTAGCCATTGGTATAGAATTTCAGAAGCGCCTCGGTACCGGTTTGTTTGGTGGTGAAGGTTTCATCATGCAAAAGCTTGAGGGCGATGGATGGGCTTTTGTGCACTCATGCGGTACCATCATTGAGCGTGATTTACAAGCCGGCGAAGTGTTGCGCATCGACACCGGATGCATCGTTGCGTTTACGCAGAATGTCGACTACGACATTCAGTTTGTAGGAGGCATAAAGAATACACTGTTCGGTGGTGAAGGTGTTTTCTTTGCACAATTAACCGGTCCGGGCAAGGTTTGGATTCAGTCGCTTCCGTTTAGTCGTCTCGCAGGCCGCGTGCTCATGTACTCGCGCGGCGGTAAAGAAGAAGGCAGCTTGCTTGGTGGTCTTGGTGGTTTGCTCGATGGCGATAACAGGTAATAAGTTGGTGCGCTTCGGCTTTTTAATAACACTATTAATATTTTTTCAATCAACTTGCCTTGATGCACAGTTGCTTTGGAAGCTGAGCAAGGGCAATGATAAACCTTCTTATTTATTCGGTACCATACACATCGTTCCCGAAAAACAATTTGTGGTTTGGCCCGCTGTAGACAGTGCCTTTCGTGCATGCTCTAAGCTTGTAATGGAAATGGATTTGGATTTATCTGCTTCCGAAATGATTCAGGCTGCAAAACAAATGTCGCTTCCCGAAGGTAAAACGTTGGATGCCTATATCCCGAAAGAAAATTTTGAGCGTATACGCGCCTATTGCATCGATTCGCTTGGTTGGAAAAAACGCAAATTCAGTCGATACAGCCGAATGAAGCCTTTTTATTTCTCCTCTATTGTATTAACTGCACAATTGGGTGATGTGAAAGGCTATGAAAACTATTTTTCATCCCGGGCAAAGAAAATGAAAATGCCTGTGTTGGGTTTAGAAACCATGCAGGAACAGATGAAAGCACTCGACGCAATTTCGATCGAAGAACAGGCACGTGCACTCGATGAGTCGGTAGTTTCGGGCCGTTTGGAGTATTTTAACATGCTCCAATTGTATTTGAAACGCGATCTTGAAAACTTGGGTACCTTAATGGCTGAGAGCGAGGAGATGTCTGATCAATTTAGCGATGCCTTGTTAATAAAGCGAAATAAAAACTGGGTTCCTGTATTGCAAAAATGGATGGCAGAAAGTCCCGTTTTTGTTGCAGTTGGAGCCGGACATTTACCCGGTGATAATGGCTTGATTAACCTGCTTAGAAACGAAGGGTTTTTGGTAGAACCTGTATATTAGACTTCCTTTCGGTAAGCGCAATGTTATCGAATACACTTTCGACCATGCAATAAATCACCGCTGACTTTTCATCCAGGCTCGCAGTAATTTCAGCAATAAAATACTTGACAATGCAAACGCACCAAGGCTAATGGCATTGAGTTCCCATACAATCGGTTGAAGTTTGGACTCCATCGCGTAAATTCCAATAAAAATCAGGGCGCCAAATCCCAATGTCATGCTTATAAGTTTACCTGTATCGCGTATTTGTTCGCGCAGGCGGTCTGTTGCCGGACTTTCGGTGCGCAATACCAAGCGGTCGTCGCGTAGCTTGCCCAAAATTTTACGTAAATCGCCCGGCCCGTGCTTGATGAGTTGTGTGGTATCGGCAAGCCACGATATAATTTCTTTGTTCTGAATGAGATTGCGTGGGTCGAGCTGCTTAAGC
>Ga0169931_10008336_pt1 | contig 15143 bp, 14 predicted proteins | sample Kivu_15m_20L_FD_129675 | JGI IMG/M metagenome (GOLD analysis project Ga0169931, IMG submission 129675) | Freshwater microbial communities from Lake Kivu, Western Province, Rwanda to study Microbial Dark Matter (Phase II) - Kivu_15m_20L... | ecosystem: Environmental > Aquatic > Freshwater > Lake... | reverse complement strand
TGGCAGTCACCCATCGGGTTCCTCGGTCAGTTCGACATGAAACGGCAGAATACCCCTGGTTTTCCAGGGTCTGGCGCAAATCATGTGCCGAAGATCGAGAGGTCATCTGGGAAATGCGGGTTAGGGCAAACGAATTCCCGCGCAGCAACCGGTATGCCGCGCGGCTATGGGCCAGCACGTACGGCGTCGACTCGGCCGTGATGGGGGTCACGTGCGGCAGGCACATTTGCGATTTCCCGTGCCCTGGAGCCGCCAGCAGGGATCGTCGCAGCAGATCGGCAGCTCGCGGCTGATTGCGCCCCTTCCAGTTGGCGATGAAGTAGAAGAACAGCAGCTGCGGATTCGTGTGATCGATGCTCGTGCCGAACGCGTAGACCGCTTGCGTCAGCGGTGACCCGTCCTCACGGCTCATCCCACACAGCGCATCGGCGTGAATGCGGTGCTGCTGGGCGAGCGTCGTAAGCCGTGGCCAGTCTGCTTGTTCCCAGCAGACGCCGGCCAGGCAGACCACGCCCCAGCCGGCAGGGAGGTTGGCTTCCCAATCCGCCTGCATCGCAGCCGTCGGTTTGATGCCCAGTCGGCGCGCCAGTTCGCCGCTGACACGCACCAACATCTCGACCAGTTGCCGCTCGTCAAAGCGAATCGAAAACTGTTCGGGTTCTCGATCCCCGCGCAGAATCTGCAGCTGCAAGCTGTGCATCGTGCCGTCCAAGGCGCGGAGCCGCCCTCGCACGACGACGTCGCAGCTTTCGAAGTCTGGAATTACTTCGATGGTGCCTTCGGGCATCGCGTGGGTCAGGATGCCCGTGTCCTCGATGCCGTTTACGCTGACCTGCCGGGAGAGAAGCAAGTTGCGCCGCAGCAGGTTGGTAATCACTCCCGCGGCCCCCGGTCCGGCCCGCTGCTCGTCCGAATGGCTCTGCGCCGTGGTGATTGGCTCGAAGCGAATCACGGGCAACCGCGCGATCACCGCCAACTGTTCGAGCGAATACAGCGGCTCGAACGCCGTCGGTTGCGCCACCTGCCGACGCCGAAACGCATTCAGCAATCGATTCCGCATTCGCTTCTCTCGGGCAGGCCTCGTCTCGCCTATCTCGCTACTCGTCCGTCACGCAACCTTCCGACGCACTCTTCACATTTTTAATGTATTTGTAGAGCGTGCCCCGAGTGGCCTTGAAGGGCGGCGCTTGCCACTTCTTTCGCCGGGCGGCCATGTCAGCGTCCGAAACGGCCACCGAGATTTCATTCTTCGTGGCGTCGAGCGTGATGATGTCACCATTTTCGACCAGCGCGATCGGTCCGCCTTCCTGAGCCTCTGGCGTGACGTGCCCGATGATGAAACCGTGCGAACCGCCGGAAAAACGGCCGTCGGTCAGCAGGGCCACGTCCTTACCCAGTCCTTTGCCCATGATGACGCTGGTGGGGGTCAGCATTTCGGGCATTCCGGGTCCACCTTTGGGCCCTTCATAGCGGATGATGATTACGTCGCCTTTTTTAATCTCGTCGCGCTCCACCGCGTGCAGCATGTCCTCTTCGCCGTCGTAAACCTTGGCCGGGCCGCTGAACCGCAGGCCTTCCTTGCCGGTGATCTTCGCTACGGAGCCTTCTGGGGCCAGATTGCCCTTAAGAATCTGAATGTGCCCTGATTCTTTGATCGGCTTTTCGAGCGGATGGATAACGTCCTGGCCCGCTTTGAGCCCGGGCAGTTTTTCCAGGTTTTCGCCGATCGTTTTGCCCGTGACGGTCAGGCAATCACCGTCGAGGAGCTTTTTCTCCAGTAGGTACTTCATCACGGCCGGTGTGCCACCCACGTTGTGCAGGTCTTCCTGCACGTACTTGCCGCTGGGCTTGAGATCCGCCAGGAACGGAATCCGGTTGCTCACCTTCTGAAAATCGTCGATCGTGAGGTCGACGCCGACCGCCCGGGCCATGGCAATCAGATGCAGCACGGCGTTCGTCGAGCCACCAAGGGCCATCACGACGACCATCGCGTTTTCGAAGGCCCGGCGGGTCATGATGTCGCGCGGCTTGAGGTCTTTTTCCAAGCAGACGCGAATTGCGGCGCCTGCACGATGGCATTCATCCAGTTTGGAAGGATCAACGGCCGGAGTCGAAGAGCTATAGGGGAGCGCCATGCCCATCGCTTCGATGGCCGAGGCCATCGTATTGGCCGTGTACATGCCGCCGCAGGCACCCGCGCCGGGACAGCTCTTGGCGACGACTTCTTCGCGGCCCTTTTCGTCCAGCGTGCCGGCCAGGTATTCGCCGTAGCACTGGAACGCCGAGACGACGTCGAGCGTCTCTTCTTGTCCGGCGCGCATCCGGTGGCCCGGCTTGATCGTGCCGCCATAGACCATCAGGCTGGGCCGATTGAGTCGCCCCATCGCGATCAGGCACCCCGGCATGTTCTTGTCGCAGCCCGGGAGTGAGATGTTGGCGTCGTACCACTGGGCGCACATCACGGTTTCGATCGAGTCGGCGATCAGGTCGCGCGACTGGAGCGAGAAGCACATCCCCTCGGTGCCCATCGAGATGCCGTCGCTCACGCCGATGGTGTTGAACCGCATGCCCACGAGTCCGGCGGCCTGCACGCCCTCTTTGACCTTGGCAGCCAGGTCGTTGAGGTGCATGTTGCAGGGGTTGCCCTCGTACCAGACGCTGGCGATGCCGACCTGCGGTTTGTCCATATCCTCGCGTGTCATGCCCGTGCCGTAGAGCATGGCCTGGCTTGCGCCTTGGCTCTTGGGTTGCGTGATCCGCGAACTGTACTTGTTGAGCGCCATCGATCGACTCACTCTGCGAGAAATGCCGGGAAAAGCGAAACCGCCAGATATAGTTTACTGGGGGCGGGTTTGCAAACGACGACACCCCCGCCGGCGCGCGGGTTCGCCCAGAAATCCACGAATGGAATCGCTATTGCGCCGGCACGACCTTGATTTCCGGCGGACCGGCCTGGGCCATCCCTGCCAGGCCCGGGGCGAGCTGCGAGATGTTCATGTAGATATGCCTGCCACCATTCTCCTTGGCCAGGTCTTCGAGCGCGCTTTGCACGCCCGGGGCGAACACGAATTGGATCACGTTGATCCGCGCCTTGCCTTTGTTCAGCTTCCGCAGCCGAGCCAACTCGTCGGGGCTGGGGTCATCCTTTTCTTCGCCATCGGTCAGCAGATAGATCACGTCCGGCTTCATCCGGATTGCCATTTCCAGCGGCGGCACGTGCCGCGTCTGGCCATCGCCATACACGCTGGCCACGAAGCCCGTGGCCCGCTTGCGGCTGTCTGGCGTGAGCGTGATCAGCCCGCGATGCGAGGTCCGTCCACCGGGATCGAAGACCCACGATTCGTGGTTGTAGAAGATGATGTGAAACTTGTTGCCGGGGTTCAGGTCTTCCAGGCTCTTGACCAGTTCGGCCTTGGCGGCCACCAGCGGCGTGATGCTGAAGACCGTCTTGCCTTCGGATGTGTACGAGAACGTCGAGTTCATGCTTTGCGAGCGATCAAAGACGTAGACGAAGTTCTGGGCTTCTTCGACCAGGCCGAAGATCGCTGTCTTGGCCGAGTCGCCATTGCCGACGCCTTCACCCAGTCCGTCATTCTCACTCGTGCCTTCGCCGTCGCCATCCCCATCCCCCGCTCCGGCCAAGGTCATTGCTTCGGGCGCATTGACGGGCTCCAGGAGTTCGATTGGCTGAGTTGTTTCGGTCGGTGTCGTCAGTTCGGCAATGTCCACGGGTGGCGCTTCAACCAGTTGCTGACTGGCAAGCTCCGAGGGCATTTCGAGCGAGGCCGACAGCATGTCGTTGCCATTGGCCCCGCCATCGCTGCCGGACGTGGCTTCAAGCTGAATGCCATTGTTTCCGCCGCCGCCATTGCTCCCCACCACAAACAGCGCGAGGAGCAACACCAGTACCAGGTGAAACACCAGGGACACCAGCCAACTCGGCAGGTACTCGAGGACCAACTCGCCCGAATCTTCTTCGAGCTCGATTTCTTCCTCGGGCGCAACCAAGCCACGCTGCTCGGGCATTGCAATCGCGCGAGACATGCTTCAGACACCCAGGCGACGAAAGGATCGAAAAGTGCGCTCTGTTCCGAGTGGCGTAGTCTGGCGGGAGGTGCCTTGCGAGAACCAGACTGTCCAGCGCCGCTCCAGGACTCTATTCTCGCGCACAAGGCCCGACAAAGCAAGCTTTTAGGGGTGCAGCGACTGCGCAATCCGCCGGCAGAACCGGTGCAAATGGACCACGGTTGCCCCGCGCGACGGGCGCGGCTCCCGGCAGTTCGTTAAGAATCGCCACGGGAAACGCGGCCGCCGATCCACAGCACCAGGATACCGCCCAGGATCGACATCAGGTAGCTGGAGGGCTCGTACTCACCACCGGTGAGCAGGTGGGTGATGATTCCGCCGACCATTGAGCCGACGATACCCAGGATCATGGTGGTCAGGCAGCCGGCCCGCTGCGAACCCGGCCAGAGCAGCCGGGCCACAAGACCGACAAAGAGCCCAAAGACAGCCCAGCCGATGATGGAGCCGATGCCCATAGCCCGAGGCCTCTCAGGATTGTGGATTTCACACGCGGCATGGATGCTGCTTGCCGCTCCGTGGACTTCCCGTTAAAGCTGCCAACTGATCGCCGCCAGGACCGCCATGATCAACAGCATGAAGCCGGAGATCATCACCGCCAGCCGCGCGGCATGAATCAGGATGGGTGTCATTCGCTCGTGATGCGTGGCCGCATATACCAGGCTGATCGCGGCGATCAGCGGCGGCGCGTACCACATCATGTTCGTGTTGGCCAGGAGCAGTGGCATCATGGTCGAAGCGTTCCAGTCGAAATGAGTCTTAACTGCCTGCGGGTGGCTCGCCGTCGTCGGGCGATTTCTTTTTGCGTTCGTCCTCGTCAATCGGCACCGGTCCGCCCCAGGCATCGTAGATGGCCAGGATGTTCAAAAGTCCCGCGATCATCGTGTACACGGTTCCGAGCTCGAAATACTTGTTGAGATCGCGATACCACTCGTTGAGCTGGGCCGCATCGACCGGCGGCGCCATCACGCCGCCAAACAGTGGTTCCTTGCCGCTGCGAACCAGGTACGTCTGCACGAGCGCTGGCAGCGCGGGCAGGCCGACACCCACCTGGCACAGGTAAGGCAAACGTTTGTCCCAGTTCTGCCACGAAGCATAGACCGCATGACCGTTGCTGCAAAACAGCCCGAAGAAGAACGTGCTCAGGATGCAGACCATGAACAAGATGCCCTTGGCCGTGCGCCGCTGATAGAGATGCCCCAAGCCCGGCACCAACCAAGCCAGCAGCGCGGCTATCGCGGGGTCTTTCAAATCGATGGCTTCTTGCTGAGCGTCGGAGGCGACGCTGACGACTTTGGACACGAGGACTGAACTCCAATTCGATGATGGCTCGGTAAGCAATTACGGACCCGAGCCGTGGGCGAGCATGCCCGCACATTCTAAACCCCCGCCCGATTCGGGGCCAGATCGAGCCCAATACTCGACCGCGCGAACGAAGCCGTGGCTAAAGCCGGGGGAAATGCCTTTCGCCGGACCTGCGCGCCGTCCTTCAGCAAACGGAGCGCGGGCCCGTTCAGGAGTGCATTCGCCGCAGGGACTCAATAATTGACCGTGCTCGGCGCAAAGCTGGTGTCGACCCCCAACTCCTGGTAGACCAGCTCGACCAGGTCGGGCTCGATCTGAGCCAGATTCGAACCGGCCCCGCCAACCAGCGCCAGGTCAGCAAGCTGTTTGATCCGCCGGGGAATCCCGCCGCTCAGCTCGTGGATCCGCTGCATGGCCGCCTCGGTGAAGATGGGCGTCGTTCGGCCGGCGTCGGCCAGAGATTTCCTGATGAGCGCGGCCGTTTCGTCGAGATCGAGCCCCAGCAGGTCAACCCGCAACTCGGCGAGTTCCAGCAGCCGGTCACCCAGTCGTGACAGCCGCTCGGGATGGGCCGCGAGTACGAGCGTCAGTCCCGCGTCGTGCGTCTGATTGAAGAGCGCCAGGCGGATGATTTCGCCCAGCACTTCGGGCGCTGCTTCGTCGACGTCGTCCAGCAGCAGCACGGTAGAAAGCTGCTGGAAACGATTCGCAATCAGGTGGTCGTCGATCCCTCGGTGCAACACGGCTTCGCCGGCGGAGCGGCGCGATTCGATGCCGAGCTCGCCGGCCAGTTGCCAGAGGAACTCGCGCCGTCCGATGCCAAGCAGTCCGAGCAAAGCCCACTCGTGGCGGCTCTTGCCGAGTTCACCGGCAAAGACTTCCAGGAGCAGCGACTTGCCGGTGCCGGTATCACCCAGGACGAGGCCCAGCGTGCGCCGCTCATCGACCAGGAAGTGCATTCGAGCGAGGGCTTCGTCCTGCGCGGCTCCACGATGGAAGACCCGCGGATCGAGATGCCCGCGAAACGGCGACTTCGAGAGGCCCCAATAGGCTTGATACATGGCCAGTCCGTGTGGGTTTCAGCGCGCAGAGCTAGCAAATGCGGTCAATTCCGCACCTTAGTCATCTTCGGTAGAATGCGGCGAATCGCTTGAGGCAAACGCGCTCGCCGGCATTCGCCCGCTCTAAGTGCAGATTTCAGTTCCTTGCTAGCTGACGTTTCATGGCCGACCGTTACTTCGTCGAATCGCCAATCGCTGGCTCCACGGCACAGCTCGTGAGGCACGAAGCCCATCACCTGGCGCACGTCATGCGCGCGAAAGCTGGTACCGAAGTGACGCTCTTCGATGGCACCGGCGCGGAGTTCGCCTCGCGGGTGGAGCGCGTGGGCCGAAGCGAGATTGAACTGACGGTTATTGAGCGGCACGAGGTTGATCGGGAGTCGTCTGTGCAGATCACGCTCGGCGTGGCGCTGCCGAAGGGGGATCGCTCGCGGTGGCTGGTCGAAAAGGCGACGGAGCTGGGCGTCCGGCGACTCGTACCGCTGCTGACCGAGCGCGGCAATCAGCGCGAGTCGACTTCCGCTCTGGAGAAGCTTCGCCGCGCGGTGATTGAGGCCAGCAAGCAATGCGGTCGCAACCGGCTGATGGAGATCACCGAAACGGTTGCGCTGTCAAACTACCTTGCCGGCGAACCTTCCCTCAATGTGCGTCTCGTCGCGCACCCCGCCCGCGATCCGAAAAAGTTTCCAGGACCCTTTTTCGAAAAGAGTTTCCAGGACCCTTTTTCGCTGGCTGTGGGGCCGGAAGGGGGCTTTACCCAGGCGGAAGTGGCGCAAGCGGTCGAACATGGCTGGGCCGCCGTCGACCTGGGGCCGCGGATTCTGCGTATCGAAACGGCAGCTTTGGCACTGGTCGCCTCAATCGAAAACGGTTCCAGGACCCTTTTTCGCTAGAGCATGCTCGGCGTCGGGTTGTGATCCACGGACTCGGGATCTTCGACGGTCTCGGGCTCGGTCGAGTAGCTCCAGGTCTGGCAACCGACGAGCGAACTTCCCTGCTCAAACTTCGATTTACCGTCCGACTGCGAGAGTGTCGCCCAGCGCACGTACGCCAAGAGCTGCTGCTCGGAATCGAAGGTTGCCTTGAGCGACTTTTCGCCGCCCGCCTTCGCACCGTAGAGATAGTACATAGCTTTAGTCCTCCGGCGTTTGTCGCGGTGCAACCGACGTGCCACCCCGTCGAGCAGCGCGGCTACTCTTTCTTCTCCGCATCTTTCGCGGCGCCGTCTTTAGCTTCCAGTGGTTCCGGCTTCAACTCTGGAACTTCCTGGCCCTTGGGAACGATCTTACCCCACATCTCGCCGCCGTGCGTCTTGCCGCTCCAGGTGCCGGCATATGAATCGCCATAGAACAGCACGCGTGCCGAGTAGGTTCCCAGTCCGGGGAAAGCGACGTTCGTCACCGTGATCACCGGCGTGTCTCCGGCCCACTTCACGGGCAGGGCAATCGGCAGCTTGACGTCCTTATCGCCGTACTGAATCCGCGTTTCGAACTGCCAGAAACCGCTGGGCAGTTTCTTGACGACCCCCAACGTGTAGCGATCCTGCGCGAGCGGCTTGCCGTCGTTCATGTCGCTGACCGTGAACTGGCCGACGAGCGTCGCGCCGGTGAGCTTCTCGGCGAATTGTTTTTCGAGTTCGTCCTGGTTCGGCCCCGCTTCGGTGGTGTCTTGCGCGCGGGCGAGTGTCGAGACCAAGAGCATCAAAGCCGCCATCGTGAACAATCGCTTCATGTCAGTCGTCCTCCGCAGTTAGTCTATTTCCCAGGGGCAACCTCAAGTCCGCCAGGTTCGCAGCACAACGCCCTGCACGTCATATACGCGCCCGATGTCGCCAGGCTGATGTGGTGACGACACGACCCAGTCCCAACGCTCTCGCCCCACGGACACAAAACGCTGGTCGAGGTAATCGGTAATGTATCGCGTTTGCAGCATCCGCTGTGTGCCCGCGGTCTCCCATTTTCCCTCGGACGTCCCCTTTACCTCGCACATTTGCGTCGAGTCGGAAAGATAGATGAACCCGCCCGGCGGCACATGCTCAGCCAGATCGTCGATCAATTTCCGTTCCATCCGACGAGCCATCTCGAACAAGGCCGACGACCAGCGCACGCTGTCGGCCAGAAGCTTGTCCTGCCCTGGAAATCGCTTGTCGAACGCCAGCCGCGCGCGATGCAGGAGCCCGAAGTGCAACTGGCTGAGCACGCACGAGGCGATCACCAGGTCGTACTTGCCATTGATGGGCATGCCGGCCACGAGCGCCGTATCCAGGAGGTGCGCCATCGCTTCGATCGCGGCCTGCGGATCGCGATTCGCACTCAAAATGTCTTCAATCCGCGAGACGAGGCTTTCGGTCACGCCGGTCAGATCGGCGATGTGTATTTTGAACTTTGCACGCTCTTCATCGTTCAGACCGGCCGCGGAGAGACCTTCGTCCAGCACGGCATTGTCAACGTCATTGATTGTGATCCGCTCAAACCGCGCGGCCAGTTCCTTGAGTGGTAACTCAGCGCAGTGTCCCGCGCCCAGGATCAGTGCGCTGCCGGACTGGGCCCACTCGGCCGCGGCCAGGATCAGCTTCTTGCTCTCGGCTACCTGCTGGCAGGGGACGGGATCGCGGAGGTACGGTCCCGCGTCAATGTTTTCAGGCTGATACAGCTTGTTCATGTTCATCGCGTCACTCATTCGTCAATCGCCGACTGCCTTTCTCGGGCCGGCACATTTGCCAGCGCGTACCAATCCACTTCCGGCTCAAAATCCGGGGCACGAAAGCCTAGCTCAGCCAGCAGCGGCGCGACCGCGCGACGGCGAATTTCCGCGGCGTTTTGTCGGGCGCTTTCGTCGCTGACTTCTGCATTTCGGTTGAGCACGATGCCGGCCACGTCCAGTCCGTCTTGAAATGTGGCCGCCGTAATCAGCGTTTGCAGCACGTGGTTGATCGTGCCCAGGGCGTTGCGGGCGACGATGACCAGGGGATAGCCCAGATCGTAGGCGAGGTCCGCGACGTACTCGTCTTCGCCCAGCGGCGACATCAGTCCGCCGGCCCCCTCGACCAGCACCACGTCACTCGTGGCCAGCCACGGTTCGATCCCGCTGCGCAGCAGGTCCGCGTCGAGCCGGCGGCCTTCCGCCTCGGCCGCCAGATGCGGCGCGAGCGGTGCGAGAAACCGCTGTGGGCAAACCTGGTCCAGCGTGCCCGGCCGGCCCGCCGCTTCCCACAGCGCCACGGCGTCGTCGGACACGAGTGTCCCATTGGCGAGCGAGCAGCCGCTGGCCGCCGGTTTGTACACGCCGACCCGATGGCCAGCCCTTACAAGCGCGGCGGCGATCCGCGCGCCGACGTAGGTCTTGCCTATTTCGGTGTCGGTGCCAGTAATAAATAGTCCGCGGACCGGTTTTCGCGTCATAGCTCTTAAGGTACCATGTCGCCGATGAACAGCACAAACAAAGGTCGCAACTCACACGAAGCGGGAAAAGTGACCGTTGCGCTGGTCCAAATGACCGGCCACACCGCGAAGCAGCAGAACGTCGACAAGGCAGTCGCCCGAATCGCCGAGGCCGCGGCTGCCGGCGCCAACGTCGTTTGTCTGCAGGAACTGTTCGCCGGGCAGTACTTCTGCCAGAGTGAGGACCACGTCCGCTTCGATGAAGCCGAGTCGATCCCCGGGCCCACCAGCGAGTTGATCGCCGCGGCCGCCAAGGATCATGGGGTCGTGGTCATCGGTTCGTTCTTTGAACGGCGGGCGCCGGGCCTGTATCACAACACGGCCGTGGTCTACGACGCGGACGGCTCGACCGCCGGCGTGTATCGCAAGATGCACATCCCGGACGATCCGCTGTACTACGAAAAGTTCTACTTCACGCCCGGCGACTTGGGCTTCGCCGCGTTCGACACACGTTACGGACGGATTGGGGTGTGTGTCTGTTGGGACCAGTGGTATCCCGAGGCGGCCCGGCTCACGGCGCTCGCCGGCGCGCAGATGATCTTTTATCCCACGGCGATCGGCTGGCTGCCGAATGAGAAGGAGATCTACGGTGCGAGTCAGCACTCGGCTTGGGAAACGATGATGCGCAGCCACGCCATCGCCAACGGTGTGTTTGTGGCCGCGGCCAACCGCACCGGTCCCGAAGGAGAATTACAGTTCTGGGGCGCCTCGTTCCTCTCTGATCCCAACGGCAACGTGCTGGCCCGGGCTTCGCACGAGAAGGAGGAAACGTTGCTCGTGGAGTGCGATCTTGGCAAGATCGACACCGTGCGCACGCACTGGCCGTTCCTGCGCGATCGGAGAATCGACGCCTACGGCAACATCATGAAACGCTACGTGGACTAGTATGCCCACACCGAAAGAACTGGGATACCGTTGGCCGGCCGAATGGGAGCCGCATGCCGCCACTTGGCTGGCATGGCCGCATAAGCCGGAAACCTGGCCCGGTAAGTTTGAACCGATTCCCGCCATCTGGCAGAAGCTGGTGCAGACGCTCGCCCGGTTCGAGCCGGTGCATATCTGCGCCGGTGGCGAAGCCGTGATGGCGCAAGCGCGAGAGCTTGTGGGCAAAATCTCCAACGTAACGCTGCACGACATCGCGACGAACGACGTCTGGGCACGCGATCATGGGCCGATGTTTCTCGCCGGCGGAAAAGACAACGAGCCGGCGCTCGTCGATTGGGAGTACAACGCCTGGGGCGGCAAGTATCCGCCGTTCGACTTGGACAACGCAGTTCCGCGCCAGGTTGCGGCGTTCACCGGTGGGCGCATGTTTTCGCCCGGCATCGTCATGGAAGGCGGAGCGCTCGAGAACAACGGAGCGGGCACGATCCTGACGACCGAGCCCTGCCTGCTGAATCCCAATCGCAACCCGCGACTCAACCGCGAGCAGATCGAGCAGTACCTGCGCGACTATGCCTGCGCGGACAAGATTCTCTGGATCGGCGGCAGCGTCGAAGGGGACGACACGGATAGCCACATCGACGAGTTGGCTCGCTTTGTCGGACCGACGACCGTGGTGGCCGCGCTCGAGAGCGATCCGCAAGACGTGAACTACGGACCGCTGCAGGACAACTTTCGCCTGCTGCAAACGCTCACCGACGCCCAGGGCTGGCCGCTGGAAGTCATTCCGATCCCGATGCCACGGCCGCTCTTCTATGACGACCAGCGGCTGCCGGCCTGTTACATGAATTTCTACATCGCCAATGGCGTCGTGATCGTGCCGACGTTTAACGATCCGAGCGACAACGTTGCGCTCGAAACGCTCGGCCGCCTCTTCCCTGGGCGGGAGATCATCGGCATCGAAGCCATCGATCTCGTCTGGGGCCTCGGTGCATTCCACTGCATCACGCAGCAGCAGCCGGTGTAGAGATTAATTCCGGGAGGCTGTGCGTTTCGGCTACTTCACATAGAACAGCGCCAGCCGCCCGCCGAGCTTGTCGCCCTTGGCGTTCAATTTGAGCGATGTACCGAAGCTCACGGGCTCCAGCACAAGGAATCGCCAGCCCAACGTGCCGCGATGGCCGGCCAGAGCGGTGTAGTAGTTCTCGCCTTCGCCCGGCCGACCCCAGAGTGGATCCAGATCGTCCATCGCCCAACCGTCGACCACCTGCCCGTCGACCTCGAGGCCTGCCAAACCCGTGATTGATCCCTCGGGCTGTTCGTAGCTGATTGCGACCAGTCGCCCTGCCCCGCTCGCTTCCACCAGCGGCTTGTCGCTAGCGCCCGCAGGCTCGAAAATGCCCCGCAGTCGCGCGCGGCCAGCATAGTCCGCCCGGTTGGCGTCTGTCGCGCGGTCGACGCTCATCGAGAACCCGACGCCTTCGATCTTTTCCATGCCACGATTACGGGCGGCCACGACCAGGCCGTTGCCGTAGGGCATCGCCAGCAGATTGGCGAAACCGCCCTGCTGGGTTTGGACCATCGTGTTGAACTCGCGTGACTTCTCGCCGCCGAACGCGGGGAACAAGAACCGCGCCGGTGCGGCAATTGCCGGAATCGATTCACCGTCGACTGTGACTTCGATCCACAGGTTGTCGTTCGCCAGCGTCTCGGCACTCGCGTTTAGTCGTAGCCAGTTCACGAGGCCGGCGCCATCCAATCGCGCGAGTTCAACCGTCGTGCCGGGCTCGATCGTGCGCGGCTCGACGTTCACGCGCTCATAGATCTCGGCTTCGCGGAGCTTGCCGCCTTGCACGCCTTGATGACGATAGGAGATCGACTCCAAGAGGCCGCGCGGAATGCCCGGCCGCTCGACGGCGTAGCTTTCGACCACGAAGTTTTCAGGGAAGGTCACATAGTTCAACTGATACCGCACATCCAGCGGTTCGCTCACCACGACCTTCAGGCTCTTGGCATACGGCAGACACATCAGCGTGGGATGCTGCTCGTGAGCCACGCCAGGCACGTGCTCAAACAGGTGCTCTGCGGCACAGTCGATCCGCGGCGTTTCTTCGTCATCGAAGTAGAACTTAAACCGGCCGCCGGCAAACTCTTGCCAGCAGCGCACGAGCGCGCCCGGTCCGGTCAGTTCGGCCAGCACGTGGTCGCCGCCTTTGGGCATCGTGCGGATAATCGTGCCTGACTGGATGCCGTCTTCGCGCGACAGCCGTTCGGTATTCATCAGCCGATCGAGCACGGCGTATGCACCAAGTTCTTTCGAAGGCGCATACCACGCATCGAGGCCCATACCCTCCGGCGCTTCGTGGACATAAATCTCGCGGAAGCGGACGCGGCCGCCGTGATCCTGCAAGCCGAGCCAGCCCTTCAGGTGCCGGTGTTTCACCTCCGGCAGCGTCGAGGTGTTCGCATGCTGAACGAGCTGGCCGTTGACCCAGGCGCTGATCATCCGGCCGTCGGCCTTGATTACCACCCGGTTCCATTCGCCCGACTTGTCAGCCCGGGTGAGCGGCGGCAAATTGCCGTAGATCGACATCGTGCTGTCTTTGACGAGTCCTGGCCGATCGAGGATTTGCAGTTCCATGCCGTCACCCGAAGGCCAGCCGCCCTGTGCGGTGCGAATCGCAACGCCGGAGTTGCCGCCTTTGGAGATCGTGTATTCGAACGACCAGGTGAAGTTCGCATATTCCTCGTTCGTGCGCAGGTAGTGCAGGCCGGTGTGTACGGGCAGCGGCAGGATGTGTCCATCTTCGACTTTCCAGTCGCCTTTGTCGTTGTTCACATGCCACCCGACCAGATCGCGGCCATTGAACAGCGAGTTGCCTCGCGGTTCTTCGAGCGTGAGATTCGTGAGCGACGCTTCGCCTGCGGGGACCGAGAGTGCCAGGCCAAACCGCCGATTGCGATCGATCTCGACTTCGCTGACGACGCGGCCATCGACGATCACCGTGAGCTGGCTGCCAAAGCGGCGAATTTCGGTCTTGTGCTGGCCGTCGGCGCTGGCCGCTTCGAGTTTCAAACCTTCGGAAAGAGTCTTTTCGCCGTTGCGGATTGCACCGCAACCATCGCCCTCAGCCAGCGTGATGGACAGGCCCGGACCGCTCGGGACATCTGGCAAACCGATCGTCCAGACACCGCCGCCGCGCACGTTCCAGTCGAGCCGCAAGGCGAAATCGCCGACGGTCCATCCGCTCAAAAGCGGCGTCGACTGTGCGTTGCCGGTCAAACGGCCATCGCTGATGATCCAATGCGCCGGCGCTCGCGGGCCATGCTCCCAGCCGGCCAGGCTATCGGGCATCAGCAGATGATTGCCGGCCGACTGAGCTTGAGCAACCGAGGTGGCGAGTGCGAGCAAGCAGATGATTGGACAAGTTCGCCGCAGCATGTTCATCACAGAGTATCCCCTAATATTCATTCAACGCCGACACAGTGGTGTGTGGCGAGGTTACGCTTCAATAAGTCAGAAACCTAGAAACTCTTCGAGCGCTTCGCGCATCACGTTGGGATCGGCGTCTTTGCCCGTCCAAATGTGAAATCCGATGACCGCTTGGTTCACCAACATGCCCAGTCCATCGAGTGTCTGGCAGCCGCGGGCCTTCGCGTCGCGCAATAGCCGCGTCTCGGGCGGATTGAAGATCACGTCCGCCACGATCATGTCCGACTCCAGCGTATTGACCGCCAGTGGCACGCGGGCCGCGCCATCTCCCAGACCGATTGAAGTGGCGTTGATCAGCACTTCGGTCTCAGCGGGAACCTGGTAGTCTCCTTCCCATCGCACGTACTGCGTGGGCACCTTCACCTTGTCGTTGATCAGTGCGGCCAACTCTTGCCCGTGCGTCTCATCGCGATTGACGATCGTCATTGTGGCCGCGCCCGCGAGCGCCACTTCGACCGCGATTGCCCGGGCCGCGCCGCCGGCGCCCAGGATGACGACGTTCTTGCCAGCCGGATCGCAGAGCTCTTTGAGCGATTGGACGAAGCCCTTGCCGTCGGTATTCTCACCGACCAGCTCGTCGCCCACGCGATTGACGCAGTTCACGGCGCCCATCAGCGTGGCGGCCTCGCTCGTGCGGTCGAGATACTGAATCACCTCGACCTTGTGCGGGATGGTCAGGTTGCAGCCGCGAAAGCCCATCGCCCGCATCCCACGAATCGCATCGCCGAGGTTATCCGGTGCAACCTCCAGCGTCAGGTAGCGCCAGTCGAGTCCCACCTGCGCAAACGCCTTCTCCATCATGTATTGCGTGGGGTTGCCGGCCACGGGCTGGCCGAACACGGCAACGATTTCTTGAATCGCGGGATGAGTCACGGCGGG
>Ga0169931_10008335_pt1 | contig 15145 bp, 17 predicted proteins | sample Kivu_15m_20L_FD_129675 | JGI IMG/M metagenome (GOLD analysis project Ga0169931, IMG submission 129675) | Freshwater microbial communities from Lake Kivu, Western Province, Rwanda to study Microbial Dark Matter (Phase II) - Kivu_15m_20L... | ecosystem: Environmental > Aquatic > Freshwater > Lake... | reverse complement strand
CCCGAGGCTGACACACTAGTGGCGACTGCTGTGGTAGCACCACCTTCACTTGAGGCTGTTGTGACTGCGACGGTAGCAGTACTTCAACCCGAGGCTGACACACTAGTGGCGACTGCTGTGGTAGCACCACCTTCACTTGAGGCTGTTGTGACTGCGACGGTAGCAGTACTTCAACCCGAGGCTGTGGCGGAGACAGTTCCACACGCACCTGTCCGATCCGCTCAATCAGAGACTCGTAGAAGGGACAGGGGATGATGTCTGGGATGATGCCGTATACTCGGTTAGCTACTTCCGGTCCGTGAGACGCACGGAGGTTGAGGTAGTGCTCCACGGGGGTGGTGCTCTTGAACTCTGGGTGATTGTGAAGCCACACACAACTGCGATAGCTGTCTTCAAAACCCACCATCCTTGAGGCGTCTTGGCTTGGGCGAATGTTGAAGTTCATGTAGTTGGGATACCACGACATTTGTTGCTGATTGTAGTTGATGATGTTGATGATGATTTTTCCGATTAACTCCTAGATAGAAGTCCCCTACACTCTGTGGTTGGAAATTTGTAGGTAATATAAGTGATTAATATAGCCATTCAAACTATTATTTTTTGCAATTTTTTTATTTATATTATATTTAATTTAAATAACGAAAACCAAAAAATACTGGTTATTATAATGGATACAGTTAATGAATTTATAAATTTTATTTCATTTTTTTTTCTATTATCACAATTCATATTTATATAATAAATTATTAGTAATAATGGTCCTATACATAAACATAATATAATAAATATTATCAATCCTATTATATATAAAATATTTTTTATTATTATTTTTGATTTATTTTCTTTTTTTATTACAATATCATTATTTATTATAAAAGCTTCATTTATTTTTACAAATATTAAATTATTATCCACCATTTATACTATTATATATATTATTTAATTATATTCTTTCAAATAATTTATTATTTTTGTCATACCATTCTTTTTTATATTATTATATATTATTTCACCTCTTATTACTCTCCTTTTAACATATTCATTCTTATTTTTTATTCTATTTAATATTCTTATCGCCATCTCTTCTCTTTTATTATTTATTGTCCAATATAAAGCATTATATCCTTCTATATCATCTCTTTTTATACTCTCCTCATCCATTCTTTCTAATATTTTATCCATTACATCTATTATATTATTATTGCTTTTACATAACCAATATAATGCCGTTCTACCTTTATTATCTATCTTTTTTATTGCTTCATCTGACATAATATTTATTATTAATTTTATAAATATTACATCATATCCATAAAAACATAACCAATGTAATATTGTCTGATTCGCTTTATTACTTGTATTTATTATTTCCGGTTTTATTAAATTTATTATATTATTCGCTAAATCATACATCTGATTTATTATCGCTCTGTGTATTACTGACTCATTTTCACTATTTAACATATTTAACATCCAACTATAATCATAATTTATTTTGTTAAATTTTATTATTAAATCATTTGGTCTTTTTATCAATCTTCTACTACATATTATATATAATATATTCTCATTATTACTATTTATCATCTCATAATTATTATTTCTTATTGTCTCTTCTATAAATTCTGAAAATCTATCTAACATCATAAATCTACTTAATTCTATCTTATTATTTTTATCATTCTTATATATTTTCTTATCTATTATTATATATTCCACAAATTCCGGAATATATTCATATTTATTCTTATATATTGTCTCTAATGTTGTTATCAATATTTTAACACTATAAAATATATTACTTAATTCTATCTCATCTTCTCCTAATCCATTATATATTAATATATTTGGCTCTCCTTCTATTTCTAAATCACTCACCTTTTTTAAATCAAATTCTATCTCCAAATTTTTTATATTTTTTATTTCATCTTCTATTTTTATATATTGATTCCCTTTTATCATTATACTATTACTATTATAATTTATTATTTTCAATTTTTATATTATATAAAAATTGCTACCTTGGGAGTCATTTTTTTATATAAATTATTCATTTATTTGATTCCACCATCCAGCACTTCCACCACCACTAATCTCTTCATGATCTTCAAAAATACCCATCATTCTTCTCATCTTAACCTCTTTGTACTTTTTCTTACTAATCTTTTTTTCTTTCTTATTCATCTTTAAACACATCTTTATTTTCTTTTTTGTAAAATCAAATAACATATCATCTATCATATTTTCAACTACTCCATTTACTATCAATCTATTTTTCTCTTCATTTATCTCTTTACAAATTTTAATTACTTGATCTGCAGTAAGTTCTGTATTTGTTTTAATCTTAATATTTTGAATATCTGTTCTAATATCTTCCCAAAGAGTAGCAAAACTCATTTTTGTTATATATTATTATATAGTATATTTAAAATTTCAATTTTTTTTATATAGTTTTATACCAATCTAAAATATAGTGATTAATATTAAGATAATCAAATTTAATATTTTTATCTTTAATTTTTTTGGCAATATTTTTAAATTTTTTACTATATATTAATGTTAAAGTTTTTTTATCAAATAATTTATCCTCAAATCTATCAAAATTCTTTATTACTAAATCATCCATATTATTTTCTATTAAACATTCTAATATATCATTCCCATAATACGCTTCATAATCCACTAAATTTAATATTTTATCATCTGATTTCTCTACTAAATATTCTATTAGTTCTTTACTTATACTATTTCTTACTGCCATAAATAATAATGAGTAATTATTTTTTGTTCTATTTATTGTTTCATTGTATAATCTTTTTATTATCTTTTTCATATTTTCTATATTTCTCCAATCTGATATATATATTAATAATGTGTCAAATAAATATTTATTTATATTTTCTTCACTAGTTTTATCTATTATTTCATTTGTTCTTTTATGAAAGGATATTATCGCTCTTTCTAATATTATCTGTCCTCTACTATTTACTTCATTACATCTATTATTATATATATAATTATCTATTATCTCATCTAATTCACTTACAGACATAAAATCTATATATTCTAATTTATTTCCATTATTATAATATATTTTCCCATCTACTATAATATTTTCTATATATTCTGGTATCTCTTTGTATTTTTTTATCATTAACTCTTTACTCGTTATTAATATTTTTACACCACTATATATATTCTCTAATTTTATATTCTCCATATTTTTATCATAATAATATGTTAATATATTCGGCTCTATAATATCTATTTCTATATCCTCTATTTTTCTATATAATTTATTAGTTTTTATTTTTATTTTACTTATTTCCTCTATATTTTCCTCTACTCTTATATACTCATAATTATTATACATCATTATAATAATTATCCATTATAAAATTTATTTTTCAATTTTTTATATTAAGCTTACACCTAATGTTTCTGCTACTCTTATCGCTATCATAGCATCTAAAGCCATATCATATAATGGTTTAAATGCTGATTTAAATTCTGGATACCTATTATATCTTGTTATAAAATTTCTTAATGCTATCCAAGTTTCTATATTAGTCCGTTTATAACTTATAATATCACTTCTTATTCTTCCATATTCACTTACTATTTGGTCTCTTGTTATTGCATCAAATATTGTCGCTCTTGCTATACTTGATGACTTATTAACAGCTAATTCTGAAGCTTTAGATATATATCCATTTAATTCTCCTCTTCTTGAATCCATAGGTAATCTGCTTATTCTTTCTAATAAATGATTGTATTTTTTTTCCTCTATTGATGTTGATGGTATTGACATTGGTGAAGCAGAAGCACTAGAAAATGATGAACTTACATGTATAGGCATTGGTAAAGCAGAAGCACTTGATGATGATGAACTTATATGCGTAGGCATTGGTGGAGCTATTGGTGTAGGTGAAGGTAAGCCATTACCATTTTGATTTAATAAATTTAAATATTTTGATTTATATTTAAAATATTTAGTTTTATAATCCATTTATATAAATATAATTTATAAAAAATATTTTTTTAAGAATATTCTCGTCTACATGTAGGACATAAAACTACCATTTTTCCTTGACTTCTTGCTATTTTTTTAAGTTGCCAATCACACTTTTTACAAATTTTATGTCTTCCTTCAGGATCACAACTCAATATTAAAATATTTGCTTTTGTATTATCAAAACAAACTGGACAGCCTTCTTCTCCATCTCCATATTCTATCACTGTACCATATACATCTCCACTTGTATCACTTACAGAAGAAATAATTTTAACAATAGCACTAGCACTAGCACTAGCACTAGCACTAGCACTAGCACTTGAAGAACTGGAAATAGCGATACTTTCTTTAATAGCCATTTGAATAGCAGATTCATCATCAATAGATTTATTAGAATATTTATAATTATAAGGTTTATCATCAGTAGATTTAGAATAATAAATAATTTGGATAGCTTCATCAATAGTGCAACCTTCAAAACCGGAAACAATACATTTTTGATTTAGAAAATCTTCGGAAACTTTAGTAGAAAGAATTTGAAGAACATCAAAAATCTTTTTTGAAATAAACATATTAAATAGATGAATTGTAATAGTTGATGGCTCAACCATTGAAGCAATCATTTTTGCTTTATTCATAATTTCAATTTCTGAATTTTTAATATATTTGAAAATACATCCCAAATATTTTAATGGTGCATGTTCATAATCTTCCTTAATTGTTCCCAACAAAAATGCCCTAAATGCTTTATAATTATTAGAAGCTCCAATATAATCAATAGTACTAAATCCTGCTTCATTTTGATATGTTTTATTTGATGTATTCATTCTTTTTAGTATTTCAGTAATACAAATTGAAATATCTAATCTATTCCAATCATCTTTAATCAACAAAATATTAAGAATAGTTTGTGATAATCCTTTATAATTATATCTATAATTTACTGCTGTATAACTCATAATTTTAATAAATTTAGTTAAAATTTTTCCTTTGTATCCATTTGAATTAATCAAATAATAAACAGCCGTTTTACCACTTGAATCTTGTGCATCACACTCATTTTGTTTCAATTTATAACTTGGTAATGCCATAAAATTATTAATTCCAATTTCATCTCCTTTTTCACACAACATCATTAAATCTGTCTGTCCTGCTTTTCTAATAATTTCTCTTCTTGGTGGTTCTACTATTTCCGCTCTTGGTTGTACTTGTCTTATTGGTACTACTGCTCTTGGTTGGCGTTGTCTCGCTGGTTCTATGTATGTTTGTTCTTGTCTTATTGGTACTACTGCTCTTTGTTGTTGCTGTCTTGTAGCATCAGCATTAATAGTAAGAAGATTGCCCATTATAAGTTTTTATTAATAATATATATATAAAGTATTATATATTTCAATTTTTTTATAAAAAATTGTTAAAATTAAATATTTATAGCATTATTATATATAAAATATTAATATGGAAACTAAAGAAATGTCTGAACTTTTGCCTCCTCTTCTTAAACGCTATCCTCGACGTTCTGAAATGCTACATATCATTAATAAAGTTATTATTAGTCATCCTTTTGAAATCTATAATTATATTATGATTGAAATAAGTATTGAACATAATGATACTATTAATACAATGCCTATTCTTGAAAAATCACTTTCACGATCTGAAATTATTACTTTTATTCATAAATTTGCTAATGATAATATTCAATTACTTTATAATATTATTAAACTTTATGCACCAGAATTTATTTAAAAAAATTGCATTTTTTAACTATCTGAATGTCCAATATATTACTATAAAATATAAACAACAAGAGTAAAACAAGCAATATGAACTTCTGTGATATGTTCGGTATTTTCCCCGAACCTAGCATCATTGCTGATCAAGATGTTGAACCAATGCCTTATCTTGAGGCACAAACTATTCATCCTCAAGTTCTAGCAGATCGATTGGCAGTCTTTGCTGTTACAGCACAGAGGATTGCCGATCTTATGGCAATCACGCCAGACGAACAGGTCCAAGGTGTCAAACTGTTTGATTTCTTGGTGAGTACAGAAATTGAGTCGGACGAACCAGATGAGATGATAGAGATTGACGAAATTGATTCGTCACTTGGAAAGAGGAAGCAGACAGAGGAGGACGTACGGGAAGTTAAGAGGAGGAAACAATAACTTTTTGTAAGAAAAAAATTAAATAAAGGAAAAGTTATTTAATTTTGAGACGAATATTAAAATTATGAAGAGGAATATATTTCATAGAATTTTTATCTAAAAATGTAATATGTAGATTATTAATAAATTTGGTGTTAAAAAGAAGTTTATTATTATTTTTAATTAAGAAATTATTATTATAAATTTTGTCGGTATTTTTATTTTTTTCCAATATACTTATTAAAGATTCTTCTTTATTCATATAATGATATAAATTATCATTATTTATCATTATTTTATCATAAATATTATTAACATTTTCTATTTCAATTTCATAAATATTTCTTTGTATTTTATTTAAATCTTGTATTTTTAAATATAAATCATAATTATATTTAATTATTTCATTATTTTCCAAATATTCTTCTAAATATTCTATTTCTGATATATTATATTCTATTACTTCAAAAGTTATATAAAAATTATCTTTATTTATATTTTCCATATTATAATTTTCGGTAAATATAAATTCTATTTCTAAATTTCTTATTAATTCATTGTTTGTTATATACAAATTTATATTATTTTTATTATTTATCTTAAAATATCTTAAACTTTCCATATTATTTAATAAATAATCTTTGTTATTTATTTTATATTTATAACTTTCTATATTTTCTATCATATTTTCATTATTTAATATTACTAATATTATAGTCTGATTTTTATTTACCTTTATTCTAAATTTTATTTTATTATTTATTATTTCTTCATATTCTATTTCATATGTATTTATTATCATTTTTTTATTATATTATTATTTATTTTTTTATTTTTATATAAAATTTCTTATATAAAATTTCTTTCATACATCTCTTGCAACATTTTTAATATTTCAGCAACATTATTACTTATTTTCCATCTTGAAACTTCTAACATCTTTATATATTCACTCACATTTATCTCCGGTTTCTCTATTATCTTCACTATCGGTGGATTAAATGGATAATTTATATATCTTATCTCCACATTCACTATCTCATATTCATATATCATATTTATTATCCATCTGTCTTTTTCTACCAATAAAACTCTTATATTTTCCATCTTACTTATTTTCTTCATCTCCATATTTAATCTCTTATCTGTTATCTTATCACTCGTTTTTATTATTTCTCCTTGTATATTATAATTATTTATATATGTATTGAATAATTTTGTGTTTTTTATATCTTCCTTTTTTATCACTATTATCTCCCTTAATACTATCATTTTTTCATCTGGAACTACAAATATATGCTCTATTTTCTTATATTTATCTTTATTATCTAATATTTGTACTATTCCTATTATTCTTATTCCTTGATTATTTCCACCTGAATAACCTATTGATAATCCATAATTATCACTTAAATATATTCCATTTCCATATGCCGATCCTGCTGTCATCAATTTTGTCCCTGAATACACTTTTAATCCACATTTTATTATCGTATACCAATTATAATATGATGACCCGTGAAATAATATAGACGTATTTTTTATTTTTGATAACTCTAATTCCCTCTCCGATGAATATACTATTCTATATATTTCATAATTTTCTGTTCCTCTACTATATTCCATCTTATATCTATTATTTGACATCAAATATTTTATTATATTATATTCTATCATCCCTATCTTTTCATATATCTCCTTATCTGAACTACTTCCATTTATATTTTCATATAAATCTTTATAATCACTTATTAATCTCTCCCTCTTTATCACCTTTACTAATTCATTATATGAATTTATCCCATTTATTAATGGTATTGGCTTTAATTTTTCTTCCGCTCCTACCGCATTAAATATTGAATAAAAATTATCCAATATCATATGAAAAACTTCCTTGTCATTTTTATAATTATTTATTATTATATCATCTGTCACTGTTGAATAATATATTTTCTTACATTCTTCATCATCACAATATATCTTGTCATAACTTGATATCTCTAAAATGCTTTTACATCCTATACATATTGACATTATATTATTTTTATATATTCTTATATATATATATTTAATTTTTCAATTTTTTTAATTTTTAATTTTTATTATTATTTATATATAATAATTTTTTCATTTGATTCATAACCATAATAATTATTATTGTGTTCTGAATGAACAAATTTATATTTATATTCATCCATTAAACTTTCTTTAATATTATTATTTAATTTTAATATATCACCTGTTATCTTATGACTTCTATTTTTTTTTACTACATCTTTAAACATTTCTATGTTTATTTCTATAAATTCTTTATCATCCTTTATTTTATTTATTATTTTATCTGCCAATTTCTCATTACAATATTCTAATGCATATTCTAACGCATTTTTATTTTTATTATCCCTCTTATATATCACCTCTTTATCCATCTTCTCTATCAATTTATTATATATTTTATTTACTCTCTTCTTTATACTTATTATTAACAAATTACTTTTATTATCTGTTATCTCATCGTATTTTTCCTTTTCTATAAACTCATCTATTATATAATTTTCTACCTCTTTATCATCTATAAATTCTACTAAATTTATTTTTTTATTTCTTATATCTCCTATATCTACATTATTTATTATCACTCTCTCTATAAATTCTGGTATCGTTTTATATAATCCATCTTTTATACTCCCTATATCTGTTATTAATATTCTTACACTCGTAAATATATTCTCAAATGATACATTCTCCCTATTCTTATATATTAATATATTCGGAAAATTATTTTCTGTTTCCAATTCTAATTCATCTATCTGTTTTTTATCTGATATATATAATATATTTATCATCTTTCTTACATCTTTCTCTCCTATATCTATATATAAATATTTATTTCCTCTTATTTCTATCTTATCATCATTTAATACATTCATTTATTAAATAAATATAAAATTATTTATTTAATTTAATTAAATTATGTATATATTATTTTCTCTTTCGTTATACATGAAATATAACATATCGCTAAAAAATTATCAGTATAATCTGTTCCATACAAAAATTCCCCATCGTCAAATTCATTTATTGAATCATACTCCTTCCTTATTATTGAATATGTTATTAATATCTTTTTCGCATCATTACTACTTATTTCACCATCTGTTCCTGAATGTGTCATCAATATGTGAAATCCATCTAATCTAAACATCAAAAATATATGACTGTATCTTATATAATATGTAAAATATTCTTTTCTAAAATTCTTATAATTTTCTATTTTTTTTATAAACTCTTCTACATCTCTTTTTATCTTCTTATTTCTTATCTTCTCTTTATTATTCTCAAAATATTTTATTATAGCTTCACACCACATCATTATTATCATCTCATATCCACTATATCTCATACACATTGAATAACCTGCACATATAATATCTAATCCCATTATTATTTATTATTTTTATTTTTTTATTTTATTATTATTTTTTATTATTTATTATTTATAAAAAAAAATAAATAATAAATAATAAAAAAGACCGTTGTATACAGCATAACAATAGTTATGCTTTACAACGCTTATTTAGTTTTTATAAAAACTAAATAACCGATTTGTGGTCATTAATTTTGCTAGAAAAACAGTTGTTTGTTGTTGTGTTTTCTCTCAATGACTTATCTAGATTCTCTAGATTTTTCAAAAAGGGGTTTGCAGTTTGCTCTGGACAATTTTTCGGTTGTCATTCACCATCCTAACATATTGTCACTTGTCAGGACACTTTAACATTGTCTGATAGCTATTCAAACTATTCTTTTTTGCAATTTTTTTTATTATTTATTTTTATTATTTATTATTTTCTAAATAATTTTTAAAATTAATAATTTCAGTAGTATCATTTATATTTAATAATTCATAAAGATCTTTTGATAAATCAAATTCTATTCTTTCTCCATCTTCATCTCTTTCATTTCGTCTATAATATATATCATCTTTAATATCTTCTATATTATTTACATTATAAATAATAATGTAATTTACAGTTTTCGGTATGTTTTTTATATACCATATACTCACACTATCTGTAAATATTATTTCTATTTTTTTTCTATTTTCTTCATTTATATCATTGAAATCTAAATTTTTTACTTTTGTATAATATAAATAATCTATAAATGCTTTATATACTAATACTTTATCACTTAAATTATAATCTATCTCATTTGTTATCACCATTATTTCTTCTATATTATTATTTTTTATCATCTCTCCCATAAATCCATTATATAATATTATATAATTCGTTTTATCCTCTTTTATTTCATCATTTATATCATATGCTTTTGTATATTTCTTTATTATATTACTATTATTGATTTTTTCATAATCTATCTCGTAATTCATTATTTATATTATTTATATATTCCTCTAAATTATTTAATTTATATTTTATCGCTATATTTTTTATTCCCTCTCCTATATATTCCTCTCTCATTAATTCTTCTCTTCTTTTATTACTCATCTTCTTCATTATTTCTATTATTAATTTTTCATATCTATTACAACTTATCCACGCTATTAATGATATCTCAAAATATTTATCTATTATATCCATTTTTATCCTTCTTATCATCTTTATTATCAATTCTTCGTATCCTGTTATCATCATTCTAAATATTTTTTCATCTTTACATTCATTTATCTCTTCATCATCCATCTTTTCTATCATCTTATCTAATACATCTTTTAATTTATTATCACACGCCATCTCATATGCATTTCTCTTATATTTATCTCTTTTGAATATTAATTTATTGTCTTCATTATCTATTATCTCTATCGCCATTTCCTCTAAATTATTCTTACAACACATCATTAATATTGTCTCATTGTTTTTATTATATAATATTCTCTTATCATTTTCTTTGTTCTTTTCTATAAATCTTTTTAATGTTTCTCTACTCATAAATCTTATCATCTCTATTTCCTCATTCCTTTTATATATTATCTTATCTATCACTATATTCTCTATATATTCTGGTATATCTCTATATCTATCTTCTTTTATCGTATCGTAATCTGTTATCATATTCCTTATTTTACAATATATATTCGTAAATGTATATGATTCCACTCTCTTATTACTATATATTATCGTATTTATATCCATATTTATATCTTCTTCTACATCTATATCTTCTATATTCTTTTCTTCATTATCATCTAATATTAAATTACTATATATTATATCTTTAATATTCCTTATTTCTATGTATTTATTATTTATTCTCATCTATTATTATTTTATATTATTGTGTTTAAAATATTTAAATTATTATAATTTGAAAATACTAACATTTTTATTTTTATTATTATTAATTTAGTTATAATAATTTTAATAAAAATAGAAAAATAAAATATATATATTAGAATATTATAATGGAAATAGAAGAGTGTAAAAATTATAAAAAAAAATATAGTAAATATGGAATTGAATCACATTTTGAAACTTTATTTACTTATGAAGAATTAGATGAAAAAATATCAAATATAACTTGTGATATCAAAAAACATAATAAAAATATACCTGATATTATCAAAAATACTAAAGTTTATACTAAATTAAATAATCCTAAATATTTATTATCTGATATCTCTATTAAAAATACTCTTGATCATTTTTGGTATAGAGATTTTGGCGGTTGGTTATTTATTAGTATCTTAAATAATAAAATTGATAAATTATACAGTCCATATAATATTAAATTCACAAATAATTGGTCTCATCTTTTAAAACCCTTTAACATTCATAAATATCTTAAATCTAAATATAAATATTTTAATAACAACCAAAATATTAAACCCTTCAATAAATTTAATAATAATGGTTGTCTTATTAATATGATTGATTATAATGCTATGCCACAAACCTACCAACTTGAATTTATTAATATGCTTTCTGAACTTCTTAAACATAAAACTATTAAAGATACTTGTTTTATTTTCTCAACTAAAGATTTTCCTGCTTTATCTCTTACTGGCGATAAATGGATTCATCCTAATCAAGAAATTAAAATTTATGATTCACATATTCCTGTTTTTTCTCAATCTACTACTGATAACCATCTTGATATTCCTGTTCCTTGTGATATGGATTGGAAAATTGTATCACAAAAAGCTTATCCTGAATCGTGTGATGTTTTTAATGAAAATGCTATTCCTAATATTAATTGGAATGATAAAATTGAAATCGCTTTTTTTAGAGGTTCTGCTACTGGTTGCTATTTTGATGATAGAAATCCAAGAATTAAAGTTCATAGATTATCACAAAAATATCCCGATATTTTAGATGCTGGTATTATTTTCTTTGCTAATAGAGATAAAATAGAAAATGGTGTTATTACACATCATAAAATGTATAATAATTCTGATATTATTTTAAAAAAACTTGTTCCTATGATTGAACAAGCTAAATATAAATATATTATTAATATTAAAGGTAATTCTGCCGCTTATAGATTACCTTATTTATTCTATCTTAAAAGTGTCGTTATTATTGTTGAAACTAAATATAAATTATGGTTTGAAAATTTACTAGTTCCTTTTGAACATTATATTCCCGTTAAAGAAGATTTATCAGATTTAATTGAAAAAATTAATTGGCTTAAACAAAATGATAATAAAGCTAAAGAAATCGCAACTAATGGATATAATCTAGTCAAAAATTATATTCATAACAAAAATAATATATTTGATTATCTCACATATTGTATTAACTCTATTTAATATTATTTATTACATAAATAATTATAATTATCCATACTATCAATGTAATAAATATTGATATTGTCAAAATCTTCCCATATTTAATTTTTGAATAATTATACTTATTTTTATACTTTATCATTGTTAATACTATTGGTCCTATCAACATCATCATAATTATTACTATAAAATATTTAATAATATTAAATATTAGCTTTCCTGTCCTATAAATTATGTTTTTAATTCTTCTACCCATTTTTGGACTTCTTCCTTGTTTTCTATACATATCATCTGATACTGGTACTATCACACTTAATGATATAGTCTTATTTTTAATCATTGGATTCTCTACCATTTCCTATTAAATCTTCTTTATTATTTATATTAAATATTGTTTTTTTCAATTTTTATTATTCATTATAATTTATTTCTTCTTCTTTTATTTTCTTCGTTTTTATTATTTTTACTTTTTCATTTTTGTAATCTGCATATATTTCCCCTTTTGTTTTATCTTTATTTATTTTATATAATTTCTCGTCTTCTAAATAATAATCTTTGTTTTTATGGTTTATTATTTTGTATTCATTCTTTTCTTCATAATCTTCTTCACTATTTAAATCTACTTTATTATGTTTTTCATCATCTAAATCCACTTTTTTAGGTTTTTCATCTGATCCTACTTTATTATTAGGTTTCTTTTTAGACACATTTATAATTTCATTATTTATACCTAATATATTGTTAATATGATTAATATGTTCTTCTGTTAAATTATATAATTTATATAATTCATTTTCTATTTTAATATTTTTTAAATTTTTTTTATTAATTGTTTTTATAATATCTATTGAATCAAATCCATTTTTTGAATATTGAAACAATAGATATTTAACTATTTTAGATTCAAATAATAATTTAATTTGTTCCATATCATCATCAATAATATATTTAAAATTATCAGAATATGTATAAGATTTTGTTTTATCAACATATGGCATTAAATATCCTTTTTTTGATAATATTAATTTGTCTTTATTAAAATCATTATCTTTCAAATTATAATAATAATATTTTCCTGGAAATGGTGTTGTTTTATTAATCGTGTCAATAATTTTAATTTTATTTTTATCAGTTTCTTTAATTGATACTATATTTTTATCAATATGTTGTTTTCTTATTCTTTGTGTTTTATTATCAAACATAAAATCATGCAATATATAATTATTTGTTTTTGATGTTAGTTGTGATAATATTTCTATATCTAATTTAGTTAATACTCTTGGAATTTTAAATCCTTTTTCTAACATTATTTTGATTGTTTCAATTTTATTACAATACATATATTCAATAATTGTTTTTTCATAATATATTTTTTTCTCTATTAAAAAATAAGCAAATGTTGAACCAACTTTTGGAAAATGTTTATTACTTGTTTCAATTGCTAAATATTTTAATTGATAAAAATCATCTATGTATTTTCGATTTTTTTCTACAAGCAATATATATTCTAAAATATTTCTTGGTGTAATAAACAGTAATAATCCATTATTTATTAATATATCTAAAGACTTTTTTGTAAAATCTAAATATAACTTGTTATCACCTGTTGCATTTGATTCTTGATATGGTGGATTACCTACTATAATATTAAATTGTTTTACTTTAAATTCTTTATTATAATCTACATTTAAACTATCACCTTCATAAATATTTAATTTATATTCATTATTTATATCAAATATTTGCTTACATATCAATACATTTTTTTTATTTAATTCGCTCATATATAACATATTCTCTAATATATGTTTCTTTCTTGTTTTAACATCTTTAATTTCATCTTTCAACCCTTCCATTAATCTTAAATATACTGCTATTGGAAAATTCCCCATTCCTGTTGCTGGATCTAACCATTTAAGGTTTTTGTTTTTCCATACTTCTTTTGGTAATTTATCTAACATTTCATTCACTAAAATCATTGGTGTAAATACTTCTCCAAATTGTTTTTTCTCTATATCTTTTGGTTTTAAGCATTCAGTTATTAATTTTAATAACTCTTTTGGATTATTTATTAAACTTTGTAATGACATCTTAAATTGAACTGAGATATTATATGTATTTGAACTTTTATTAAAATATTTACTTACTATATCTTTTATTAAATCTTTCTTATTCCTACATCAAATGTATCTAATAATTCTGGATTTTCTTAACATCTTTACAAAATCCATG
>Ga0169931_10008334_pt1 | contig 15146 bp, 13 predicted proteins | sample Kivu_15m_20L_FD_129675 | JGI IMG/M metagenome (GOLD analysis project Ga0169931, IMG submission 129675) | Freshwater microbial communities from Lake Kivu, Western Province, Rwanda to study Microbial Dark Matter (Phase II) - Kivu_15m_20L... | ecosystem: Environmental > Aquatic > Freshwater > Lake... | reverse complement strand
GGTTTACCACCGGGGTCAGTTGGCTCGCGGCCAAACTGCAACTGGTGCGAGACGCGGTGCGCGGATACCTCACCAGACCCGCCTACCGACTCCCACAACCAGCAACTGCGTAACTCCTAACAAAAGACACAAAGGAAGACCAGAGCCGAGTTGATTTCAACTCAACTCTTTTGCTTCCTTTTGTGTCTTTTGTGCCTCTTTGTGGCAAATCTCTGCCGTGTTGCAGTCACGAGACGGGCGGTTCGCGCTCGGCGAGAACGGCGATTTCGGTGAGTTTCGCCGCGGTCACGCCCACGCGCTCGAAGCACTCCGCGACGATGCTGTTCGGAGTCGTGAACAAGGTGATGAGCAGGTCCATCGGCGCGATCTGTTCGCGGCCGCAATCGAGGGCGCGGCCGTGCGCGTCGCGCAGGAGGCGGATGACGTTGTCCGAAAGGAACTCGCGGTTCAGGAGCATCGGCGGCACGGGTTCCGCGTTCGCCTGATGGAACAGCTCGCGGAACTGGTCGAGCAGGCCGGGTACGTCGGCCCCGAGACGTGTGGCCCACTTGAACACGTTCGGGTCCGGGGCGGCGAGCAGGCCCATGAACAGGTGCGGGGTGCGCACGCTGTCCCAGTTCGTCGCGCGGGTGTGCGCGAGCGATTCACGGAGGACGCGGGCGGTGGCCTCGTCCAGAACGTCCGGGCTGAGGCGACCGCTTGGCAGAAAGATGTCGTCCACGGCGTAGGGTCCGTACGGCCGCTTTGGGAGCTGCGGTGAGGGGTCCGAAGCCCAAATCGTGAAGTGATTATGTCGCGCGGCCACCCGGCCCGCAAGACGGCGCTTGAGCGCGTTTTCCACTTTTTCCTTGCTCGTGCGGCGCTTCCGTTCCACCATGAATCGCGCCACAGCAGAGAACACGAATTCCCACCGAGCGGCGGTGCCGCCGAGCACGAGGTTTCCCATGGGCAGTCGGGTACGGGCGTTGGTCGCGTGCGTCGCGTTCGGGTGTGCCGCGAGCGCACTGGTTCGGGCCGCGGAACCGACCGCGGCCACCGTGACGGACGCCGAAGGCAAAGAGTTGAAAGTGACCGGGCTGAAATTCGGGATCGGCGCGCGCCGGCTGGCGTTCCTCGCCGAAGGCACGGACAAAGGCCCGCTCGCGCTCGAAGTGCGCGAACCGCTCTCCACCACCTACGCGAAGGGCGTCGTCACTTACGTCCCGCTCTCAACGGTGGAGGGTGTGAGGTACGACTACGACAAACAGCTCGCCTCCATTTCGGTGAAGGGGCTGAAGGAACCGGTCGCGGGTACGCTCCAGTTCAAGGGCATCAACGTGCTCACGTTCGACGCGGTGGCGGACGGCAAGAACGCAAAGTTCAGCGGCGGGGCGTTCACGAAGGGCAACATCAAGGCGGTGGCGTTCGCGGGCGCGGAACCGCTGCCGGAGCGCAAACCGGGCGCGCCGTGGGCGGTGCAGATCGACCAACCGAAGGCGATGGACCCGACGCTGAAGGTGACCGGCGTGAAGTTCCTCTACCAAGGCGCGGGCGGCGCGGAGTGGTTGTCCGACACAGCGCCGGTGCGCAAAGGCGACGCCTTCAAGTTGGACGACACCGTCACGAGCTTCGTGCCGGTCGCGGTGGACCCGAACACACTAATGGCGGCGGTGGAAGTGCGCACCGGCGACGGCCCGGAGCGCATCGTGGTGTTGAACCTGAGCGCGGAGAAGGACGGCAAGAAGGGCACGCTCGTGGGCCTGCTGGGCGCGAGCGAAGCCGGCTGGAAGCTGTTCCCGCTCCACACCATCAAGGTGCTGAAGCGGGCGAAGAAGGAGTGAGGCGGGCAGCGTCGGGCGCACAGGGCTTCCGCCCTGTGCTACTCAAGCCTGCCCTCCGGGCGGAATACCGCGACACCAACCGCGCGCGATTGCATTTGCACCCGCGCAGCGGGTCGCCTTGAGTAGCACGGGGCGGAAGCCCTGTGCGCCCCACACGAAACACCAACACGAGGGCGCGCCGTGTCGCAAAGCTACACGAAGTTGCTCTACCATGTCGTGTTCAGCACGAAGGGCCGCGCGCCGCAGATCGCGCCCGTGTGGAAGCTCGAACTGTATTCCTTCGTCGGCCGCGTCGTGCTGAATCGCAATGGACAGGTGCTGGTGGCCGGGGGCACCGCGGACCACGTTCACGTTCTCTTGCGCTTGTCGCCCACGCGTGCGGTGTCCGATATCATTCGCGACATCAAGTCCAACTCTTCAACGTGGCTCCGCGAGACCAAGGAACCCGCCTTTGCGTGGCAAGACGGCTACGGCGCGTTCACCCTCGGTCCGAATGCCATCGCGGGTGTGACCGCATACATCGAGAACCAAGAAGCGCACCACGCGAACCAATCGTTCGCCGACGAACGCGAGGCGCTGCTCACCGCTGCGGGCGCGACCGAAGACGAATGGGCTGCGTGGGAGTGAGGCGGTTCGTGTTCCGCGAAGGCCGCACAGGGCTTCCGCCCTGTGCTACTCAAGCCGGCCCTCCGGGCGGTAGACCAAAGACAACAACGGCGCGATTGTCTTTACACCCGCGGAGCGGGTCGCCTTGAGTAGCACAGGGCGGAGAGCACCTGTGCGCCCGACTTGAAAGTGTTTCCGGCACTCCGGGAATGGTTCCGGCCCTCCGCGAAGTGTTTCACCCGCTCCGTGCGTTGGTTCACCCGCTCCGCGAAGTGGTTCACGCGGCGGGGTGTGCGTCTCGGCGTGAACCAATGAGAAACGCGCGCCCTCGGCCCACCGCACTTGTTACGTTCTTCGCCCGGTGGCGTCTGTGTATACTGACACCCACGCAACCGCTTGCGCCTGCACCGTCGTGACGAGAGGCCGGACATGCCGCTTCCGCTCCGCTGCGCCCCGCTCGCCCTGTTCGTCGCGCTCGTCGCGCCGCTCGCCGCACAGCCGCCCGAAGCCGGCGACGAGGCCAAGGCGCTCAAGACCGCGTTCGCCGAAGAGCGCGAACAGGCCCTCAAGGCGAAGTTCCCGGCCGAAACGCTGAGCCGCGCCGACGAACTCGCCAAGCGCGCCGAAGAGGCGCTCAAGGCCGACAACGCCCGCGCCGCGGTCCGGCACTTCCGCGACGCCCGGTGGCAGCTCCCGTACCTCCCGCCCGGTCTGCCCGCGAACGTCTCGCGGGTGCTCGGCGAGTCGCGGTTGCGCCACGCCGACCGCGTCAACGCACTCGCGTACAGCGCCGACGGCCGCTACGTGGCAAGCGCGTGCCGCGACTTCACCGTCAAGATTTGGGACTTGGGCAACGGGCGCGAACTCACCACCTACCGCGGGCACGTCGATCAGCCCGACGACCCCACGAAGGGCGGCACGAATCCGCTCGGCGCCACCGACGTCGTGTTCCACCCGAACGGGAAAATGGTCGCCTCAGCCAGCGGCAACCAAGTGCACCTATGGAACCCGGCCAGCGGGAAGGAATCGAAGACGATCTTCAGCTTGGGCAAGACCGACAAACCGCTGAAGGCGCTCGCGTTCAGCCCGGACGGGAAGCAACTCGCCATCGGCGGCGACGACGGCATCCTGCGGGTGATCGAAACCGACGGCGGCAAACAGGTGTTCGCGTGCCCGCCACGGAACGCGCGCATCGAGAAGGTCGCGTTCTCGCCGAACGGGAAGCTCGTTGCGCTCGGCGACACGAACTCGCAGGTCGCGGTGTACGTGCCCGGTGCGAAGGGGAATCCGCTGGCGCTGAGCATCTCGGGCGCCGATCTGGGCGAGGTCGCGGGCGTGGCGTTCACCGCCGACAACGCCGCGGTGTTCACCTGCGGGCGCGACGGCAAGGCGCGGCTCACGGTCGGCCCGAAGCCGGACGGCGAGAGCGCCCCGAATACTGCAACGAAGATCCGCGACTACATCGGGCACAGCGGCCCGGTGAACGGCCTCGCCGTCACGGCTGATGGCAAGCTTCTCGTCACCGCGGGCGACGACAAAACCGTGCGCGTGTGGGACGTGGCGAGCGCGAAGCAACTGCGCGCGTTCCAAGGGCACCAGACGAAGCTCATCGCGGTCGCGGTGCGGCCGGACGGCCGGCAGATCGCGTCCGCGTCCGACGACGGCGGCATTCGCGTGTGGGATTTGAACACCACCGACGAGCACCGCGCGGTTACCGATTCCAAGGAATCGCTGTGGGCGGTCGCGGTGTCGGCCGACGGCAAGCGGATCGCGGCGGGCGGCGCGGACAAGAAGGTGCGCGTGTACATCGGCGAAGGGGCGAAACTCGAAACGGAGTTGGACGCGGGCGCGCCGGTCACGGCACTCGCGTTCCTGCCGGACGGCAACCGGCTCGTGGTCGCGGGCGGCGACAAGGCCGCGAAGGTGTGGGACGTGACCGCGAAGAAGGTCGTCGCGGAACTGCCGGGGCACGGTCTCGCGGTGCTCGCGGTCGCGGTTTCCGAAGACGGCAAAACGGCGTTCACCGGGGCGGCCGACAGCGCGGTGCGCGCGTTCGACCCCGCGACCGGGAAAGAGTTGTGGAAGTGGGCGTCGAAGAAGGCCGCCACCGCGCTCGCGGTGCGGAAGGGCGGCAAACAGCTCGCGGTGGGCACGGCCGAAGGCGCGCTCACGGTGATCGACGCGAGCGGCGCGACACCGAAGGAGGTGCTCTCGCAAGTCGCGCACGTCGCGGGGGTGTCGTGTGCCGCGTACAGTCCGGACGGCGACCGACTCGCCACGGTCGGCGGCGACGGCGTACTGAAGGTGTGGGCGGTCGCGGACACCGGCGCGCCGGCGCTGCTGGTAAAGTTCGAATCTCAAGCCGCGGCGACCGGTGCGACCGGCGCTCCGCCGCTGTCCGCGGTCGCGTTCGCGCCGGACGGGCGGTTCGTTGCCGCCGCCGGGTCCGATTCGGTCGTGCGCGTGTGGGACGTGCAGACCAAGAGCGAAGTGCGCGGCCTGCGCGGGCACTCGGACTGGGTCACGGCGGTCGCGTTCGGGCCGGAAGGCCGGTTCGTGGCGTCGGTCGCTGCGGAAAGGGACAACGCGCTGCGCGTGTTCGAACTGCCCGCACTGGAAACCGGTAGCGGGGCCGGCGGGCACGCGCTCGCGGTGAACGCGGTCGCGGTGTCGCCCAACGGCAAGTTCGCGGCCACCGCCGGCACCGATCAGACGATGAAAGTGTGGGACATCGCCACCGGGAAGGAACTGGCGACACTCGTCGGGAACGCGGACGTGCCGTACGCGCTCGCGTTCCTCGCGAACGACGCGCTGGTGATGGGCGGCAGCACGCAGACCGGCGACAACGGCCGTCTGCACCTGTGGGGCACGACCCCGGCGCGGCTGGCCAAGTCCGCGACAACGGGCGTGGTGTACACGGTGGTTCCGGCGCGCGACGGCACCAAGTTCGCGGTGTGGGCCGCGCGCCCCGCGGTCGGTGACGTGACGAACAGCGCGTACGAGATTTACGACGCGAAGGGCGAGTTGGTGAGCACACTCCTCGACAAGGGCCGGAACGTGCGCTCCGCGACGTTCACCCCGGACCTCGCGTGGGCGGTCGCGGGCGACGAAGCCGGTACGCTCCGCATCTGGGACGTGGCGAAAAAGGAGCGCATCGGCGGCGACTGGCCGCTGTTCCAACAGAAGTTCCAAGACGTCGGCGTCGCACCGAACAAGAAACTGGTCGTCGCGGCCGACACCGAGGGCACGGTGAAAGTCGCGGACACCGAGAAGCGCGAAGTGCTGGCGAGCGGGAAGCCGCACAAGAGTGGCGTGCGCTCGCTGTACGTGTCGCCCACGGGCACGACGTTCCTCACCGTCAGCAACGACCGCGAACTGAAGGTGTGGGCGCTCGGCACCGACAAGGAACTGAAAGAACTGCGCGCGTGGGCGCTGCCGGTGAGCGTGAACGGCGCGGCCTTCACCCCGGACGGCAGTCGCGTGGTGACGGCCAACGCCGACGGCACCGCGTACGTTCTGGACCTGCCGTAACCGCGAGCGCCGCATGCCGACCGCCGTTCACGAACTCGAAGCCGCCGCGCCGCGGGTGCCGGGTCTGCCGTTCGCCGGCGGGTTCGTCGCGCTCGCGGTCGGGGCCGCGGCGCTCGCCGGCGCGGTGCCCATCGAGTTCTCCATCGTCATCGTGTTCCTGTTCGCCGGCCCGCACAACTGGCTCGAAGCCCGCTACGCGCTCGGCCGGCTCCCGGCCCGCGCCGGGAAGCTGTTCGGGTTCTTCGCGGTGTCGCTCGCCGGCATCGTCGGCCTCACCATCGCTTACGCCGTCATCCCGCACGCCGCCGGGTCGGTCGATGCGTTCGGCACCCTCTACGCCACTTGGAGCACCGCGTTCCTGCTGTGGGTCGCGGCGCTCGTGTGGATGCGGTCGCGCACGAACCCGCGGTTCGACGCCGGTTGGGTGTGGCCCGTCGCGCTGCTCTTCACGGCCGGCGCGTGGCTGAACCCGCTCGCGCTGCCGATGGCGCTCGTGTACCTGCACCCGTTGATGGCGCTGTGGCTCTTGGACCGCGAATTGGGCCGCTCGCGCCCGCACTGGCGGGGCGCCTATCGGGCCAGCGTGCTGTGCGTGCCGCTGCTGCTAGGTGCGCTGTGGCTCGCGCTGCGGGACGCGCCGGCCCCGACCGGTTCCAGCGGGTTCGCGGTCGCGTTCGCCCCGGACCTCGCGGCACACGCCGGCGACTGGTTCTTGGAAGGCGTCTCGCCTCACTTCCTCATCGCGGCGCACGCCTTCTTGGAAATGGTTCACTACGGCGTGTGGGTGCTGTTGATCCCGTTGATCGGGATGCGCGCGAAGCCGTGGGAACTGAACGCGATCCCCGCCGCCCGGCACAGCCCGCGCCGCGCGCGCGCGGTCGCGGCGCTGCTGCTGTTCGGGCTGTTCGTGGTGCTGGTGCTGTGGGTGTGCTTCGGCTTGGACTACGGCACCACGCGCCACGTCTACTTCACTGTGGCGCTGCTCCACGTGCTGGCGGAAGTGCCATTTTTGTTGCGCATGGTGTGAGCGCCGCTCACCAGTTGGTCACTTCGCGGCTGCGAGTTCCGTCATCTTTTTCACCGCGGCGGTCGCGCCGCTCGCACGGCTGTAGATCGCGCTGCCGGCGACGAACACCGACGCACCTGCCCGCGCCGCTTCGCCGATCGTCTTCTCGTCGATGCCGCCGTCCACTTCGATCTCGCACGCCGGGTTGTGGGCGTTCACGAGCGCGCGCAACTTGGCGATGCGGCCCGTGCTCTCCGGGATGTACGGTTGCCCGCCGAAGCCCGGGAACACCGTCATGCACAGCGCGAGGTCGATGTCCCGCAGGTACGGCTCGATCTTCTCCACCGCCAAATCCGGGTTGAACGCGAGGCCCACCTTTTTGCCCATCCCGCGAATCTGCTCGATCATCGGCCGCGGGTCCGGCAGCACTTCGAGGTGGACGATGAACGAGTCCGCGCCGGCCTTCACAAACCCGTCGAGGAACCGGCCCGGGTCTTCGACCATCAGGTGCACTTCGAGCGGCAATTTCGTGAACGGGCGAATGCCCTTCACGGTGATCGCGCCCATGCTCAGGTTCGGCACGAAGTGCCCGTCCATCACGTCCACGTGAATGCGGTTCGCGCCGGCCGCCTCCACTTCGGCCACCTGTTCGCCGAGCCGCCCGAAGTCCGCCGACAGGATGGAAGGTGCGATCATGGGTAGTGCCGAGTGATGAGTGATGAGTGATGAGTGTTTTGTATTTGGTGTTCGGTGTTTGGTCTTCCCACTTCGCCCGGCCGACCACAGCGCCGCGCGCCAGATACAACACACGAAGCACCAAACACGAAGCACCAAACACCAAACACGAACGATGAGCTTTCCGATCGCGCGGGCGCTGCTGCGGTTCGCCAACCGCGCGCGCAACAACTGGCTGGACCGGCACCAGACGCCGGCCAACTTCTGGATTCACACGGTCGGGATCCCGGTCGCGCTCGCCGGCGTGCCGCTGCTGTTCCTCACCGACTGGTATTGGGGCGCGGGCGCGCTCGTGCTCGGGTACTTCTTGCAGTGGGTCGGGCACTGCATCGAGGGGAACGACGTGGGCGAGTTCATCCCGATCAAACGCGCGCTGGGGCTACCCGTGATCGCCATCGCGCCCCAACACACCGCGAAGTACAGCGCGCCGCGGGAGTAGTGCCGCTGGGACCGCGGCCGTCTCGGCCGCACTACGAACGCGCGCGAAGGTGCTTCGGACCTTCGTGTCGCTCAACCACCCGCGAAGCGTGCGGCCGAGACGGCCGCGGCCCCGGGAGTCAGCTCTGCAAGATCCCCAGCACTTCCGCGTGCAACTTGCCGTTGGTGGCGAGTACGTCCGGGGTGTGAATGGTCGGCGTGCCGCGCCAGTCCGTGAACGCGCCGCCGGCCTCCTCCACGATGGCTTTCGTCGCGGCCACGTCCCACGGGTTCACCCCGTGTTCGACCATGATGTCGGCCGCGCCTTCGGCCACCAGCACGAAGCCGTAGAAGTCGCCGTGCCCGCGCTGGCGCTTCGTGCGCTTGTACAACTCGAAGAACACGTTCTCTTTGCCGGCCCGCGTGAACCAGCCCATGCTGGAATAGCAGAGCGACGATTCGCCGAGCGCGGTCACGTTCGACACGCGCACCTTGCGCTCGTTCATGTACGCGCCGTCGCCGCGGAGCGCGCGGTAGGTCATGCCGAACACCGGGACGTACGCGACGCCGCCGATCTGTTCGCCCTTGTACTCGAGGCCGACGAGCGTGGCCCAAATGGGCACGTGCCGGATGAACGACTTGGTGCCGTCGATGGGGTCGATCACCCAGCGGAACCCGCTGGTGCCGGGTTGGTCGCCGTACTCTTCGCCCAAAAAACCGTCGGCGGGGAACGCGGCCGACACCGCGTCGCGGATCAACTTCTCGGCGCTCTTGTCGGCCACCGTGACCGGGCTGCTGTCGGCTTTGTGCTCGACCGCGAAGGTGGTTTCGTAGTACCCGCGGGCGAGGTCGCCGGCCTTCCGTGCGGCGGTCACGGCGAGGTCGTAGCGGGCGCGCCAATCGGCTTGCATGGGTTGGTTCTCTGAAAACCAAGATTCACCGCAGAGACCACAGAGGACGACTGGAAATAGTGTTGTGAAAACACTCCGTTCTCTGCGCCCTCTGTCTTTCTCTGTGGTCTCAGCGGTCTCTGCGGTGAACGCTCTTCATCATTGGGCGGGCAGGTGCGCTTTGGCGTAGGCGGCGCAGCCCACGATGCCGGAGTCGTCGCCCAGAGCCGCGGGGACGCACCGCACGCCGGTCGCCGCGCCCGGCAGCGCGTACCGCTGCGCGATTTCCCAAATGCGTTCGATGAAACCTTCGCCCAGCGCCCCGGTCACGCCGCCGCCGATGACGATCACTTCCGGCGAGACGAAGTTCACGAGGCCGCCGAGGGCCGCACCGAGTGCGCGGGCCGCGTCGTCCACGAGTTGCACAGCGACCGGGTCGTCTTTCTGGTAGTACTCGGCCAGTTGCGAACTGCGAACCGCGCCGAGATCGACGCCCTTCCATTCTTTTCGTACCCGCTTGGGGGCGTCGTCCAGAATGTCTTTGGCGCGCTTCATCATGTACTTGCGGCCGGCAATGCCTTCGAGGTGCGTGCCCTGCCGCCAGTGGACGATCAGGTGGCCGATCTCGCCGCCGTTGCCGTTGAACCCGGTGAACAGGTCGCCGTTGAGGATCAGGCCGCCGCCCACGCCGGTACCCACGAACACGCCGAGTACGTTCTTCGCGCCCTTCGCCGCGCCGTGCGCGAACTCGCCGTAGGTGCCCATGCGCACGTCGTTATCGACGAGCAGCGGCCAACTCCAGTGCTCGGGCATCAGCGCCTTCAGGTCCACGTCGCGCCAGTCCAAGTTCGGTGCGAACTTGACGCGGGTGGTGCCGATCGCGATTTGGCCGGGGATTCCGATGCACATGCCGCGCACTTGCGCCGGTTCGACGTTGGCCTCTTTGAGCACCGCATCGACGCCCTGCACGATGCGCGCGAACACGCCCGACGGGCCGCCTTCGGCCCCGGTGGGGTTCTTCGACCGTGCGAGTAGCTTCAAATCGTCGTCGAACAGGCCGGAGAGGATCTTGGTACCACCGAGGTCGACGCCGAGCCAATAACCGGTGCTCATGCCGGGCTTCCGCGAGTTGTGAGTTCCGGTGCGGGTCACGCGCCGTCCTAGCGTGGGCTATTGTAAGAGCCGACGGTGCGTTCACAACGGCAAAGGCGGCGCGCTCTGGGCAAAAAGCGCCCTCTCCGCATCACGAACGGACTTCACAAACTGCCCCACCTTGTGCGCGTCCTTCACACCGGGCGCGCTCTCGACACCGCTCGCCACATCGACGCCCCACGGGCGCACAAACGCGACCGCCTCGCCCACGTTGTCCGGCGTGAGACCGCCCGCGAGGATCAGCGGCACGCCGGGGTTCCACCCCGCGAGCAGTTCCCACGGCGCGCGGTGCCCGGTGCCGCCCATCGCGCCGGCGACGTGCGAATCGACGAGTACGGCAGAGGGCGCGCGCCCGGCCGCGGTTGCCGCTTTCACAAACGCGACGACGCGGTCGAGGTCCGCTTCGTCTTTCACACGGAACGCCGGGACGTGCGCGAACGGGAAGGGGTCTTCGCTCGGCGGAGCGTCGTCGTAGGTTTGGAGCGCGCGCAGGCCGAGTTGGAACGCGATCGCGCACGCTTGGCGCATCGGCGTGCCGACGAACACGCCCACGGGCGCGGTGAACGCCGAGAGCGCGCGAACGAGGCTCGCGGCGCGCGCCGGGGGAACGTATCGCGGCGATTGCGGGTAGAAGTTCAGGCCGACCGCGTCGGCCCCGGCGTCGGCGGCTTGGCGCGCCGCTTCGGGGGTCGTTACGCCGCAAATCTTGATGCGCACCATGCGGGCAGTTTACGACACCGCGGGCGGGTTGAGGGGCGGCGCGCCCGGCAGTTTGAAGATGTCGGCCACCTTGATCGACAGGCCCGGTAGGTCGTCGCCGCCGGTCAGTTCGCCGCCTTCGGGTACGACCTCGAACTGCGTGTTCTGTCGGTAGACCGTCACGATGCGCTCTTCGTAGTCCACCTGCCAGACGAGTTTCACTCCGTTCGCGAGGTATTCGCGAATTTTCGTGTTCACGCGCCCGGATCGGTCGCTCGGAGACGACACTTCGACGGCCAACACAGGTGGCACTTCGGCCCACTTCGGGTCGAGTTCGTCGAACGCGGTCGTGTCGGTGTAGAACGCCGCGTCCGGGCCGAGAACGGTGTCCGGGGCATCGTCCAGCACCACACCGGATTCCGTGACGACGTACCCGCGGCCGACGCGCTCCGCGTACTGCTCGAGCAGGAACCCGATGCGGAACGCGACGCGGCCGTGCGGGTGTCGTGGGCGCGGCATTTCAACAACCTCCCCGCGGAGCAGCTCGAAGTCGCGGTCGCGGTTCTCGGGTCGGTGAACGAACTCCCAGAACTGGTCCGCGGTCATCAGTTGCTTCGCGGTTCCCGGCGTCGCGGCAGACATTGCGCTCCTCCCGTACGTCGCACGCCAGTGTAAACGGGGCGGGCGCGCCGTGTCGAGGCCGGCGCGCCCGCGGTCGAGTTGCGAAACCCTCCCCGACGGCTCAATCGTCGTCGTCCTTCTTGCCGGCTTTGATCGGCAGGAAGAACGCGGCGCGCACCGGCGGCGGCATCGGGCTGCGCTCCCCGCGCACCGCCTTCCAGATGATCTCGCTGAACAACAGGTCGTCCAGCGTGTCTTCCTTCGCGATGTCCTGCTTCTCCATCCACGCCGCGCCGAACCCGCCGGGCTTGTTCATCTCGCGCACGTCCACCTTCGCGGGCACATGGTCGTAGGTGCCCAAGTTCGGCTTCGCGGTGAACGAATGGTACATCGGGCGCGCCGCGGCGTCGAACTGACTCATCGGCTGCACGCCCAGAATCAGTTCCATCGTGCGCAACATGCTCGTCGTCGAATACAGCGTGCTGTCGACGTGCTTGCGCTTCGTGTACGGCGAAATCACGAGCGCCACCGAGCGGTGCGCGTCCACGTGGTCCGGGCCGTTCTGTGTGTCGTCCTGAATCACGAAGATCGCGGTTTCCTTCCAGAACTTGCTCTTGCTGACGGCCTCGACCATCATGCCGAGCGCGAGGTCGTTGTCCGCGACCATCGCGGTCACGGTGGGGTAGCCGACGCGCGTGCCGGCGGTGTGGTCGTTCCCGAACCGCACCACCTGCATGCGCGGCATCTCGCCGGCCTTCTCGAACCGTTGCAACTCGCTGGCGAACCGCTTCGCGCGGTTCACGTCGGTGTAGCCGAGGTCGTAGCCGCGGTACTGCGGGTCGATCATCCCCTTGAGTTCCGGCGCGCTCGGGACGCAGTCCGCGAAGGTGCCGTCCTCTTTCACCGGCCCCACGTTCGTCACCCACTCGCCGTACGCGCGGTAGCTCACCTTCGCTTCGATGCACTTGTTCCACAGGTAGCCGCCGCTCGGCGGGGCGATCTCGTTGCGCGCGCCTTCCGCCGGGTAGCCGAACCGCTTCCCGCCGCGGTAGCTCAGCGGCCACACCTTCTCCACGTAGTCGGTCGCGTACGCGCCCATCGTCCACTCGTGGCCGTCCGCGGAGACTTCGCCGTCCACATAGAAGTTGTCGAGCAGTACGAAGTCGCGCGCGAGCTTGTGGTGGTTCGGCGTCACGTTTTCGGGGAACAGGCACAGGCTCGGTTCGCCGTTGCCGAGCGGGCTCGGGCCGGCCGCGAGGTCGCCGAACACTTGGTCGTAGGTGCGGTTCTCCTTCACGACGTAAATGACGTACTTGATCGGCGATGTGTCGCCGAGTTTCTTGGGAATCGGGTTGTCGGCTTCGACGTTCTCGCTGCGGACTGCGGCCCCGTCGCGCAGCGGGCTGCACAGCCGCGCGGTCTCGGTGTGCTTCAGCATTTGTTCGGGCGTCGGCAACCGCGTGACGCCGAGGGTGCCGTGGAACAGTTGCCCGATGTACTCGCCGAGGTTGCGCGACCCGGGCACGAGCGGGTTCGGCCCGCCGCGGTTGGCCTTCGAGATCATGCCCTTACCGTTCGCCACGTACAGAGACTTGTCCGCCGGGTTGTACCGCACGCTGGTGGGGTACCAACCGGTCGGAATGAAGCCCATCGGCAGGGCCTTCGTGCGGTCGCTCACGTTGAACGCCGCGAGGTTGTTCGCGTCCGCGTTCGCCACGAACAGCAGCGCGCCGTCGGGCGTGATGGTCAGGCTGTTCGGCGTGTTCCCGTTCGGCGCTTTGGGGTACAGCGCGCAGTTGATGGTCTGAAGCCCCTTCCCGGTCGCGGGGTCGATCACGCTCACCATCGTGCTGTTCGCGCACGCCACGTACAGCGCGTCGCCCTTCGGCGAGAGCACCATCTCCGTCGGGTGTTCGGCGGTCGGCCACGTCGCGCTGACGGTGTTCGTTTCGAGGTCGATCACCGCGACCGCGGCCTTCGCCCACAGCGAAACGAAGCACCGCTTGCCATTCGGCTCCACGAGGCAGGTGTACGGGTACACGAGCGGCTCTTTGATCGCGTCCGGGTCGGCCTTCTTCGCGTTCGGTTCTTTGCGATTGTCCGGCGGGCTGGGCGGGTCGCCCTTGCCCGGTTCCTTCTTCGCGATGTCCGGCGCGAACGGAATCACCTTCTTGTTGTCCGGGTTCACGAGCGGCACGCGCACCACCGCATCGGCCCACGGCGACGCGACGAACAGGTCGCGGCCGTTCGGGGTGAACGCCAACCCGCCGATCACGCCCGTGCGGTCCTTCGCGACGGTCGCGTCGAGCGGTTTGCCCTTCGTGAGGTAACCCTTGTCGAAGTCGAAGACGTGAACGACTTCGTCTTCGCCGCCGCTGGCGAACACCTGCTTGCCGTCGTTTGACCACGTGAGGCCGTAGAACGCCTGCGGCACCTGCACCCGCGACAGCACCCGCGTGCGCTCCGGGTTCAGGTCCACGATAATCACTTCGTGTTCCTTGAAGCCGGCGCAGAGCACCGCCGCGAACTCGTTGGTGGGGTGCAGCGCGACGTTCACGGGGAAGTCGCCGACGTCGATGTGCCGGCCCGCGGGCTTGAGCGCCCACTGGTTCGGGAGCTGCACGAACCCGTCGCGGCGCAGACCGGGGAGCGTGCGCTCGAACGGTTTGGCGTCGGCTTTCTTCGGTTCGTCTTTCGCCGGCGGCTGTGAGTGCGACGGTGCGGCGACGGCGAACAGCCCGACGGTAGCGGCGAGCAGCAGCCCGACCGCGGCGAGCGCGCGCATGGTGTGGCCTCGTGTGGGGTGGGAGCGAGCGAAGGGATAGTATTGCGCCGCGCCCGCGAACCGACGTGTGAATTCTGCGCGAACCCGCCGGGCTACTCTTTGATCCTGCATGAGGCTTCAGGAGAAAAAATCGTGATTCGCAAGGCGAAAGTGGTGCCGCTGACCGACGAACCGGAAACGGTCGTGCTGTCGAAGACCGACTGGAACCGGTTCGTGGAACTGCTGGAGCAACCGCCCGCGCCGAACGCGGAACTGCGGGCGCTGCTCACCGGCGGCGGGCCGAAGGGCGACAACCAACCCTTCACCACAGAATGAGCGCTCAGAGCTTCCGCGCCAGCGTCAGGCCGTCCGCGAAGGGGAGGAACGCCAGTTCCACGCGCGCGTCGGCGTGCACCTTCGCGTTCAGCGCGCGAATCGCCACCGTGTCCGCGTCCGTTACCGCGTCGTCCGCCGGTTTGCCGTCCCAGAGCGTGTTGTCGATGGCGATCACGCCGCCGGGCCGCAGCAACTCCAGACAGCGCTCGTAATACAGGTCGTAGCGGCCCTTGTCGGCGTCGATGAAAGCGTAGTCGAACGTGCCGGCCGCGCCGCCGCTCAGCAGCGCCGCGAGTGAATCGCCCGCCGGGCCGATGCGCAGTTCCACCTTCGAGAGCAGGCCCGCGGCGCTCAGGTGCTTGCGCGCCACCGCCGCGTACGCTTCGTTCAACTCGCAGCAGATGAGCGTGCCGTGCGCCGGGAGCGCGCCGGCCACCCACATCGCCGAGTACCCGGTGAAGGTGCCCACTTCGAGGCACTTCGTCGCGCCGAGCAACTTCACGAGCATCGCAAGAAACGGCCCCTGTTCCGGCGCGATTTGCCATTCGCATTCGGGCAGCGCCGCGGTG
>Ga0169931_10008333_pt1 | contig 15147 bp, 15 predicted proteins | sample Kivu_15m_20L_FD_129675 | JGI IMG/M metagenome (GOLD analysis project Ga0169931, IMG submission 129675) | Freshwater microbial communities from Lake Kivu, Western Province, Rwanda to study Microbial Dark Matter (Phase II) - Kivu_15m_20L... | ecosystem: Environmental > Aquatic > Freshwater > Lake... | reverse complement strand
TGCGGGCCGCCGCCGAGGCCTTTTTCCAGGCCGACACCTCGGGGTCTTGGGGGAACCGTCGCACAAGCTCCGCCCAGACTTCGGCAGCCTCGTCATACGATTTCGCGGACTCAAGCATCTTTGCACGGGCAAGCAACTTCTTGCGCATGAGCGCCGGGCTCTCCTGTTCCTGTGCTTCGTCCTCTTCCTGCACAGCGTCTGCCATCGCCTCGGCCGCCGCGTTTTGGGCCGCAGGCGCTTCCCGACGAGGAGCCAATTTGGCAGATCGCTTTTCGCTGCCATACCCCGGCGGCTCCTGAGAGGGCGCGGCCGGTGCCAACGAGGCCTTGCCCGGGGCGACGGGAGCCGGGGACGCCTCGGGTTTCTGCCGCGCAATCGACCCGACGGACTCGGCATCAGCGCTGCGTCCTGCGGCGGCGCCCGAGGCGGGCGCGTCGTCCAATTTCAACTCTGACTTGCCACCAAGCTCCTTCAGGATGGGCCTCGGCGATGGCTTCTTGCTCGCCTCGTTCCAATCCTGCGGCGGCTCGGCGTATTCGCTCTTTCGCGGCCTCTTCATTGCGAACTCAAGCCCCCCGCCCCCTTTACCCGCACCGATCCCACCGAGCGTGCCGTCCTTGCGTGCCAGCTTGCCGAGCGGTTCGGATTCGAATCGAACCGCGGGCGCTGCCTTGTCATCCGTCGCCACTGCCCCGGCGTTGTCGCGATCGGGTTCACCCTCGGTCGGCGCGGCAGCCGTCGCCGGCGCCGCCGGCGCGCTCCGCTCTTTCGCCACACTGCGCATGGCCTCTTCGGCGAGCTGCGGCGCACTCGTACCACGGGTCATGATGAAGATGGCGAACACAGCCGCGGCACCCACCAGCGAGAACGCGTAGGGGCGCGAGAACCATCGCCAGAACTTGGCGAGCGCACCCTCTGCATCACCGTCCGATGCAACCTCATTTCGTATCACATCCCGGTCGGGCACGGGTACTGCCTCGCGCATCCGCGCAGCCTGCTCGGCGGCCGCTGCCAGCACGGCGGAACGTACGCGGGACGGAGCCGGCGACGACGCGACCGCGAGTGCCCGACGGGAGATCCGCAGGGTCCTGGCGAGCGCGTCCACCTCGGCAGAAAAGGACTCGGACTCGGCCATGGCCGACTCGATCGCCTGTTTCGTGCTGGCGTCGGCCTCGTTGTAGAGGTAATCGACCAGGTGAACCCGCAGGGATTCAAAGCGATCCGGAGGCATCGTGGCGGTGCTCATCGTCGACCTCCTGTGGCCACGGCGACATCGGCATCGGCGATGTCGTTCAGATCTGCGAGCAAGACGCGCAACCGCTCGAGCGCGTAGCGCATGCGGCTCTTGACGGTCGGCTCGCTCGCGCCGACGGCATCGGCGATCTCGGCGAACGGCATCTCCATCACCTCGCGCATCAAAAAGACCTCTCGCTGCTCTTGCGGCAGCTGCGACAGCGCCTCGTCGAGCCTCGCGATCGTCTCCTTGTCGCGCAGGCGAGACTCGCCGTCTGGTTCGTGGCCGGTGATCCGGTCGAGCAACTTGGGACCAGAATCTTCATCGCCGATCCGTTCGGGCGTCGCGTCGAGCGAGGCGGCCTTGCGGTGCACCTGCCTTCGGGCGTGATCGGTGCAGAGGTTGCGGGCAATCGAAAACATCCATGTCGAAACCTTCGCGTCGTTGCGCCACTCGGGAGCGCTCCGTATCACACGCATGAAAACCTCCTGCAAGAGATCTTCTGCCGTGGCGGAATCACCCACGTAGCGTCGCAGGAAGTTCCACAGACGCGACTCATGGCGGGATACCAGAGACGCGAACGCGGATTCGTCGCCTTTCTGGTATCTCGCCATGAGTTCCTCGTCTGGTACTTCGTGCATTTGCGCCTGGCATCGTCGCTCATTGTGAGCGGAACGCCAAGCGGGTTGACTAGCGTCCGTTCCAGTGGCGGGGCGGACGGGCGTACTGGCGAGAGGAGACCGGGAAGGGCTCGGCCGATTCGCGCAGCTCGACATCCGAGTAATAAGGACCGTCAACCTCGACGCCCATCGCAATGAGACCCGAGCGGTCGTTGTATCGCATGCCGAGGGTCACAGCCGGGACAGAGCCATTGGCGCGAACGAACTCGACCTCATGAACCTGCGAGCCCACCGCCTCGCCGAACTCGGTGCCGAGGCCAGGACGATTCTGCGCCATGCCGCGCCTGCTTCGGCCGGACGAGCTGCCGAGCGCCTCGGCTGCCGGTGCCGCCTCCGACTTTTTGGCCTCGCCATAAACATCGGCCGGAGCTGCGGCCGGCGCACCCTGGCTGGCGCCACCGTAAGCCGATTTGTCATCCATTTCCCCTTCATATGAACGGGAAGGTCCGTATTCGTCTCGACGGTATCCGTAGGGGACCGGGGTGGGACGGTAGATCGGACGCGGGGGATAAACGCGCTCCGGAAAGACCGCCACGCCAATCACACCCACGTTGCGGGCCTTGCCCTTGCTCGCGGCGTACGACGACCCGACCGAGCCGAATCGAAAGGTCGCTGCCTCGTATTGCGAAAGGCGCCAACCATCAATGTCAACGTGGCCCCAGGCCCCGACCAGATAGCCGCGCTTGTTGAAATCGGCGGGCCGCCCATCGACGACATCCAGACCATCGACCGACACGACGGCCTCAATGCGACGGCCGGTTCGGTTGTGGACGCGCAGGGTGTAGCGCTGTCCGTGCTGCCCGAGGACGTAGGTCTCGCCCCGGTGTTCAAACGTCGCCGCCTGGTTTCCGTCGAGGAGCACCTCCACGGCGTAGTTGCCTCTGTCGGCGCTCAGGGGAGCGGTTGCGCGGGCTGCTCCGGGAGCGGAACAGGCGATGGCGGCTGCGGCGATGGCGCAGGTGAGAAGAAGACCTTTATTTGAGCTGGCTGTGTTCATGGTGACCTCCGATGAGGTCTTGAACGCCGCTGCAGCGAAAAGGATCTAACGCCGAAAAGAATCTGGCTCCGGGCTTCGCACACCGCGTTTGTCACGCAGCGTCGAAGCCCTGGACGAACCGAGAGGAATTAGCTCTCGGCGGGGTGGCGCACCGACTGCGCCTGGGGACCCTTGGGAGAGTCCAGCAAATCAAACTCAACCACCTGGCCGCCCTTCAACGTGCGGTAGCCGTCGGCCTGGATGGCCGAATGATGCACGAAGATGTCTGGTCCATCACCGTACTCGATGAACCCGTAACCCTTAGCGTTGCTAAACCACTTCACCTTGCCCGTTGTGATCATTGGATTTAAGACTCCTGATTGTGTCTCGCACTGCGGCGTCAAACACCGCCGTACAATTGAGATGCAAAGTACGCTCTCCAATGAAAAGGTCAAGGCAATTTTAGGTTAACGAAACGTGTCGGATTGCAGCTTGATCCCTTTTCAAAATTTCTGTTAGCAATCGCACAGTTACGTGCGCTGGGCTGGGTGAAGAAAGGATTTCGCGAATACACGCAACACCCGCACAGCCAGCCATCAACAGGTCATAAATATTTGACGCACTGACCCCTCCAACGGCGATGATTTTGAGGCCCAAACTGGCTGCGTCTGTAAGTGCATGTACTCCCTGTGGCGCGATTATCCCAGCCTTTGCGGGGGTTTCGAGGACCGGGCCGAAGAAGGCAAAGTCGGGACAAGCTGCCACGCCTGTGGCGAAATGTCTCAGCTCATCAACGCTGTGCGTTGAAAATCCCAATTCCAGATGCGGGTACAATTTGCGAGCCGTTTCCAGGGCGAGCGTCGTCACACCCAGCTGAGCGCCGTCTGCCTCCACGCAGAGCGCCACATCAATCCGGTCATTGATGAAGAGGCGAACGCCGTATTTTCGGGTGAGCTCGCGCAATCGATGGGCAAGCTCGACAAGCGCCGACGTGGGCAGGTCTTTCTCTCGCAGCTGCACCGCCACCCGAGGCTTCACCCCTTGCTGTTGCTCGAAATCGGCAACGCCCTGCAGGGCCTCCTCCACCACCGAGAGGAGCGGCCGACCATTCGTAGCACGACGATCGGTGACAATAAAAAGCTCAGACTGCGATGAGCGAGCCTCGCTCACTCGATGAGACCGCTCTCGGGCGAGGAGGCCGAAGCGTAGAGCTTGCGTGGAATGCGACCCGCACGAAACGCGGCCCGGCCAGCGCGCACACCGTCTCGCATCGCCTCGGCCATCAGAATCGGATCCCGTGCACCTGCGATGGCGGTGTTCATGAGGACACCAGCGCAGCCGAGCTCCATCGCCACGGCCGCATCGGACGCGGTGCCCACGCCTGCGTCCACGATGATCGGAACCCGCGCGCGCTCCAGAATGATTCGAAGATTGTAGGGGTTTCGAATGCCGAGGCCTGAGCCGATCGGCGCCGCGAGCGGCATCACCGCAGCACAGCCCACGTCCTCCAGCTTGCGCGCAAGAATCGGATCATCCATGCAATACGGCAGGACGATGAAGCCTTCCTTGACGAGAACCTTGGCGGCATCCAGCGTCGCCTGGCCGTCCGGGAACAGCGTATCGGGATCGCCTATCACCTCGAGCTTGACGAGATCGGCGAGGCCCAGCTCGCGGGCAAGACGACAGGTCCGGATCGCCTCCTCGGCGGTGTAACAGCCCGCGGTGTTGGGCAATAGTGTGTAACGTTTGCGATCAATGGCATCGAGGACGTTGGCCTTGCCCGGCGTCAGATCCACGCGACGCAGCGCCACCGTGATGATCTCGGCGCCGGACTTCTCGAGGGCGAGGCGCGTCTCGTCGTTGTCGCGGAACTTGCCGGTGCCAATCAAGAGGCGCGAGTGGAAGCGTTTTCCGCCGATTTCAAAGCTGTCGTCTGCGGGGGGTGATTCCCCGGTGCCGCCGCCCACAAAGGCCACGATCTCAAGGGCATCCCCCTGCGCGAGCTGGGCCTCCGCCCATCGCTTTCGGGGCACCACGTCCTGATTGCGTTCGACCGCAACCCGAAGGGGATCGATGCCGAGCGCCTGCACCAGATCGACGACGGTGGACCCGGCTGGAAAGGCGCGCGCCTCGCCGTTGACGGTAACCTGAATATTGGCCGTTTCGCGGCCATCTTGTCGGTCGTTCATTACTCTCTGTGGATCCTCGGCGGACATGGCGGTACAAGATACTCGGAAATGGACCGATTGCGGTTCCAACGATTCCCGGTTGTTTTCTAATGCGTTGCCCCAACTGCTCCTCCGTTGAAGACCGCGTGGTCGATACCCGACCGAGCGACGGCGATCAGGTGATCCGCCGCCGTCGAGAGTGCCTTGCCTGCCAGCATCGTTTCACGACCTACGAACGGCTTGAGCTCGAGCTGCCGCTCATCGTCAAGAAGGACGGAAGGCGCGAGCCCTTTGATCGACAAAAGGTCCTGAGCGGCCTCAAGAAGGCCTGTGAAAAGCGTCCGGTATCGGTGGCGCAGCTCGAGGCGAAGCTGGACGCGATCGAGCGCGTCCTGCAGGAACAGGGCGAAAAGGAAATCCCGAGCGCAACGATTGGTGAGGCCGTACTCGGCGCGCTGCGGGAGCTCGACGACGTGGCGTACATGCGATTTGCCTCGGTGTACCTGTCGTTCAAGGATCTGGGTGAGCTGTTGCAGCTCGTTCAGTCCCGCATGGCGGCAGAAGGCCACGGCCTCGCCGCCTCAGAGAAACGGGAACCGGATCCCAGCGCGTGAAGTCCACACGCCACGCAGAACTCGATCGCCATTTCATGGCGATGGCACTTGCGCAGGCCCAGCTGGGCGTCGGCAAGACCCATCCCAACCCCGCTGTTGGTGCCGTCCTGGTGCGCGACGGCAAGGCCATTGCGGTCGGCACGCACACCCGCGCGGGTCGCCCGCACGCCGAGATCGAGGCGATTGCAAAGGCAGGCGCTCGCGCTCGCGGCGCGACGCTCTACGTGACGCTTGAGCCGTGCGCCCACACCGGCCGCACGGGACCCTGTGCCGACGCGGTCATCGCCGCCGGCGTTTCGCGGGTTGTGGTCGGCTGTCTCGACAGCAATCCCGCGGTCAATGGCAAGGGCGTACAGCGGATGCGCAAGGCGGGACTCACCGTGGATGTGGGTTGTATGCAGGACGCCTGTGTCGCGATCAACCGTGGCTTTCTCACCTGGATCGCAAGGCGTCGACCATTCGTAACACTGAAAAGTGCTGCCACGCTTGACGGCGTCATCGGAACAGACGAGCCATCGCCGAAAAAACCAGGCGTCATCTGGATAACCGGGAAGATCGCGCAGCGCCGCGCCCATCTTCTGCGCGCACAACACGATGCGATCCTGGTCGGCGTGCAAACCGTGTTGCGCGACGATCCACGCCTCACCATTCGCGGCGGACATGTTCCGAGGCGAGTGGGACCACCCTTTTTGCGGGTGGTGCTCGACAGCCAGTTGCGGACCCCGCCGAAGGCACGCCTGCTGCAGACCGATGAGCGCTCACCCGTGCTCATCATTGGCAGCCTCCTGAAAAAGGGCTCGGCCGCGTCTGCCAATCAAAACAAACGCCGACGGCTGCTCGAACGTGCAGGCGCCCAGGTTGAACTCTTGCCCGCCGCGGCCGGTGGCCGACCCCGCCTCGCCGAGGTGCTCGCGATCCTCGCCGCCCGCGGTGTTCAGTCCTTGCTTGTCGAGGGTGGCGCCAAGGTGGCAGGCGCGTTCGTTGCGAAGGGTCTCGTGGACCGCATTGCCGTTTTCGTGGCCCCAAGACTCGCCGGTGCGGGCATTCGCATGACCGACGGCAGCGGACCTGGCCTCCTTCTGCCCCTGCAGCTCACGAATTTGCAATACGAGCGCCTCGGAGATGACCTGCTCATCGAAGCCGATGTGGCGGCCCCGCGGCCCAGAAAGTAAAACGGGGAAAAGGCACCATGTTCACCGGTCTTGTCGAGGGCAAAGGACGCGTCACCCGGATCGAATCGCTCCCGGGTGGGCTCCGCCGCGTGGGGATCGCCTCGGGCTTTGAGCTCGGAAGGATGGCGATTGGCGCCAGCATCGCGGTCAACGGCGTTTGCCTCACCGTGGTTGCAAAGCGGGGACGAAGCTTCACGGCCGATCTCGGACCCGAGACCCTGGCCGTCACGAAGTTCGCGAGCTGTGCCGTCGGCGATGCGGTTCACCTCGAACGGCCACTGCGCATCGGGGATCCCCTCGGCGGCCATCTCGTCGCGGGTCACGTGGACGGCGTGGGGACGGTCGTGCGAGCCCGCAAGCAAGGCGGCGCGCTGGAGCTGGAGGTGACCGTACCGGACCCCCTGGCGATATTCCTGACGCCCAAGGGCTCGATCACCATCGACGGGGTGAGCCTCACCGTCAACCGCTGTGCCGGGAATCGGTTTTCGGTGATGTTGATACCCCATACCCTCAAAATTACGGCCCTTGGCGGGCTAGTTGCGGGGGATCATGTCAATATCGAAACTGACTGGCTCGCAAAGCAGGTTATCGCGACGGTCCAGCGCCTGTTCCCCACCCAACGACGCCGTGAAAAATCCCGAAAAAAATAGTCCCCACCTGGACGTTGCCGAAGCGCTGAATCGGATTCGCGCGGGACAGATGGTCATCGTCGTCGACGACGAGGACCGGGAGAACGAGGGCGATCTGACGATGGCCGCCGACCTCATCACTGGCGAGGCGATCAATTTCATGGCGACCCACGGTCGCGGGCTGATTTGCCTCGCCTTGACCTCGGAGCGTGTCGACGAGCTGCGTCTGCCGATGATGACGAGCGACAACCGCTCGACACGCGGGACGGCCTTCACGACCAGCATTGATGCGCGCGAGGGCGTCACCACCGGAATCTCGGCGTCCGAGCGTGCACACACGGTCCGGATCGCGGTCGATCCCAAGAACGGTCCCGACTCGCTGGTCATGCCGGGTCATACCTTTCCCCTACGCGCCCGTTCCGGCGGCGTGCTCGTGAGGTCTGGCCACACCGAGGCGGCGATCGACCTGTCGCGCCTCGCGGGCAGAGCCGAGGCCGGCGTCATCTGTGAGATCATGCGGGACGACGGCGAGATGGCCCGCATGCCCGATCTCGAGGCCTTTGCACACAAGCACGGCCTCGGCATCGTGCACATCGCCGATCTCATTCAGTACCGACTCGAACGAGAGATGCTGATCGAGGAGGTTGAGTCGAGCGAATTCGTACCACGCGGCTCGACGGCGAAAGCCCCGTACCGGATGCTGCGCTACAAGACCCCGGTCGAAGACACGCAGTACGTTGCCCTTGTGCTTGGAAATCCATCACCCGAGCGCCCCACCCTCGTACGCGTTCAGGTGGCCAATCTGGTACGCGATGTGTTCTCAAGCGACCGAGGTGGACCGCACGGCTGGTTGCGCCTCATCGAGGAGCAAGGCGAAGGCGTTTTCCTTTACGTCTTGCCGGGCGAATCGAACGCGATGATGGGCGACGGCGCTGCCCCGGCAAAATCAGCCCACGGCGAGGGCTCCAGCAAACCACGAAGCGACGCCCCGCTGCGAGACTTTGGCCTCGGTGCACAGGTCCTCGCGCGTCTCGGGGTGAAGCAAATTCGCCTGCTCACCGATCACCCCCGTCGGATCGCCGGTCTCGACGGGTTCGGGATTCAGGTCGTGGAGTGCGTGGCCAGCCACTCCGCAAGCTGAATCGAGACTCCCCCATGTCGAACAATGCGCCGTCATTTGAAGACCATCGATTGCAGGCCCGCGGACGCCGCTTTGCGATCGTGGCCGCACGTTTCAACGCCGAGGTCGTGGAGGCCCTGATTGCGGGCGCGCGGAAGATGTTTGCGCAGCACGGCGCAGGCAACGACAGTGTCGAGGTTTTTCGATGCCCCGGCTCGCTTGAGCTTCCGGGGCTCACCCGCCGGGTTGCAGACTCGGGACGTTTCGCGGGCATCGTCTGCCTGGGCGTCGTCATCCGCGGTGATACGATTCACTTTGATCTCGTCGCAGAACACGCGGCGGGTGGAATCGCCCGCATTGCCGAGGAAGGCAAGCTCGCGATCGGAAATTGTATTTTGGCCTGCGAAAATCAGGCGCAGGCCGAGGCACGGGCGGGCGGGACGATGGGCAACAAGGGTTCCGAGGCCGCCGCAGTCGTTTTGGAGATCGCCAACCTCTACCAGGATATTGTGCCCTGATGCGTGGTTCCCGTCGTCAATCGCGTGAAGCGACCTTGCAGATTCTGTATCAGCTTGATGCCAACCCGGAACTTCAACCGGACGCGGCGATCGCGCTGTTTCTCGGAGAACTGAACCGCGGCAACGACGATTCAGAGCCCCCCATGCCGTCGGGCGGGACCCCCACGCCGGTGCGCAAGGCTGACCTTGATGCCGACTGGATCCGTGGCCGCGTGGTCGGCGTCACGGCGCAACGGACCGTGCTCGACGAGAAGCTTTCGAGCGTCTCGCGCAACTGGCGCGTCGATCGCATGTCGCGGCTGGATCGCAACATCCTGCGGCTCGCCCTGTACGAGCTCACGCTGCCCGACGACTTGCCAAGACAGGTCGTGTTCAACGAGGCGATTGAGCTGGCCAAGCGCTTCGGTACAGCCGAGGCGCCGGCCTTCATCAACGGCGTGCTGGAATCCGCCTCGAAGTAGCCGCGGCTACTTCGCCTCCGGGACCGTCACGAAACGGGTCGCGTTGCCCCGGCGGATTTGCAGGAGGTGGCGCGCGGTCGGCTCCTTCCTGAGAATCCGTATCACATCGTCTGCAGAGGAGACGGTCTCGCGGTTTACCTTCAGGATGACATCTTCGGGTTGCAGACCAGCCGCAGCCGCTCGGCTTCCCGGGACGACCTCGGTGACGACCGCGCCGCGTGTGGTCGGCGGCAGACCCAGCATCTGCGCCAGCTCCGCCTCCATCGTCTGCACGGCGATGCCGATGCGGTTTTGATCCGCGGACGCCACGACCTCATTTTCACCGGGGAGCTCGGTGAGAACGACCTTCACCGAACGAGGCGCGCCGTCGCGCAGATAGTTCAGCGAGACGTTGCTGCCGATCGCCTGCTGCGAAATGTAGGAGACCACATCGGACGCGGCCTCAATGAGTTGACCATCGATCTTTGTGATGACATCCATGGTACGCAGCCCGGCCTTTTCGGCTGGTCCACCCGGGGTCACCTCCCGCACGAGCGCTGCCCGCTCGGGGAGATTGTTACCCAGCTTCTTGCGCGTTTCCTCGTTGACCGACTTCAGATCCTCGATGCGCACACCAAGGAACGCGTAGCGCATCTTTCCATCCTTGATGAGCGCGGTCGCGACCCGCTGCGCCTGGGTGATTGGAATCGCAAATCCGTACGCGCCGCCAGGGCCCGTGTTGATGAGCGTGTTGATGCCGATGACCTCACCGTCGAGATTCACGAGCGGTCCACCCGAGTTGCCGGGGTTGATCTTCGCGTCGGTCTGGATGTAGCGGCGCACCTTCTCACCGGACAGGCGCATCCGACCGTTGGTCTTTCCAGTGCCGCTGATGATGCCGGCGGTGACGGTCTGATCCATTCCGAGGGGACTGCCGATGGCCAGCACCCACTCGCCGACCTCAAGTGCCTCCGAGTTGCCGAGGCGTGCCGCCACGAGGTTGCCGGGAGGGTTCTTCATTCGTACCACGGCCACGTCGGTGAGCTCGTCGGTGCCCACCACGGTGGCAGGGGCTTCGCGACCGTCCTCGAACACAATGTTGACCTCCGTGGCCCCCTTGACGACGTGGCTGTTGGTCAAGACATGCCCGACGGTGTCGATGACCACGCCCGATCCGGTGCCATGACCGGGGCCCGGCGACGGCATCCCGCCGCCCTCACCAAAGTCGAAGAAGCGCTTGAAGAACTCCGGTACCTCTTCCGGACCCGGCTGCCCGTGTGGATTGCCGCGCCGCCCCGGTTTGGGGGCCGCGGTGGTCACGTCCACCCGCACGACGCTCGGGCGAAGCGCCTTGGCGGTCGCGGAGAAGGCGCGAGACATGGCCCTGGCCTCCGGGGGAGCCTGCATCTTCGGGGTCACGGCCCCCGCCGCCTGCAGCGTTCGGGAGGTCGCGACCAGCGCAGCGACGCCTCCTCCGCCTGCGCACAACCCGCCCATCAACAACAAAGCGAGCCATTGTTTCGTTTTCCTGGGTTGTTGCAACGTCATGACCTTTATCTCCGGGATATTCTTTGATGAACGCCGTACCGGCGCCGTTCTCACGCTATCTGGGTTTTGAACACCGACCGGGCGGATTTTCTTCCCCGGTTTATGCCGAAAACGTGACGCGGCACACCCCTGCCGACGCAACGATACGCGCCTGGGTCCGCCCTTCAAACCCAGAAAACGACTGTCGTCGCAGGTTGGTAGGGACGTCCGGGGTAGTTCGGGGTAAAGAAGCGCCATGGCGGACCCCAACAAACCCGGATTGACCTATCGCGACGCAGGCGTCGACATCGACGCTGGCAACCTGCTGGTAGACCGGATCAAGAAGATCGTCAAGCGCACGCACCGGCCCGAGGTTCTGTCGAGCATCGGCGGTTTCGCCGGGCTCTGCGGATTGCCTGGCGGATACCGCAATCCCGTCCTGGCTGCTTGCACCGACGGCGTCGGCACGAAGCTCAAGCTGGCTTTCCTCACGGGCAAGCACGACACGGTTGGCATCGATCTCGTCGCGATGAGCGTCAACGATCTCATCGTGTGCGGCGCTCAACCGCTGCTATTCCTCGATTACTTCGCCTGCGGTCGCTTGCAGGTGGGCGTCGCCGAGCAAGTCATCGCAGGGATTGGCGCAGGCTGCGAAACCAGCCACTGCGCACTGCTGGGCGGCGAGACCGCCGAGCTCCCCGGATTTTATGCAGACGGTGAATACGATCTGGCCGGCTTCTGCGTCGGCGTCGTGGAAAAAGATGCCGCGCTCGATGGCAGCCAGGTTCGGGCCGGCGATGTCTTGCTGGGACTCGCCTCATCCGGCTTCCACTCGAACGGCTACTCGCTCGTCCGCAAGGTCTTTCTCGAAAGCGCAGGACTCGCGCTGGATGCGCGCCTGCCGGGCATCGACCTTCCGCTCGGAGAGGCGTTGCTGACGCCCACGCGCATCTACGTCGATTCGGTCCTCGCGCTCTACAACGCGGGAATGATGCATGCTGCAAGCCACATCACGGGTGGCGGACTGGTCGAAAACCCGCCGCGCATGCTCGGAAAAGACGCCGCGCTTGGGTTGCGCATCGACCGCAAGAGCTGGACGTTGCCGCCCATCTTCGCGCACCTGCAGCGACTGGGGAACGTCGATCCCATGGAGATGCTGCGCACGTTCAACGCCGGCATCGGCATGGTCATCGCGGTCCCTGCAGAGCGCGCCGACGAGGCCCGCTCTCTCCTGCGTGAAAAAGGTGAGACGGTTTATACTCTCGGCGAGGTCATCGAGGCCAAGCCCGGCTCCGGCGTGGAGTTCGTGGGATGAAGATCGCCGTTCTTGCGTCGGGAGGTGGCAGCAACTTGCAGGCGCTGCTCGACGCACGGGCGGCAGGCCAGCTTGGACCAACCGAAATACAGGTCGTCGCGGTCAACATCGCTGGCTGCGGCGCGCTTGAGCGTGCCGAGAAGGCTGGCGTTCCCACAATCGTATTACCGCATCGCAACTTTGCCAAACGCGAAGACTTCGATCTCGCGCTTGGTGATGCGCTGTGCGCGCGCGACGTGGATTGCCTCGTGCTTGCGGGCTTCATGCGCATCGTCGGCGCATCCTTTTTGGATCGTTTTTCACGCGGCGTGATAAACGTCCATCCGGCGCTGTTGCCAGCCTTTACCGGCGTCAACGGCCAGGGGCAGGCCTTCGACTATGGCGTGAAGGTCGCGGGCTGCACGGTTCACTTCGTCGACGGCGGGGTCGACACGGGCCCCATCATCGCGCAGGCGGTGGTCCCCGTGGCCGACAGCGACACCAGTGAGTCGCTTCGCCTGCGCATCCTGAAACAGGAGCATCGTCTCTTGCCCGCGGTGGTGCGCGCGCATGCCGAGGGCCGAATCGAGCGACACGGCCGACGCGTATCCGTCAGTGGTGGCCTCGGTCTCGCTGCCAGCGCCGATCCGGTGCTGATTAACCCCACGTGACAGCGCGCAGGCGGGTCGGCGTCGGGCGAACGTGTGGTGACTGAGCAGCCGCCTCCAGCAAGGCCGGCTTCCACTTGGGCTCGGATTCCAGCGCCACGTGAGGCGAAAAGTCTGGATTGGGGCGCGCCATCAAGAAGCCCTGCCCCTTGTGGGCACCGGCGTTGCGCAGGAACAGCATCTGCTCGACGGTCTCGACGCCTTCGGCGACGATCTCAAGACCCAGCTTGCATCCGAGATCGATCATGGCGCCGCAGATGGTCTCCACCTGTTGACCCTTGCCGAGCGACATCACCATGCTGCGATCGATCTTCAAAACGTCGACAGGCAGGCGGTGCAAGTAGGCCAGTGACGAATACCCGGTTCCGAAGTCATCAAGGGCGATGCGGAAGCCCACGTCCTTGAAGGCCTGAACCATTTGCTCACACCGGGTGATGTTCTTGAGCATCGTCGATTCGGTGATCTCAAGCTCAAGTCTATCGGGTGCGACCTTGCGAGAACGCGCCATGTCCACAAATCGCCCGACGAGATCGTCATCGTCGAATTGATGTCCGGAGAGATTGACGGACAGTCGGCCCTTGTAGTTGCCCTTCGCGGTCCAGGCGGCAACCCGGTCGCACGCGAGCTCAAACACCAGATCGCCAACGCGGTTGATCAGCCCGTTTTCTTCGAGGATCGGAATGAAGATGCCAGGATGAGCAGCCTCGCCTTCCTTCGGCGCCCAGCGCACCAGCGCCTCTGCGCCCTCCACCGCACCGTCTCGCAGCGCGATCTGCGCTTGCAAATGTATTGCGAATTCCTTGTTCTCGACCGAATTGCGCAGCCGCTCCACGAGCTTCTTCTGCGTGAGATCGCCGAGGCTCAGCTCTTTTTGCGTTGGTTCGGGTCGTACATCCACGGCGCCCCAGATCGCCTTCTCGGCGGCGGTTCGATCGCGGGCACGACGGGCAGCGCGTCGCAGTGAAACGGCATCGATCTGTTGCTTGCCGACGAACTCGTGGGCGCCTCTGCGCAACGCCTCTCCCACCGTCGCCTCGTCAGCCTTGGTGCTGGTCACCAGTACCGCCACCGAGTTGCTCTTCGAGCGAATCCGTTCGACGCCCTTTGGGCCTTCGGCATCGGCGACGTTCATGTCGAACACAACCATGTCGACACCGCCAGCCTGCATGGCACCAAGCCCCTCGGTCAGCGTCGAGACGATCTTGGCGTTCGCCACGTGGGCGGGCAGGCAGGACTGAATGCGTTGGGCACCGACACCATCGTCGTCGATGGTGAGCACAGACTGTGGCCACGCATCCACCTTCGAGCTATTCGGCGCAGCCTCTGTCGTGCTACCTTTGCCGAGGTTCTGCCGTTGAAAACCAATGGCGCCCTCGACAACCTCGACAAGCTCCTGCGCGTCGACCGGCTTGAAAACAACCTTGAAGAGCGACTCGCGTCCGGTGCGGACTTCCTGCGGATCGAGCGTCGTCATGCCCGTGACCATCACGAAGACAACCCCCGGCGCCACGCGACGGGCCTTGTCGATGAGCGAGAGGCCGTCGGTCGACGGCATGCAATAGTCGGTCACGACGATGGCGGTCGGGTTGTCCGCGAGCTGTACGAGCACATCGTTCGCGCTCGCAGCAGCACGGGTGTTGAATCCCTTGGCCCGCAAGATCTTCGAGTGGTTCCGTCGCGCGGTGTCGTCGTCGTCCGCCACGATGACAACAGGGCCCGACGGCTGAACACCTGGGCTGGCGGGATTGAACGGAGACGCATTGGACATGGCGATGGGCTTGAAATCGACCCATCTTTGGCTTTTCTTGAACTGATTTGTTGCGTCACCCGGAGGGGGTGACGGACTGCACAACGCCCCTTCCGGCCTCCACGCGTAAACACCCGGTTTCGTTACAGTTACCCCTTCGTACCGATCGCGATCGGTTGCCAATCGTCGATGGTCCCGGGTTGGCAAATCGGTTAGATTTCTGCCCCATGGATCGCACCAGACGGGTAGGAATCGACAACGCAGGCCAGAACGTCGTCCCCGACAATCGCACCCTGCAGCGCCACATTTTTCTGAAGCTGGCCGCCATCGGCAAGCCGATCCCCGAAGGCGTCGCGGCGC
>Ga0169931_10008332_pt1 | contig 15148 bp, 17 predicted proteins | sample Kivu_15m_20L_FD_129675 | JGI IMG/M metagenome (GOLD analysis project Ga0169931, IMG submission 129675) | Freshwater microbial communities from Lake Kivu, Western Province, Rwanda to study Microbial Dark Matter (Phase II) - Kivu_15m_20L... | ecosystem: Environmental > Aquatic > Freshwater > Lake... | reverse complement strand
TTGATCGCCATGACAACCGGTCACTCCGAGCCGTTGGTGCGCGAGGCGGCCGTGGCTGCTCTCGGAGCCATCGGTGACGACCGTGGTCTACCCGCGATCCTCTCCGCGTGTGGCGACAAGCCGGCCATCCGCCGTCGCGCAATACTCGCTCTCGCTCCGTTCGACGGTCCCGAGGTGGACGCGGCACTCGATCACGCCATGCAGGACCGCGATTGGCAGGTGCGTCAGGCCGCCGAGGACTTGTTGGGCTGACGCACTCTCGTCAGAGGCCTTCGAGAATCAGCAGGATTCCGAACACCACGAACAGCACCGAGGCTCCGTAGCGAATCGTCTTCTCGGGCAAACGCGCTCCGAGGTGGTAGCCCACGAGGATCGCCAACGCGTCGGCGGCCACCATTCCCGACGTGGAGCCGAGCCATGTTCCGACAACGCCCTCCTTGGTGGCCAAGGTGATGGTGGCCAACATCGTCTTGTCGCCCAACTCGGCGAGAAAGAACGCCACGCTGACGGCGGCGACCGCACTGCGGGTTCCTTTGTCCGCACGATCGACCTCGTCATCTTCGAGGGAGTCTCCGCGCAACGTCCAACCGGCGAACACCAGGAACGCGATGCCGGCGATGATCGCGATGGTGTCGGTGGGAATGCTCGCACCGACAACCGCACCGATACCCACGCTGATGGCGTGCGTCACCGCCGTGGCGATCGTGATTCCCAACAGAACCGGCCACGGCTTGTAACGAGCGGCGAAGGCCATGGCCATCAACTGACTCTTGTCGCCCAACTCGGCGACGAAGATGACGCCGAAACTCAGCAGGAAAGCGGAGAGCAATCCTCGATCAGGAAGGGCAACAGACGTTGCCGCCGTCCGACTTGTTGCCGAAGGACACGTTGACGAACTGCTCGACGTCGGCGTGCTTCACGTAGAACTCCCACTTGTGGCCGTCGGCTCCGTCCACCCAGGTCTCGGTCTTCTCGGCGAAACAACACTGGGTGTCGTCGATCCCGGTGGTGACGAGACCGGCGGCGCGCATGCGACGATCGGCGGCCACCACTTCCTCAGCGGTCTCGGTCTCCACCCCGAGGTGGTTGATGGAGCCGTGCTCACCGGCACCCTCGAAGATCACCAACTTCAGCGGTGGATTCTCGATGGCCCAGTTGGCGTAGCCGGGCCTCACCTTGGCCGGGGCCACCCCGAACAACTTCGTGTAGAAGTCGATGGCGGTGCCCAGGTGATCCACGTTCAGGGCCAATTGCAGACGCATGACCACTTCCTACCACCTCGGGTCCGCGTGCCAAACTGACTCATGACCTTTCTTCGTCCCGACGCCGAAGTGGTCGACGCCTACCGCTCGTTGCGCCGTCGGGTGGTGGAACTCGCCCGCACGCTTCCCGATGCCGACGCCGATCAGGGGGTGCCCCTGTGCCCCGCATGGAGCGTCGCCGCTTTGCTGGCACACATGGTCGGGGTGAACGAGGACATTCTCGCCGGCCGCATGGAAGGTGTCACCACCGACGCGTGGACCCAGGCCCAGGTGGACCGTCACGCCGGCGAGACCCCACGACGCTTGGCCGAGATCTGGGAGTCGATCACGGTCGACTTCGACGCCGTGCTGCCCCACATCCCGTCACCGGTCAATTCCCAACTCGTCATGGACGCCGTCACGCACGAACACGACCTGCGACACGCAGTGGGATCGACCGAGGGTCGCGACACCGACGCGGTGGACGTGGCGCTCGGGTGGGTGCTCGACATGGCCGAATCGAGGCAACCCGGTCTCGGACGAGGCCTGGCCGAATCGGACATCCCCCGTTTCCATCTCCTGCGCTCTCTCACCGGTCGACGAACCTTGGAACAGATGAACGAGGCGGGTTTGCCCGGTGACTTGATCGTGCGGTTGCTTTCCGGCACCCCTCTCAAGCCACCGTTCGTCGTCCTCGAACAATTCTCGTGAACCCATCCAACCGACAGGAGACCATGACATGACCGTCGAATCCAACGACCGGACCAAGGCCACGTTCACCAGATTCGAGGATTCCACCCGTGAGGAGTGGGCCACGATCATGGAGTGTCTGAAGGTGACGCAATCGCACGTGCCCGATCGCATCATGGAACAGCTGCGACATCTCGGCTCCGACGACGGCGGATTTCCGGTCTCGCGCCTCGAACACTGCCTCCAAACCGCCACGCGCGCCATGCGCGGAGGTGAGAGCGACGAATATGTGGCCTGCGCGCTCATCCACGACATCGGTGACACGCTGTCGCCCTACAACCATCCGGCTATAGCCGCGGCCATCGTGAAGCCGTTCGTCAGCGAGGCGAACCATTGGATGGTCGAGCACCACGGCATATTCCAGGGCTACTACTTCTGGCACCACATCGGGCTCGACCAGCACGCCCGCGAGGCGTATCGCGGTAGCCCGCATTGGGAGTACACCGAGGAGTTCTGCGCCAAGTACGACCAGGTGGCCTTCGATCCGGACTATCGCAGTGAATCCCTCGAGTACTTCGAGCCGCTCATTCGCGCCACGTTCGGCGGGCACTGAGGAGGAGCCGATAGTCACTTGTTGACTATTCGGGGATTCCACCCGTAGCCTGTCCGCGTGCGAGGCATCCGGGTGGCGGTGTTGGCGATCGTCGGATCGTCCCTGATGGCCGGTTGTGGTGGCGACAACCCCACCACCTTGAGGGTGATGGCCGCTTCGTCCTTGACCGGGGCCTTCGCCGAGGTCGAGGCGGCGTTCGAACTCGCGGTGCCCGATGTCGACGTGGTGATGATCACGTCATCGTCGTCGTCGTTGGCCGCCCAGATTGTCGACGGTGCCGACGTGGACGTGTTCGCCTCGGCGGACGAGGAACAGTTCGAGCGCGCGGCTGATGCCCGAACGTTCGACCCGCCCCGCGTTTTCGCCACCAACTCGCTCGTCATCATCGTGCCCCCGGGAAATCCCCGGGACGTTCGCACCGTCGACGACCTCGCGCGGGACGACGTTCTGGTGGCCACCGCATCCGAGGACGTTCCGATTCGCCGCTACACCGACCGCTTGTTGGCCATGGCCGGTGTGACCGCCAACTTCGTGACCTTCGAGGCCAACGTCTCCGGCATCGTCACCAAAGTGGCCACCGGCGCGGCCGACGCCGGCATCGTGTACGTCTCCGATCTGGTCGGGGCCGACGTGGAGGGTGTCGACGTTCCGAGCCAACTCGACGTGGTCGCGCGGTACCCCATCGCGGCCGCCACGAACTCCTCACGAGCGGAACTGGCCCGGCGCTTCGTCGACTTCACCATGTCGGCCGACGGTCGGGCGATTCTCGTCGCCAACGGATTCACCGCGCCGTGAACCGACGACACCCCGACCGACCGCCGCGCGCGGCGCGCTGGCTCGCCGCCGTCACGGTCGTCTTCTTCTGTCTACCTTTCGTCGGCCTGCTCTGGAAGACACCATGGTCGCGTCTGCTCGACGTCGTCACCGACGAATCGGGACGTCGAGCCCTCTGGCTGTCGATGCGGACGTCGGTGTTGGCGGCGCTGCTGAGCGTCGTGTTCGGGGTTCCGCTGGCCTGGGTTCTGGCGACGTCGAGATTCCGCGGACGCAACCTGATCCGTGCACTCTGTCTCATCTCCATGGTCCTTCCCCCGGTCGTCGGTGGCATCTCGCTGTTGTTCTCTCTGGGCCGCACGGGCCTCATCGGACGATGGCTCGACGATTGGTTCGGATTCCGTTTCACCTTCAGCTCCTGGGGCGTGGTGGTGGCCCAGGTCTTCGTGGCCATGCCGTTCCTCGTCCTCACCGTCGAAGGGGCTCTGCGTCAGGCCGACACCCGTTTGGCCGAGGCCGCGCGCACGCTCGGTGCCACACCGTGGTACGCCTTCCGGCGCGTCACGATTCCGTCCATATCGGGAGCGCTGATCGCCGGCACCGTGCTGGCGTGGGCCCGTGCGTTCGGAGAGTTCGGAGCCACCATCACCTTCGCCGGCAACTATCCGGGCACCACCCGGACCTTGTCGATCGAGACCTACGTGGCCCTCGAGTCGGACCCCGGTCGCTCCATGGCGTTGAGTGTGCTGATGGTCGGTATCTCCTTCGTGGTGCTGGTGACGTTGCGGGACCGCTGGCTCGGCGCGGAGCGTTCGTCGTGACCCTGCGCGTCGACGCCCTCGTACGTCGCGCCGACTTCGTGCTGCGCGTCGAGCTCACTGTCGAGTCGGGACAACGGCTGGCCATCGTCGGCCCCAACGGTGCGGGCAAGACCACTCTGCTCAAGTGCATCGCGGGGCTGTTACCGGTGAACGAGGGTTCGATCTCGCTCGACGGTGGTGTCCTCGACGACGCCGACACCGACCAGTTCGTTCCACCCGAACGACGTGACGTGTCCGTGGTCTTCCAGGACTATCTGTTGTTCGAACACCTCTCGGTGCTCGAGAACGTCGCCTTCGGACCCCGCGCCCGTGGCGCCCGCCGTTCCGAGGCTCGCGAGCGAGCGCGGGAACTCGTCGCCACGGTCGGGTTGTCGGATCTGTCGGAACGTCGGGCCCGAGCGTTGAGCGGCGGGCAGCGTCAGCGGGTGGCACTGATCCGCGCTCTGGCCACGCGGCCCCGACTGCTGTTGCTCGACGAACCCTTGGCGGCCATCGATTCGTCGGCTCGAGGCGAACTCCGCTCGACTCTCGAGCGCCAGGTCGAGGGCTTCGACGGGACCACCCTGTTGGTGTCGCACGACCCCGCCGATGTGGAAGCCCTGGCCGACCGGGTGATCGTGTTGAGCGCGGGGAACGTGGTGTGGGACGGCCCGGTGTCGGAGAGCGGTTGGAGGATCCGGTGAGTCGCTCTTCCCGCGACGACGACCGAATGCTGTTGGGCGAATGGGCCTGCCTCGGCGTGCTGGCCGGCGGGCCGAAGCACGGATTCGCCGTCTCGCAGGAACTGCGAGTCTCGGGATCGATCGGTCGGGTGTGGTCCCTCACGCGGCCCCTCACCTATCGGGCCCTCGACCGCCTGGTGGATCGGGGCTACGCCGAGGTGGTCGGCGAGGAACCGGGAACCGCGGGCGGCAACCGCACCATCGTGGCCATCACCCGTGCGGGCCGTGCCGCACTGCGCGCGTGGTGCCGGACACCCGTGACTCACTTGCGTGATCTACGAAGCGAACTGTTGCTGAAGTTGGTCGTGGCCGAGGTGAACGACATCGACACCTCGACATTGGTATCGGCCCAACGACTCATCGTCGACGACTTCGTGGCGGCGCACCGCGGTTCTCGCGACGTGGTCACCTCGTGGCGCCACGAAATGGCGTTGGCGGCGAAACGCTTTCTCGACAAGCTCTGAATCGAGAAATTCAGGCGGTGTGGACCTCGAGACCGGCCAGATCGCCCCGGGCCCGCCAGGCCGCGACATGGTCGATGAATCCCATCACGCTGGTCATCCAGGCCATCGAGCGAGCAGTGGTCATGTCTCCCACCTCTCCCTCGCGGTTCAGGTAGCCCGGTGTGCACACCGCGTTGTAGCGGGCGATTCCGAACACCTGCCCGAGTAGCAGGTTGAACCACTCCTCTTGAGCGGCCTCGATCGGCTCCATGGTGGTGATGCCCTCGGCCTTGGCCTTGCCCACCAGCCACGCCACGTGTTCGGCGACCGTGCTGATGGAGTGCAGGAAGTTGGTGGCCTGTGCACCCTGCACGGTGCTGATCATCAACATGTTGGGGAATCCGCGCGTGAGAACGCCCTGCAACGTCGACGGCCCGTTGCCCCACGCCTCCGACAGCGGAACCCCACCCCGGCCCTGGGGATCGAAACCCAGACGGTGGTGGTAAGCGCTCGTCACCTCGTAGCCCGAGGCGTAAATCAGTACGTCGACGGGATACTCGACACCCTCGAAGATCGGGCCGTTCTCGCCCACCTCGTGGATGCCCTTGCCATCGGTGTCGACGAGGTGCACGTTGGGGCGGTTGAACGCCGGCAGGTACTCGTCGTGGAAACAGGGGCGCTTGCAGGCCTGGCTGTACCACGGCATCAATTTCTTGGCGGTCTCGGGATCGGTGACAATGCTGGCGATGTGATCGCGGATCTTCTGCACGTTGGCGAAATCGAGTTCCTCCAGAGCCGCGGCCTCTTCCTCCGACTCAGGGAACTTTCGCGTGTCGGTCCAGAACAATTTGGTCCACTCGTCGGCCACCATGTCGACCTCGGGCTGGGAGCCCGTGATGGCCTCGGTGAAGTTGACGATGCGCTCGGCCTGCCAACCCGGCTTCAACGACTCGAACCACGAACGGTCGGTGGGCTTGTTGTTGCGCTTGCCCACCAATGCCGGGGTGCGCTGGAAGACGTACAGCTCCTTGGCCGCCTCGGCCAACTTGGGAACGGCCTGCACCGCCGTGGCACCGGTGCCGATGATGCCGACGCGCTTGCCGGCCAGGTTCACCATCTTTTCGGTGGGGCTGCCTCCGGTGTACGCGTAGTCCCACCGGCTGGTGTGGAACATGTGTCCCTTGAAGTTCCGGATGCCGTCGACGTCGGGAAGCTTGGGGCGGTGCAACACGCCGCCGGCGATGATCACGAACTTCGACGACAGGTCGTCTCCTCGCGTGGTGGTGGTGCGCCAACGTTGCGCCTCGTCGTCCCAACGCATGTCCTCGACCTCGGTCTGGAACAGCGCGCGCCGGTAGAGGTCGAGCGTGCGACCCAGCAACTGGCAGTAGGCGAAGATCTCGTACGCCTTCACGTACTTCTCGGTCGGCATGTAGCCGGTCTCCTCGAGGAGTGGCAGGTACACGTACGACTCCACGTCGCACGCGCAGTTGGGGTACCGGTTCCAGTACCAGGTGCCACCGAAGTCGCCGGCCAGGTCGATCATGCGGAAGTTCGTGACACCGGCCTTCAGCAGATGGTATGCGGCGAGCATTCCTCCGAAACCGGCGCCGACGATCACCACCTCGGTCTCCTCCTTCACCGCGTCGCGGGTGAAATTGGGATCGACGAAGGGGTCCCGTCCGAAGTCGGCCCACTCGCCGGCGATGGTCTTGAACTGTGCCGTGCCGTCGGCGCGCAGGCGCTTCTCGCGCTCGATGCGGTACTTCTCGCGGATCTCCTCGGGCGACAGGTGCCTCGACTCTGATGTGCTCGTCATGAACGTGTTTCCCCTGACCGATTGAAGTCTTCCATCCTCGCAAGCACCCCGGCTCGTCGCCAATTCCTGACGTCGCCGGGGGCCAGCGTGGCGATCCCCGCCGTGTGCCGTCCCGCATTCAAACGAGCCATGACCTCACGATAATCGCGTGCCGCTCCTAACCTCGATCGCATGACCTCGGCCGCGCAGCCCCTCGTCGACGTCCGGCGCGCCAATGATCGACCCCACACCCGAATCGGCTGGCTCGACTCCCGTCATTCGTTCTCCTTCAGCAACCACTGGGATCCGAGCAACACCCACCATGGGGTGTTGCTCGTCAACAACGACGACAAAGTGGCCCCCGGTACCGGTTTCGACACGCATCCTCATCGTGACATGGAAATCGTCACCTGGGTTCTCGAGGGATCGCTCGTGCATCAGGACTCCATCGGCAACAGCGGTGTGCTGTATCCCGGGCTCGCACAACGAATGAGTGCGGGCACCGGCATCCTGCACTCGGAGAAGAACGATGCGTGGAAGCACGGGGTCGGTGAATTGCACGAGTCACCCGTCCACTTCGTGCAGATGTGGGTGGTTCCCGACGAGTCCGGCATCGATCCCGGATACGAACAGGTCGAGCTCGACGGGAGCGACCTCGCCGGTCGTCTCGCCGTCGTGGCCTCGGGCATGGACGCCCACCGCGATCGCACGGCCATCCGCATCCGGAATCGTTTCGCGGCGTTGCACGTGGCGCGACTGTCACCCGGCGAGTCCGTCATCGTGCCGGACGCGCCGTTCGCGCACGTCTTCGTTCCCCGCGGCGAGGTCGACGTGGAAGTCGCGGGCTCCCTGCGAACCGGAGACGCAGTTCGCCTCACCGCCGAGGGCGGTCAACGAATCACCGCGACCACGGCATCGGAGATCTTGATCTGGGAGATGCACGCCGCCATTCAGGGGCAGTGACATCGTCAGAGTTGGTAGCGGTACAGATTCGATTCGCGCTGCACGAAGCCGAGGCGCTGATACAAGCGATTGGCGGCCTCGCGCGACGGACGCGAGGTGAGATCGACGGTGATCGCCCCGTTGTGGCGCGCGTGGTCGAGCGCGGCACGGTTCAACGCCTCGCCCACCCCGTGTCCCCGAGCATTCCCGTCCACCACCACGTCCTCGATCCAGGCGCGCACACCGGTCGGGATACGGAACATCGCCAACGTCAACGAGCCGACGATCACCCCGTCCAGACGGGCGACGAACAACGTCGACGCCTCCGACGACACCAGGTCCTGCAGGGCCTCCCGATCCGGCGGTGGATTGGATGACGACAACTGAGGGATCAACACCTCGAAAGCGGCGACCAATTCGTCGTCGACCGACGTGCAGATGTCGACGGTCACTCCCACGGTGGCGAGTCTAGGCAGTCCACCTTCTACGGTTGCCCCATGACCCGCATCACCGATCATGCCGAACTCGCGACGAAAGCCCGAGCCCTCGGCGCCGCCCTCGAACCATTCGTCGGTCAGGTGTACTTCTCCCCCGAATGTCACGCGAACTACGTGGCCCTCGGCTTCCAACCGAGCCCCGGTGACATGAACGGTGTCGCTCTGCCTGAGGGCATCGCGTACTTCACCAGTCGCGGATCGTTGATGGGACAGGTACCCGGAGAAGTGGTGGCCGCGGCGTTCGCGGTGTTCAATCCGGCCGCGGTCGTTCCCTCGGTCACCGCGGGTTGGGCCATCACCGATGCGACGACCATCTGTGCCGCACGACGGGTGGGAGCGATCGCTCAACTGGAACGAATCCTCGGAGCGAAGCCCGGTGGAGTCGCGCGAGCGCGCGCCATTCTGGGGCGAGCGGTCGGTGTGTTGCGTCCCGAAGGACGTCCGTTGTTCGCCGGCACTCTCAGCCAGTCGATCCCCGACACCGATCTCGGCGCATGTTGGCACTTCGGCGACATGATCCGCGAGTACCGCGGCGACTCGCACACGGCCGCGTGGATCTCGGCCGGACTCGACGCCACCGAGATCGGTCTGCTCACCGAGTTGTACTGGGGTCTGCCCCTGAAGTCGTACAGCCGAACCCGCGCGTGGTCCGAGGACGACTTCACCGCCGCCATCGACCGACTCGAGTCGCGCGGGCTCGTCCATGACGGAGCGTTCACCGAGGCCGGCCGCGAGATCCGCGAGCGGATCGAGGTGGACACCGATCGGCAGATGCTGGGGTGCATCGAGGCCATCGGCGAGGACTTCGATCATCTCGTCGCGATGCTCGGACCGTGGTCCGAGGTGGTGCGCAACTTCAAGGGCTACCCGGCGGCCGGTCCCCACGAATTGGCCGCCGCCGCCAGCAAGCGTTGAACGGCATGGCAGACTGATCCCGTGATCCTCACCGAACTCCGCACGTCCGCCGAAGCGTTCCATGTCAGCACCGGTTGGGAACCCAAACCCGAGGGCTTGTGCTGTGGCGAGGTCTGCGTGCCCGCACCGGGTGCACTCGGTGCCGACGGATCTCTCGACGTCACCATCGCCGCGGAGCGCCTCGGCATGCCGGTCGTCCACGATGCCGAACACGGTCTGTGGGCGTTGGGCAGTGCCACCCTCGGCGGCCGCACCCTCAGCACCGCGGTGGCCGCCGATCCCGTACTCCGCACGTTCGACAACCGGCCGTTCCGTTTGTCGTCTTTGCGGGGCAAGAAGGTCATCCTTCTCGCCTGGTCCAGTTATTGAGGCTGTCGATCCAGCCTGCCCGGGTGGCAGGCGCTTCACACCGAGATCGAGAAGCACGGCGCCACCATCGTGACGGTCGCCCTCGACATCGACATCGAACTTGCGAAGCCCTGGAACGACCTGGCCGGGCCGACGCATCCGAGCCTCATCGACACCACTCATGCCACCAATCCGGCGTTCGGATTCACGAACATTCCGATGGCAGTCTGGATCGACGAGAACGGCGTGCTCATTCGTCCGGCGGAGGCGGCTTCCATCGAACGCAGCCCGTTGCGCGACATGGAGATTCCCGAGGGATTGCCCGAACAACTCAGCAAGGTGATGTACGCCGTCAAAGCGATCCCCGATGATGCCGAGGCGTACCGTGCCGCCATCCTCGATTGGGTGAAGAATGGTTCGTCGTCACGATTCGCGATGACACCCGACGAGGTCATCGAGCGCAGCCGTCCGCATTCCGATGCCGAGGCCCGCGCTCGCGCCTGTTTCGAATTGGGTGAGCACCTGCAACGCAACGGGAATCCCGACGCCGCGGTGACGTGGTGGAAAGAAGCCCACCGCCTCGATCCGCAGAACCTGGTGTACAAACGACAGGCCTGGACTCTCGTCACCACCCCTGCTGGTGCCACCGAGTACGACCTCATGCAGGGCCCGAACGACGTCTACGACAGCAATCTCGTGGACGAGGTCTCCGGTGAGGGCGGATTCGCGCAATTCATCGTCCGACCCGCACTCTGAAAACGTCGAAATCGAATTGCCCGAAGCCATTCGGGCGCTCCGATTCCGGCGATAACGTACGGGTCGATGGCTGATCTGGAACACGTTCGTTGGATTCGCCGGCCCGAACTTCGTCGGCCTCACGTCATCGCCGCCTTCACCGGATGGAACGACGCCGCTGACGCCGCGAGCACCGCTCTGCGCACCCTCATCGAACGACTCGGCGCCGCACCACTGGCCGAGATCGATCCCGAAGAGTTCACCGACTTCGCCACCATCCGCCCGCACGTTCGCCTCGCCGACGGATCCACACGCAGCATCGTGTGGCCCACCGTCAGCATGTGGTCGGTCACTTCGAACGATCAAGACCTCATCCTCGTCCTCGGGCCCGAGCCGGCGTTGCGTTGGAAACTGTTCTGTCAGCAGATCATCGGTGTCGCTCTCATGTACAAGGCCCGCAGTGTCATCTCCCTCGGCGCCCTGTTGGCCGATGTCCCTCATCGTCAACCCACCCAGGTGCTCGGCACCGCCGTCGACCAGGAGATGATCGACGCGCACGATCTGCAACGCAGTCGCTACGAAGGCCCCACCGGAATCGTCGGTGTGCTCAACGACGCGGCGCATCGCGCCGAACTGTCGACGGCCTCGCTGTGGGCCGCCGTTCCCGCCTACGCCGCGCAGTTGCCTTCGCCCAAGGCCGCCGCAGCGCTCATCGAGCGTCTCGCCGAGATCGTCGGTTGCGAGGCGCCCACCACCGCTCTCGACGCCCAACTCGACCGCTACGAGGAGGCCATCGACCAGATCATCGAGAGCGACCCCTCGATGGCGTCGTATCTCGAACGGCTCGAGAACATGGACGACGAAGAATACGAAGAGGAGGACGAGTATTCCTTCAGTGACGACGAGTCCGACGACGAGGTGGAGGCCTCCGCTGACGGTCCCATCACCGAAGAGTCGCTCGACAGCGAGGCGTTTCTCGAAGAGGTCGAACAGTTCCTACGAAGTCAGCACGACGACTGACGTCAGGCCTCGCCGCGCCATACCGGATCGCGCGGGGCATCGAAACTCGCGTTCAGCGGTTCACCGGCGATCGCCGCGAAAGCCATCGGACCCCACCACTGCACGCCCGCGGTGATCTCGGGCAACGAGTCCGCTCGGAACCAACCGATGTCGGCGGTCTCCAGAGGATGGCCCGCCAGATCGCCACCAACGGCCCGGCAATGGAACAGCAGCATGTACATGCCGAAGCGGCTGAATCCCATGCGCTGACCGTCGACCACTCCCAACAGTCGCAGGGGTTCGCACTCGATGCCGGTCTCCTCGCGGACTTCTTTCACCGCCACCTCGCTCGGTGAGTACCCAACGTCGGCCCAACCGGTGGGATAGAGCCACACTCCGGAATCGGGCCGTTTCACCAGGAGAATTCGTCCCTCGTCATCGCCGACAATGGCACCCACCGCCACTTTCGGCGTGATGTACCCGGGCACGCCTTCACCGATGGACTCCATCCATTCCTGGACGAAGTGATCCTGTTCGCGCCGCACCTCCAGCGCCTCGTCGGCGGCGGCCTTGATGTCGGCGGCCACGTGCAGGATCTCCTCGTACCGTTCGCGCTCGTACAGGCTCTCGGTGAAACCCATGCCCGTTCGGGCGATGCCCGCCAACGTCTCGCTCCACCGCACCAGGTCCCGCGTGAAATCGTTGGGCGTGGCGCCGGGCGCGTCGTGGGGCATGAAGAGAACCTAGTTCGTCACGACGCCAACGTGAACAGGATGGCTCGCTCGACTTCCTGACGATGGAACGAGTCGATCAACTTCTCACCACTCGACGTGCGCACGTAGAACGCGTCGACGACCTCGTCGCCGATGGTCTGAACCGACGCGTGGCGAATGTCGAGCCCCACCTCGGCCATGGCCTTGGTGACGCGGTGGAGGATGCCGTGCTGATCGGGAGCGCGAACCTCGATGACCGTGGCATTCGACGAGGCCTCGTCGAAGAAGGTCACCCTCGGTGGTCCGAGCTCACCGGCCGAACGACGCTTACGGCGATACGTCTTGGCCCGCTCGGCGAGTCGGTATTCGATGGCCAGTTGTCCCCGCAATGCCCGTTCGAGATTGGTCACGATCGGACCCCACTCGATGGAACCATGCGGAGGAACCACCACACGGAATTGCGACGCCGCCATCCCTTGTTCATCGGAGTGCGCTTGCGCACCGAGAACCCCGAGACCGTGCAGGGCCAGCACCCCGGCCACCTTGCTGAACGTTCCCGGTCGGTCGGGACTGACCACCGTCACCGAGTTCTCGTCGAAGCCGATGGTGACCACACCACCGGCCATCATCTCGAGCACTTCGGCGTCGGGGAACAGGCGCCATTGCGCCTCTTCAATGTCGGCGCCACCGAGCACGAGATGCACGCGACGAACCAGATCGTTCACCAACTCGGCCTTCCACGAGCCCCACGCCGCCGTGCCGGTGGCCAGACTGTCGGCCTCGGTCAGACCGTGCAACAAGTCGAGCACCAACGGTGAGCGCACCTCGTCGGCCACCGACATGATCGTGGCGCTGTCGGCCAAGTCACGACGCGTGGCCACGTCGGGCAGCAACAGATGGTTCTTCACCATCGCGCACAACACCTCGGTGTCGTCCCCCGTCAGGCCCAGACGAGGACCGATGCGTTGCACCATGGCCACACCGACCTCGGTGTGATCCCCCGGATAGCCCTTGCCGATGTCGTGGAACAACGCACCCAACACCAACAGGTCGGGACGAGCGACGCGATCGGCCCACGACGCCGCATTGGCCGTTGCTTCCCATAAGTGACGATCGACGGTGAAGCGGTGATACGCGTTGCGTTGCGGCTTGCTGCGATTCGGAGCCCACTCCGGCAACACTTTCACCCACAGTCCACGTTGATCGAGCGCCTCCAACACCGGAATGGCGTCGTGCCCGGTCAGCAACAATCCGACCAGATCGTCGATGGCACCCACCGGCCACGGTGAGGGCATCGCCGGGCACGACGTGGCCAGACGATCCAGCGTGGGACGGTCTATGCGCGCCTTGTGTCGCGCGGCCGACGTGGCCACGCGCAACAAGAGCGTGGGGTCGGTGGACGGATCGATGGTGTCGTCGAGATGCACCTCGCCGTGGTGCAAGATGACGCCAGGAGCCAGGTGTTGATCGGGGACGGGCTCGGCTTTGGCCGCTGCGACGCGAGCCCACACCTCGTCGCCGACCCACGCCACCGAGCGACCGGCGTTCGACAACGAAGCCACCAGGGAATCGGCGTTCGGATAGCCGCACGACGTGGCCACGGCATCCTGATCCTCGAGATGCATCACCTCGACCGCACGACCTTGATGGCGATGCAACGCCACGCGCAACGCCATCAACACGTCACGTCCGGCATCGAGCGCCGCGCGATCGGAACGGGAGATCTCGACTCCGGCCGCTTCGGCCCACAGCAACGCGTGGATGTCACGAAGTCCGCCGTAGCCCTCCTTGAGATTCGGTTCGAGGAGGAACGCCACCTCTCCGTGCTCGGCCTGGCGCGCACGCACGCGCTTCATCAATTCGGGCAGACGTTGGTCGGCCGAGTTCCGCCATGCCTTCAAACCCTCACGGGCCAACTCCTGGGCCAGATCGGCATCGCCGGCCAGCAGTCGAACACTCAGCAGTGCCGTGGCCGAGTCCAACTCGGACCTGGCCACATCGATCGCCTGTTTCACCGTGCTCACGGAATACCCGAGCTTCAAACCGGAGTCCCAGATCGGATACCAGATCTTCGATGCGAGGTCGTCGACGTTCTTGGCGCCATCGTGAACCAACATCACGTCGAGATCGCTGAAGGGCGCCAACTCTCCGCGTCCGTATCCGCCGACGGCGACCAGGGCACAGCGTTTGGTCGGCTTGACGGTCTCGTGTGCCGCGTCCCACAACTCGCGCAACCACTCGTCGGTGGCCGCGCACAATTCGCGGGTGAGCTTGACACCCCTCAAATTCGGGTCGCTCAGAACCTGACGGCGCCTCTCCATGACCTCAGTCTGTCGCAGAATCCCCCGTCGATGCCCGACCGAGTGTGAACGGAGGAATTCAGCTTGGTTCGGTGCGGCGACGACCGATGATGGTGGCCGCCTTCCATGCACCCCACTCGAGTCCCGGCTCGACCAGCGACGGGTCGATGTCGGCCCACGTCGCCGCGGCCAGACCGAAGACGTCGTCGGGGAACGAGCGACGATCGAACTCGTCTCGAGCGACGGGTCGCGCACCGGCCGAGGCCAACAGACCACTCACCGGTGCGGTGGCGGCACGCAACACCGCCAGCGGGTTGGACCGCTGTTGCTCGGCATCGAGTTCGAGCAACTGCCGCAATCCGTCGACGGCGAGACGTTCGACCTCGGCCACCACCGACCGCCGGGACTCCTCGGTGACGTTGTCGAGGAGACCGTCGGCGGAGAGTCGATCGTCGATCAACCGCGTGGCCCACGTCGCCGCCACCGCGGTGACGCTTTGGAGCAGACGGGCGGAGTAGTCGTCCACCCGCCCATCCAATCAGATCGCGCCGATCAAGGCGTGGTCGTCGTGGGAGCCTCGGTCGTCGGCGGAACGGT
>Ga0169931_10008331_pt1 | contig 15149 bp, 13 predicted proteins | sample Kivu_15m_20L_FD_129675 | JGI IMG/M metagenome (GOLD analysis project Ga0169931, IMG submission 129675) | Freshwater microbial communities from Lake Kivu, Western Province, Rwanda to study Microbial Dark Matter (Phase II) - Kivu_15m_20L... | ecosystem: Environmental > Aquatic > Freshwater > Lake... | reverse complement strand
GCTTCCAGTCCTAAGGTTGTTGTAGCTGCCGAAGTGTGATAGGTGTTACAGATATAGGTATATCCCCCATATCTGACCAAGTCATTTACTTTGTATCTAGTGTTTACAGTCCAGTCGGCTTTCCAGTCAAATCCTTCAGCAAACAATTGCCAATCGCTAGAGTTAGCTTCTAGACCCGAAAGTTCTGTGGCAGCAGAAGTGTGGCCATCAATACAGATATACAGCAAACCGCCATACTTGACAATATCATTTTCTTTATAAGATGTGCTTGTAGACCAATCACCTTTCCATTCTTGGCCGTCTGACATTTGATTCCACCGCGATGGGGAATAATCTAAATCAGTATAAAAATCTGCGGAAGCAGTATGTCCTTGTGTACAGATATATGTTCGGCCGCCGAATCTTACAACATCATCTTTATAATATGTAGTGCCGGCCACCCAGGCATCTTTCCATACAAATCTAATTCTACCTAATTTAAATTCTGCCATTTTTGACTCCGTATTGACTATTTATTATGTCTAACATACTGCTTAATCTTGACCAAAAGATCTAAAAAACATTGTCTGCGCCATTATCGACCCTCTTATACCGCTGTCTTCTCCTTCGAACTGAGCTATGACCGGTATGACCACTTTCAAACTAAAGGCATTGGTTATCCGATCTGGTCCTACTAATACTTGTCCGGCGATAAAACTACTCGTGGCAATTTCTGATCCTCCTAGACTCAGTCTGTTAGCGAGAAAAGCAGCTATGGCTTTTTGTGTAGGAACTATATTATTCGAATCTTCAGTGAACAACGGATCTGTAGAAAATTCTCTGATCACTACTCCCGATCCGCCTACTCGAATTCCGCCAAGCCTGAGCTCAGTCAGGCCATCTAGTTGGAAAAAATCTGCGGAAATAGTCACTATGCCGGTGGCCTGTTCTACTGCGAAAAGTTCTCCTGCACGGAAGTTACCGCTTTGATCAGTGCTGGTGTAAAATACTCGTCCCCCATCTTCTTCATAGACTTCGTTTTCAGGTCTAGGCACATAAATTCCAGTAGAATACAACTCTGGATAGTTGGTTTGCAAGAAATTTCCTGTACCGATGTCTAAGAAATCGTGTCCAGTAATACGGCATTGGCTATATCTTTCTAAAATAGACATAGATGTGCCGTGTTCTAATCTATCTCTTGTCCTAATTTCTGGTGAAATACGAATTGTAGCACTAAGGCCCTGAGCTATGTTGGTATTTTCAGCGATAGTAACCACAACATATCTCTGCTCATTATCAGAGAAAATGATCTGCGCTCCGGGTCCTGGCAATACTTCTAAATCGGTTATTTTTATAAACTTACCTGTTGGTATGATATCAGCGAAACCGTCTCCGGTTACGGTTACTCTGGTGCTGGCTGTCCTGTATCCTGGTCCTCGATTTAACCATGTGGGATTAGTCAATACTCCATCTGCGAGCCTATTTTCAAATCCTGCGTCTGTAGTATTGTTAGGATCGATAACCGTCAGCGTAGGTTCCTCTAGGTATCCGGAGCCTGGATCCCAAATCTTGACCAGATCTATGATACCTGCCGATACAGCCAATCTTCCCCGAGCACGGACACCTGTTCTAATCTTATCTACAGAGTCAGTGCCTAAACCAGAAGCTACCCACATAGGAGAATTTTTTCCTACTGAAGAATCTAGAACATCGATATATGGATTACCAAAAGCTATATCTCTCCACTCTAATGTAGATGCCATGGTCCTGCTGGTCCATACCAACCCGTCGGAAGAAGTGGCTGAGAAATTGCTAGGACCTGCGGTAATGTCTGCACCAACATCTCTAGAACCCGTATCTCCGACAGCGAAAAATACTCCTTGTCCGTAACGCAATTTTCTCCAATAATGTCGTGTGGATCCGTCTTGGGTAGGCATAGTTGCGGCATACCATTCTGCTCCGTCGAAACTATAAGAAACTTCTCCGGTAGATGATACTGCTACGAATCGATTGTTTCCATATGCGATGCTGGTCCAATCTTTCTGACTGGAATCAGCAATCACATCTATGATATATGAATCCCAAGTCCATGTATCTGACGAACTGTCATAAGTGCCTTCCGCCACTATGTTGTTGCTATTGGCCAGCACTACGAATTTATTTTTACCGTAGGCGATATCTACCCATTCGTTGATGGTACTATCACCTGCGGTGGGCAATGTAGTTGTAGTCCATGTCACGCCATTGTCGATGCTATAAGCTCCGGCGTTTAAATTACCGGAGACTGCTAAAAATACGCCTCCGCCATACGCTACTGCTCTCCAATCTCTCGATGCTGGCAGTGTTCGAGAAGTCCAGGTGTATCCGTTGCCAGAAGATGCTGCCACTGAGCTATTACCCCTAATGGCCACGAATCTATTGTTTCCGGCTGCCATAGAAACCCAGTCTCCGCTGGAAGGCATATTAAACGATACCCATGTTTCTCCGTCGCCTGAATAAATTCCTGCAGAGCTAGCTTGAGAAAGCATGACAAAATTTCCGCTCTTACCCACGCCACTAGAAGAAATAGTTAATATAGAATTTGTGCTATCGTCGCTGACTGTCAGCACTTCTATCGTACAGTCGTTTTCTGGAGTGGTTCCTCCAATGGCTGTGCCCAGTATAGTTAATGTCTGTCCGGCTTCATATCCTGCTCCAGCATTGTTTATCGATACGGAATATGTGCGGCCATTTTTGATCACATCGAAAGTAGCAGTGATTGGTTCTAATCCGTCGTCTTCTATTACGGTTCCGGTTCCGGCACCGCCCGCGACACCAGTGAAAGTCTGAATGGTCTCTCCGTACACCGCAGAAATCCAATCCGTCGAAGATGGTGCTGTGTGCTGTTCGACAGCAAATCCCGGATCTGAAAATTCCGGTCTTGGTTCGATGCTATATCTAGTAGTTTGATCAAGTTGAACACCGACAGGATAGCCAGGTACAACATGATCCCATCCTGGCTGTCCGTCGCTTTCTTTCGAGATGCTTACAACCTTTGATCCTATATTATAGGCAGTAATATACCCATATTGACCGGTGCCCGACCCGCTGGTAATAATCAATCTAAGACCGAGATATTCTGCTTCTTCGGCTGAATCGGTCGCTGCAATCGTTATTGATGTTAGATCTCCGCCCGGAGTTTGATGCACCTGGGCATTATTTCTTGCCAGTGTGTACCCGCTTCCGCCTACCCGCTGGACTTGGGTGGTCGAAGTATCTGTTAATCTTGCTTCGAATACTGCGTCGTCTCTAAAATCGTCAAACAAAACCGATGCTCCTACGCCGGCGCCAATAATACTAGCCGATGCCTGAGTGTAGTTCTGGCCGCAGTGTCGCCATTCGAATATCTGTATAGTATCTGTGAAATCTCCTGAAAAAGCAGATTCTACTATAGCCTGATTATCTCTGTTATAAACCGAAGCAGTCTTGGGTACTTCTGACGGATCTACTCCGTCGGCGATAGCACCGTAGTTTCCATAGGAGCAGTTGCCGTTGGTAGCACGGATTATACCTCCTCGATCGGCTAGATATCCTATAGTACAATAGTATGTAAAGACTGACACTAATTCTGCTCTGCCATTATCGGTAACCCATGCTCCTACCCCATCGCTTAAAACCTGTGTAAAGTCGTTGGAAACTATAGATTTATTACCACCGTTATGTAAGCTGCCATCTATTTTCTGGCCCACGCATCGATCACCGATAGTGGTCACTCCTTGTATATACGGAGAACGAGTGGTAATCCATGTTCGATCGTCATTGGGCCCCCAACCGGGATCTAAGCTGATATAAGCTCCTCCTGTGGGTCTTTGATAAAGGTCAAAAACATTCGGAGGATTAAGACTTCCTGACATACCAGACAGCGTACAGTTTCTCACACCGGTAGCATCTCTGCAATAAAACATGTCTTCTGTAAGAGATCCTAATACAGCGTTCCTATAATATCTTGCAGCGAGTAAAGATTTATAATTGCCTGTGTAAATTATGTCATATTTCCAAGCGTCTATATATCTGCGTACATCTCTCTTACATAGTTCGCTGTCAAATGAATATTCCGGAAATGTAGTCTGCATATATGCCACAGCTTCTGCTGCTAGGAATTCTTTATTGGCTTCTAATACTGAAACGGCATTGAGGTAGCCTTCTGCGGTGACAGCGGTATTGGTACCTGTTACCGCGACATTTGAACCCAAAGAATTAACATAAAAATTGATATAGGATATTATATCATCGATCAAATCTTGTATGTCTGTAGCGGCCTGTGAATCTGTTTCGGCTAATGATAGAACCTGATCTAGAGTGTTTCCTGTGCTCTTAGGAGGATTTATGGGTGTGCTTGCGATTATGGCTTCTATGATTCCGGAAATCCTAGTCAGCACAGCTATGGTATAAGTACTGTCTAACGCTAATGCTGCTATAGGTCCGGCAGGTTTTATAGTAGTACTTCTTAGTTCTGTGCCCAGAACCACTGTTTTTGAAGGTATAATAATGGGTGTAATTTCTTCGTAAAGTCCTGCAGAAACTCTAACAGTAGTAGTACCAGTAAATCCATCATCTACCTGTTCGCAGGCAAATCTCACCGTACGCCACGGGTAGAAAGGAGAATATCCTCTCAGAGGATTCGTAGAATCGTCTACTCCTTCAGTAGAAACATAGACGACTCTCGATATCTGTCCGTACGATTTATAGATTATCGACGATTCGACATTGACACTTACTAACTGTCCTTCTAGACCCAAATCTATTCTAGTTGGTCCAAAAGTGCTTCCATCGCCCTGAGGAGTCCTGCTGAGATCATATGTTAGAAGATCACCTCTATCTGACATACCGTTATTGTCAGATACCAGTAGCAAAATGTCCCAGAAGAAAAATCCCGATCCGTTATCGCCTGGAAAGTTTTCCTGATTGGATAGATGTTCGATATTACAGCTATAACTAGAACCTAGATATACAACTATGTCATTGACGCTGTAGGTTAGATTTTCGTTCCAATAGCCTCTAAAATTTTGTCCTACTGTAACTAATTCCCAATTCGAAGAATCAAGATAATCCAGAGAGCTACCGTCGGCAACGACATCTAACAGTGCCACATATAGATTTCCGCCTCTTCGGACAAGATCTCCTGTTTTATAAGATTGATTAGTAGCCCATGTTCCTCGGAAATTTATACCTTTAGAAATTATCTCCCAATCTACAGGATCTTGTCTGTCTTCTATCTGATAAATGCTTTCTGAAGGATGGCTATTATAATTGTTAGTTAGACTATAAAAAAGGTAACCGCCGTGTCTGACTATATCTCCGATTTTGTAATCTAGAGATGTTTGCCATTCCCCGGCTAGTTGCTGTCCCGGGATCTCTATGTCCCAATGCTCCTCGGCATCAAAATCTAGAACCGAATCGTCTGAAGGAGAATGGTATTCTCGACAACGCCATATGGAACCTCCGAATTTTACAAGATCATTTTCTTTGTAAAATGTTCCTGCAGTGTTGATCCAATCTCCTCTATATGCAATATTTTCATAGACTAGTTCCCAATTAACCGAATTTATTTCTAGAAAATTTGAATTAGAAACATGTCCTGTAATGCACCTATAAACAGAGGCACCGTATTGCACAGTATCTCCTATAGAATATCTAGTGTTACCTACCCATGCATTTCTATAATTATATAAGGAAGCATACACAGTCCAGTTTGATAGATCGTTATCGAAAACAGCGGTTGATGTGTGTGCGGTAGTGCATAGGTATAGCACACCTCCTTGCTGTACTACATCGCCTAGATTATAAGCAGTAGATGTTGACCATGTATTTCTCCAAGCGAAACCGTCAGTCATTTTCACCCATTTGGGTGTCTGTGCAGTCTCGCCAGGCGGAGTATAATACAGATCGTTATAGAAATTGTTTACAGAAGTATGTTGTATGACACAGACATAACTGGATCCACCGTATCTTACCACATCATCTCTGATATACGCTGTGGATGCGGACCAGTTGCCTTTCCAGGTATATCTGAATCTGCTGATCTTAAATTCTGCCATTTTTCTTTTCCGTTGTTATGATGAAATACCTGTGGGATATGTGTACCCACCGAATACTCGTTGTACTAACTGTCCTTCTGCGTCGACATAATAAAATATGCTGCGATCATCCCATCTGTACTGTGTATATTTGATGTTGTCGTAGACTTTGTTATGATCCTCATCGACTCCTTCGAAATAGTCTATTCCAGGTTCAAAATCTTCGAAATTTTCTGTGGGATCGCCTGGCAAGTTGATTTCGTAAGATCCGTCGTCTTTGATCTGATCGCTGCGTACTATGAACAGCTCGCCGTCTTCGTTTCTTCTCAGTGCATACCAGTATCTAGGTGAATCTCCCAGTGTTTCAACTGGATCTCTTCCTAGATAGTAATTGTTCTGTGCCATGATTAATCCTTATGATATCTCAACATAACTAATGGTGACATCTATGCTGTCAGCGGTGTCGCTGACTATCCGCATGCCCGATGTTTCGGGTAATATCAATTTTTCACCGTTGGTTATGATTTTTACTGCGGTGCTAGGTGGTATTGGTAATCCTTTAATATAAGCAGCCTGCGTGGAATTTTCATCTACCACATAAACATCTGCAACTACGGTATCATAGTCAGTAACATTAGCGATATTGCAACCAATGACTGTAGCTCTCACTCCTGCGGGGATCTGTAAAACATCTACTGGTGTAGTTCCTATACCTGTGTTGACTGCGTGTTTGAATACGGTTGGCATGTTTTATCCTAGTGTTAGTGCGAAAGCGATAGCGGTGTCTTCGGCCTGGATACCGGTGACAGCACCAATTGAACCAGCTGGACTAGCCCATGTAAATCCGTCCCAGATCTCCATGGCTCTGGCGTCTGTGTTATATCTGGTCATTCCTAATACTGCATAGGCTGTAGGTCTCTGTGCGTTGGTTCCTCTAGGAATAACGAATCCGTTGGTTCCTTCGATCTTGTAATAACCTGTGCCTGTAGAATACAGCTGGCTGATGGCATTGTTTGATATGTTGGTGATCGTGTTATCCCTGAAACGGAAATTACCTAGCTGTACGCCACCGGTACCGTTGCCAAAAAGAACAAGATCCGTTCCGGTAGTGGTAGTGATTTCGTTGTCTCTGAACATCATATCGCCGATGTCTAGGGATGTGAGGCTGAGATTATCTGTATAAAAATTCTGTGCGTACACGGTCCGCCACTGATAGGTAAAAGATCCTAGATCGTAAGCGTTGTCAGTTTGCGGAATCAGATCGCTGTTGATGCTGGCGTTGATTTCTATGCTGTCGGTCAGCGCATCACCTATGGTGATATTTCCACCTATGGTCACATTGCCAGTTATATCAGCATTACCAGTGACTGTGAGATTGCCGTTGACCGTGGCGTTAGATTGTATGTCTACTATTCCCGATCCGTTGGGTCTCAATTCTATGTTGCTGTTAGACACAGATGTGGATATTGCATTGCCCTGTATCTCAAGATCATCTACCTGTAGCCTAGAATGATAGGTTGTAGCTTCACCGGCAGCGGGTATGAAAGAAATCGTGTTGTTAGAACTGGTTATAGAATTAGCAGTGATAGTTATATCACCAATGTCTGCTTGATCATCTACTATGATGTTTGTAGTTCTTGTGGTACCGGAGATATCTAGATCGTATTGGGGGCTAGCAGTCCTAATGCCTACCCTGGAGTTGTTGACATCCAAATAAAGAAGGTCGGTCTCAAAAGCCAGATCTACCCCGTCACGGACGAGATTAGCCTTTAAGAGCGGACCGGAAATACGACCAATCGCCATCTGCTCTCCTTGATACCCGGTGTTTCACTGTTAACCGAATTCTCATCCCTCGAGGGATCTTTGCTGGTTTACCACAGTTTGACCATATAGAGAATTGGTCGTTCTCTATAATCACAAGTATTTATGCAGATTGGATATTAACCGAAGATTAGGGAGTAGATGTTGCCTAGATCGTTCATCAGCGTTTCGGTAACTACTACGCCGGCGCCAGTGGCCACGCTATAAACTGTGCCGTCGAAAACTTCTAGATGCTGTAGATCTGTGTTCCATCGAGTGTCGCCTACCTCGGGACTAGTAGGTCTTTGTAAAGTGGTTCCTGACGGAAACACTGCTCCGTTGTTGTCCATAAATCTAACATAACCTATGCCCGTAGAACTGATAGTGGCAGCACTGTTAGCCACGAGATTGGTCATGGTGTTACCTTGGAATCTAAAACTTTCCGTATCTGTTATACCTGAAGATGGGTTTAAAATCACGCTGTCGTTGGATTGTAATGTAAAAATACTTGCGGTTTCACTGTCAATCCTCAATTGTTCACCTATGGTAAAATCATTCCATACTAGATTACCGATATTTGAATTGTCGTGGACATATATTTCGGCCCAACGGCCTGTAGTAGAATCACCCAGCTCTCGACCGAGATCGTAGGTTAAATTAGCTCCCGGAATAAGGCTCTGGGTAAAATCCGGCACTACTGTTACCGTGTCATAGATAGTGTCGCCTACGATGATATCAGAAAATTTTCTTAGATTTCCCGAAATTGAAAAATTGCCAGTAACGGATAGATCTCCATCGATTCTACTGTCGGATAATATCTGTACAGATCCTGTGCCATTGGGGTTTAGTGCTATGGATCCATTTACTGCTGTGTTGGATATGAGATTTCCGTACAACTGCAGATCTCCTGCCTGTAATTTATCAAAAATCACTAATGGATTTGTTTGTTCGGGGCTAATGGTAATACCACCCGATGTGGTAGAAAATATGTTAGAGCTTATGGTAACTGTATCGACGGTTGCACCCGTAGAGACTATGAGATCAGTGGTCTGTATAGTATCATTTATGTTGAGATCTTGTGCGCCTATAGTATTGACGCTGATTTTCCTACCCGAGACATTCAGCAACAGGAGATCAGGATCGCCTGCTTCGTTCCTGAATGATAGATCTACTCCGTCTCTTAAGAGATTTTCACTGAGTAAAGGACCGCTGATTCTTCCTAGCTGAGACACCGTTAATCAGCATAACCATAAAACACGGTCACGTATTTGCCTACTGGTACTGCATCGGCAAATTCTAGATAGTAGCCCGCGGGATATGATCCTGCCCCTCCGTAAAATGCTGCTGCAGGTGTTCCTGCTGGATTCTGGACTATGGTAAAGTTAGTGGTGCCAATCTGGAAGACATTTTCTACCAACACTATAATGTTGTTGATGCTGGCTAGATAAGATGTACCTGCAGGCACTGTGTTCAACGGACCAAAAATAGTTTCGACTAGATCGCCGGGTCCGATGGTCTGCTTGGATATAGCAGTGGCGCCTGGTGCCCGGATGTTAGTCCACACACTGTTGATGTAGCCTTCTAGGGTGTTGGTATCGGTATTGTATCTTATGGCGCCATTCATGTTCGGAATGGTGCTGGTGTCTGGGCGCTGTGCCGTGGTACCTTTTGGTAACAGTATGCTGGCAGTGCTGTCTATGGTTATCCGTCCGTAGGGATTTTGTATATAAGCATTGTCCGATATACTGAATTTGGAAATGTTTTTGGTTTTTAAGAATTTCATACTGACAGAGTGCTCACGGTTACAGTTAATAGATTGTTTACGGGACTGGCTGCTCCGTCGGTCATTTTGTAGCCGACTGCCACACGATCATTGTTGTCCAGCACGATCCGCTCCTCTGAGAAGAACACGGTTTCTCCTGCTGGAACGACTAGGTTGCTGACCACCAATGCTCCAGAGTTCGCCGTAGTGTTATCTCCTCCTGAACCCGGATCTATGAGATAGATATTGACTGTGATCGAATTTTCTAGCTCATTTGAAGGATTAGGTGCTCCGGTGTTACACAACGCCATGGTAGTGATAGCATTAGTTCCACTGCTGATGTAAACTGTGGTTGGTGTCGTTATAGTAGTTCCGGTTACGATTTTTCCTGTGATCATTTCATTCTCTTTAAAATAGCATGCTAAAAAGCAGTGCTCTGTTTTTGCTGATAAATTCACCTCTAGTATCATTTTCTGTGACGAAGAACAATCCCGTGTCCCCCGCTGACTCCGGATCAGCATAGATCAAAGTCGCATTGTCTACATAGGCTGGTACTACAGAATTAGCATGATCATACTGCATGGCCCAAGTAATTTCTACTCGACCCGTGCCGTTGGGTTCTAGTTTGATGTTGCCGTTGGTGTTCTGTGTTTGGAACACCACGGCATCCTGTCTGTTAGCGATGTTGGCATCGAAGGCAGGATTACCGGTATTGGTATACGATTCATCAAATATGATCAATCCTGGTATCTCTAATCTCTCTTTGAAAACCTGCGCGGCCAATTGGCCATCTATGACGAATGTCACAGAACTTTCGTTGTTGGCTGGTCCTGAATTGTAACCGGTTTCACTAAAGAGATAAGCAGGAGAACCAGCACCCGAACCTATGTTTGTATCAGCAATTAATACTCGAGTGTCTCCTTGTGTTCCTATTCCTGGTGCTCTGATCTGGAATGTAGGATTGTTTAGGATCGAATAGTCCACATAACCTTTGTTGGTAAGAATGTCGTTGACTTCGGGATCAGATGCTGCGGTTCTAGTTAGAATTTGATTGGTATAATCTGTGGTCCCTGTGATTTTTACCACACCGTTGGGACTAGAATTTCCAACTAAGATTAAATCTCCACCATCTGTGGAACTGTTGGTAAAGATCCTACGGAGTTTGATATTGCTGTTGTCAAATCCATATACGCCTGAGGCTGTTCTATAGGCAAATATCCACGAACCGGGCTCTTCGTCAGTTTCGACTCCTTGTGCGCTGGCATCTTGTTCATCAAAAACAATACTGGGTCTAGGAGTGATAGAGGAATCTTCTGTGGTTCCTCTATCGATCTCAATGCCCGAATATCTCAAAGCAGACAGGATTCCCGTTCCATTGGATGCTCCTCCACCTTTGTTTAAGAGGATAATATTATCTTCGACTTCTGTATCTGTAGAAGAAATCGTGGTAGTCGTACCTAGAACATTTAAGTTACCAGTTACGACCACCGAACCGCCACTGGCGGCTTCTCCTACATCCAAGGTGATCTTGTAGCCATCTTTGACCTTGATATTATAGTCGCCGTTGATCCGGAAAAACTGTCCCATTGTTTATTCCTAGATTATAGTGCTGTTAATACAATGTAATCAGCTGCAGAATCGTTTTCTAGATACCATCTGTATTTTGCACCAGTAAAGGAAGTGAAAATACGCTTGGTAATTTTAGCACAGTTTACAAGATTTTGATCTAATAAACCAGTGGTTGATCCTGTTAATTGCATCTCGCCGGCGGCGCTTGGCGTACCGTTCTTTAATACACAGGTAAATCTAGTTGTAGGTGTACCAATTCTTGCAACTACAAAAGTTTTTGCACCGCGTTGTTTAATAATGATGCCATCAGTTCTTAATGATGATCCGTCGTGGAATGCTACTCTAACACCGGTGTTGCTATCTCCTGAGCCAATAACATCAACACCATTTACATCTTTTCTTAGTGGTCGTCCCATTTTTTTCTCCTTTGTTATGAGCGTTCTAGGCCCTACGCGGTGGGTGCCGCATAATTTTCTAGATACTGTATTTATCCTTGAGAAAGCATAGACATCAGTTCCATTTTTTCTGCTAGGGCTATGACTCTATTGATTTCTGCGATATGTCGTTGGGCGTCTTCTAAGAAATTGTTCTTATGGCTCTGTCTATAGTAGACCATAGCGATACTGTATTGTTTGATGTGTTCTTCTACGATAGTTTCTATCTTGACAACATCGTGGCGGAACATGGGAAATCTCTTGTGCCACAGATCCATGTGCTGTCGTAGTCTAGTAAAATCCTGTTCTGATTCTATCTGCATCTCACAGGTATTTAAGCCAAACAAAAAGGCTCCGAAGAGCCTTTTTGATTTTGCATCTAACGCTGATTAAGCGAAGCGTAGGTTTGCAGATGTAACACCAACGGTTGCCAAGTAGTCAGCAGCATTACCGAGAGATGATGCTGTGTTGGTTAGTTCAACATAGCCATATCTGGTCATGAAGCTTACGACTGGTTCAAATGTTGTTGGATCTAGAACAACACCACTGCTCATCAATGGAATGTATGGGCAGTAGAATGCTGCTGCATCAGATTCTGAAGAACCTTTATAGCCAACTAGAACATTGTCGTTCTCAGCATATGTGTTAACATATACTTTCATCGCGCTGTTCAATGTACCAACGAACTTGGTGTTTGTTGGAGCTTCGAATGTGCCTTCTGTGGTTCTTGCGAACGCAGAAGTTGTAGCACTCTGGAGAAGTGTCAATGTTGTTGGAGAAACAACGGCCCAGTTACCTGCACCGCGGCGTGTACGCTGAGCGATTAGGTTTGCAGCACGGTTGATCTGAACAGCCAGTGCAGCATGCTCGTCACCAACGAAAGTAGCAGTACCACTAACAGCAGCCTGGTCATAGGTTAGAACAGTGCTGGATAGGGTAGCTAGGCTACGCAGAACTTCTTGATCGATCTCAGCAGTGATCTCTTGAGCCAAAGCGGCCATGATTTCAGCTTCGATATCGATACCTTGTTGGGCTTGTGCATCTTGTGCAGCTTCGAAAGTCCAGCGAGCGCTGAGCTTACGAGTTTTAGCTTCAACAGTTTGCTTCAAGATCTGGATGCTGAGTTTGTTACCAGCGACGCCTTCCTTGGCTGCTGTGGAATCAGCTTTACCAGTTGTGGCACCGGAATAACCTTCAGCGATCTTGAATGGGCTTAGTGCTTCCTCGCCTGCTGTAGTTGCGCCGCCTGTAGAACCTGCGAAGGTATCAGAGTAACGAACACGCAGAGTGTGGATCTGACCCACTGGTCCAGTCATTGGCTGGACACCTACCAACTCGTTAGCGATAACGGTTGGCATAACCCGTCTAATTACGGGTAGAATAACACGGTTAAGTGTTGCAACATTACCGGCGGAAGTAGCACCAGCAGTAGCACTCTCTGATAGATACTTGCGGGTATTCTCCAGAGTAGTTGCCATAACTGTACGCTTGTTACCTTGAAGACCTTCTAGAAGAGCGTCTTTGGTTTCCGACCAGCGTGACTCGAGTAGTTGTGACATTATAGTTCTCCTTAAACTTTTAGTCCCGCAAGCCTGCGGATGTCAAAAATTTCAGCGGTTTTTTCCTCGCTGATGTGTTGTGCCTGCTTGTCGCCTGTGATTTCTTTGCCTTCTGTTAGTGCTTTTTTCGCCGATGTCTTACCTTCCATTACTGCTGGTAAGTACTTGTCGAATGCTGTTCTTAGTTTTTCAGTCTGCACAGATTCTAAGAGTTCGCCCATGATAGAACGCTTGTCTCCGCTCAACGGTCCGAGTAATTCGTTCATAACTTCTTTCCTGGACATTTGATCTTTGATTACTCTCAACTGTGATTCACGACTTTCTACTAATTTTTGTGTTTCTGCAACAACTTTTGCTGCTTCTTCGAGCTCAAGTTCTTTTTGTTTAACAACTTTAAGAAGCTTGGCTGTTTCAGATTTCTCATTTAGATGAGATGCAGCATACTCGCTGGCGAAACTTTCAAAAATCCTGCGACCAAAGTCATTTTTTCTAGCAGCTTCTATATCCTCGCGCAGCTGAGTCATTTCAGATTTGATGCCTTTCGACACTGTTTCTTCGATGATTTTAGCAGAACGCTCTACGAATTCTTTCTTGACAGCTTCGAACTTAGCTTTGCTTTCGCGCACCAAGCGAACCTTGGTTTCAGCAAGGTCTTTTTTGTCTGTGTGGAATTCAGCGATTTCTTTCGCCAGTGCATCCACGATAAAAGATTCTAGTTTAGCGATATTCGATGCCACTTGTTTTCGATCTTCGTGTAGTTCAGAAATTTCTTTCTGAAGATTATGTAGCACGAAAGATTCCATAGCTTTGGAATCATGCTTCATTTTTTTCGCATATTTGGCGCGAGCTTCGATAAGTCCTTGGCGATCTTCTGCGAACTCACCTAGCTCTGCTTGTAAGCGATCAGCTAGCATGGATTCTACAGCTTCTACCATTGCGGATTTATCATGCTCGTACTTCTGTGCGAATTCTTCACGCAGTTCGGCAGTGACTTGATCACGGTTTTCTTGAATTCTTGTTTGCCAAGCGGATTCAATTTCCGATTTGATTTCTTCGGAAATCACATTGTTCTCAAACAATTGTTTTACGATGTCTAGCATGTGATTCTCCTACTGTTAGTTGAGTCCTCTGATAATCTTCACCAGAGACTCTGCTAGGTATTTCTGTGCCTTTGGATCGCCTTTGAGTTCTTGTGCTATTCTATATGCCTGGTAGCCACCTGTGTTGTTCATCAAGTGTTCATAAACTGGAGTTGGGTAGGCTCCCGGGGCGGAAGGTTGTGCTACTATGTCAACTGTGATAATCTCAAATTCCTGCACATTACCACTTCCGTCAACTTCGCCGGAACCTCTGCTTGATACACCCAACTTACATCCCGATTCCAACATGGTCTGTACTAGTTGACCCATTGGAGTTGGGATTATTTTAAGTTTTCCGTAGCCGTTAGGACCATCCATCCACATCTTGGTAATCATATGACTAACGCGATCTAGATTGATTTTTAAATCCTGTGGGTGATCGACTTCACCTAGCACTGAGTATCCACCAGAGATCTGTTCGTTGAGCGTCTTGACAGCCCTATCAATTTCACGAGAAGAATATACACGCTGATTAGCATTACGGATATCCCCTTGTATGCAGATACCGTTTAGATACAGCGACTTACCACCGTCGCCGCTCTCGTCTCGCTCCAGAACAATCTTAGCCTGGTCAAAACTCAAATGTTCGCTAAGTGCTGTTTTCACCGGCATGTCCTATTATCTACGACCACGGAAAAGGCTTTGCTTGTTGTCTGCTGATTCTGCAGACCCTTTTTTCTCAGCACCATGTCCGGGCTCTTTCTTGCTGAACGCACTGCCAGCTTTGCCGCCTGGAACATTGATGTTGCCAGCATTATCTTCTTTTGGGTTAGGATCTGCTAGTCCGCCTTTGGTGCCTTCGCTTTTGCTCTCGCCACCTTTAGCGATATTTGCAGTGGTACCACCCATGT
>Ga0169931_10008330_pt1 | contig 15150 bp, 4 predicted proteins | sample Kivu_15m_20L_FD_129675 | JGI IMG/M metagenome (GOLD analysis project Ga0169931, IMG submission 129675) | Freshwater microbial communities from Lake Kivu, Western Province, Rwanda to study Microbial Dark Matter (Phase II) - Kivu_15m_20L... | ecosystem: Environmental > Aquatic > Freshwater > Lake ... | reverse complement strand
TTTGTATTTATTTTTTTATCATCTTTTTTATATCTTATGATGCTTCAATTTTACCATCAATAAATTAGAATAATCCAACAACTGTCAATGGATATCTTTTCATAAAGACTTGAATAGCTTTATTAAATGCTTATTCATTACTTTTTGATTATTTTGTCTACATTTATATTTGTTTATAAGATTATATAATAAATCTATAGTTTATAGATAAGCTCTTTCAGAATGGGTTGTGTTCCTAAGAATCGTGTCTAAAAAATCCCAGAAATCAACGTCATACCAACCAAAATCTAATCATTTAAAAATAACTAATCAAGAAAATCTAAAACCGGCAGTCAATAAAACATAAATTCAAATTTTCTATTACCAAAATTTCCATCATATGAATCCTAAAAGAATAAAAAAACATTATAAGCATAGTAACCCATAAAAACAACATAAAATTATACTTAAAATCGATTATCCAATACTAGAAATAGTCTTCATCATTTAAATCAGCGATATTAAAATACAAATATTAATCCTAAAGATAATAATAAATTCATGATCAAAAGATAATCATAATAAACTAAATAATTATCAAAATTACAAAGCATAGATAATTTATCAATCCTATCTAAAATAGAAACAAAATCAAAATCTAATTTTAAAAATTCATTTTAAAAAAAACCAAATAAAGATATATCAAAAGCAGAATAAGTCAATATTACTTTTGGTAATAATTTATTTGGAGTCCTATCATCAAAAAATAATAGTAGAGTCTATAAATCACCAAATCAAAAATAAAAATAATTGATATTATTAAATTAATTAAGGAATATGAATCAATAAAATGTAAAAAAGATAAATATCTAAAATAGAAATTTTAATGCCTGATTTTTTATTATAATTATTTATATATGTTTAAGAAAAATATAAAATATTTCTAAGCAGAAACGATAACACCTGGACATCGAACCTTTTTTTAATGCTGTCCTAATAATATCAATCGACATATTATTAGACATAGTTCTCTTAATAAAACTAATGATAAAAAGGGTAAAAAGTTTATTAAAATGACATTAGCATCAACTAAAACATCATAAAATTCATCATTAAATCAATTAAACGTTTCAGTCAAATAAAAAACATAAAATAAATATTAAAATGATAAATATACATTTTTATAAAGCCTTCGAAAATTTAATCCAAATCCGTAACATTAAAAATAATAATTTTCTTCACAAAATTCACAAAATTCATTTTAAAGATTAGATAACATACTCTATAATGATTAATAAAACGGCGATAATATACTTAGTAGTCTTCTAGACAATTTAAGTAATTAAATGTTTAGCTAAATGCTTATAAGTAAATCAGTTCGACATAAAATACAATATAGAAGTCGATAATTAAAAATGATAACATAAGTTAAATCATAAATGTAAATGTCATATAAATCTTCATCAAGCCTCAGAGATTATTTAAGTATTAAAAGCGTTTCATAGTAATCAAATTGATTTTTCATTTTTTTAAAACATAATAAATAATTTTATTAATTTCATTTCATTTATAATAAATAGATATTTAATCATTTTTATTTATCAAGATAATCGAATTATTAATCATCTTAACCGTATATATATTCATCAGCATATGTATATTATTTTATTTATTATTGCTTCGTTAAAGAATAAGTTAACTAAAGTAAATTGCAATTATTATTTGACTAAAAAGTAGGGATGAACCAAAATAATCTATTTTTGCCCATATATGACTCTAAAGATGAGATAAAATCTATCTTTTTTCCTGAAACGCATTTAAAACTTTAGATTAATGTTTGATTATTTAAAACACATGTATAAAAATCATTTATCAGTCTATAAGATTCGTATAAAGCATATATTTCAGGAATGAAAAGGATCAAATAATAGATTTACGGTCTTGATGTATCAAATAAATATGGGACATTGATAAACGTTATAATGAAAACTATTAATGCATGAATGAATACATTTATTAATAAATGAATGTAAACCTTAAAGTTGTATTGTCCTATACAGTTATTTACCCATGAACAATGATGATCCATACGATAAATACATTTTTTACATTGTCTACAATGATAATATCGACTTGGCTTTAATTTGTTACAGACTATACAGTCTTTTAACTAAAGTTTATTTTATTAAGTTTTTTTATTGATATCTTGTTGAGTTAATTAGTAATTTTGTGGTTGTTTATGAGCCCATAGTTTGATTATCAATATAGCAATGTAAACGATATGGATATTTATGACACTTTTATTATTAAAATTGAGAATAATCCCATCTATGATGAGAATTATGAGACTTATTATCATATTAAATATTAATTTATAATGAATGTGAGAGATCAAAATCAAACGCCATAGCCGTAGATAACTCTTCCGTTTTTCTTCAATGCGTAAACTACATCCATTGCTGAAATAGTTCTTCTTTTTGCATGCTCACAAAAAGTCAAACTATCTCTAACGACTTTGTCTAAGAAATCAGAGATATAACCTCTGACATTGTCATGAACATTGTATGATATTCTTTTAACTCCACCTCTTCGAGCTAATCTTCTTATAGCACCGTTAGTAACGTTAGCGATTCTGAATTTTTATGGGGTAGCTTTGGCGACCTTTTTAGCACCTGATTTTGTTGCTTGCTTTCCGGATTTTCCTTTTCCTGCCATTATTTTGATTATAAAATTTATTAACTCAAACGACTCATATAAAATAACACATAAAATTATACTAGTATAAAATATAATAAAAATCAATAAACATGAATAAAAAAATAAAGAATTCAAAAATCTTTTGAAAAATAATATTAATTATTAATATATCAAATTATCTATAATATTTTTACCTTATAAAGATCTTTAATTATCTATATACTCATCTATTTTTTTAATCGGATTTAATTTTTAATCATGTTTTAAAAAATACATGAAAATTTCGATATTTAATTTTACTTTATATTAAAGTTCTTTTTTACTTAAGTTATCTTATATTTATAGAAAAAATATTTAAAAATGAGTGTTCTAAAACAAAAGCTTGACAAAGTAATGATTTTTTAATAAAGGCAGCTTAAAAATTTCAAACTCATTGTTTCAGAGAAGCCTTAGAATTATATGAAGATTGTTTATCTTTTTGTTATCGAACAGATTAAAGTAAATAAATAATTTACAATATTATGAGTACCAAAGGGGCTCTTTTGTGTATTTTAGGAGATTATTAAAAGTCCATGTCAGTATTAAATTAAATAATAAAAAGCTAACCAAATCATTATCTTGCACTCATTCGAAGAAGTCAAGTCTATAAAAAAGTATAAAGATATATAATTATAGAGGGGTAAACTCAATAGAGCTTATAAAGATTTAGATATTATTTCAAATTTTTGTCCAGATAATCTACAAATTGTTGCCATGAAAATATAAATAGAAAATCTTAAAAGTAAAAACAAAAATCAAAATTCTTCAGAAGAAAGTGATTCTTAAGATCTTTTCGATGAATAAGTTGCGCTAAATTTTAGTAATTTAAAAAAAATTGATCGTAAGTCATGTTCTATTGTGATTAATGAAAAAAGAAAAAGTCGAGTCACGATAAGTGGAGACACTGCCGTTCACTATGAGATTATTGAAGATGTTTAATGTGATAAATCTACTACAGCATTCAGTAAATAAAATATCAAAGAAAAATATCAAAAAACATTTACTTATATCGATATTGATTAAAATAATCAATAATCTTATAAAGATTTGAAATAAGTTGTCAACATCGTTGTCAAAACTAATACTAGAACTAAAAGCATCCTAAAAAATAGAGGAGCTTCAATTGTCAATTAGTTAAAAAGTAAAACCGAACCTACACATTATGGTGGAAGACAAAGTAAACTTGTATAAAATATTAAAAACATTGACGGAAAAATGCTTTCTTCAATAAAATCTATCAGCTAAAAGTAAGTTGAGTTTAGAAAAAGTATTCATTTTGATGTACAAATACCAAATTAAATGATTCCTTTAAAAATACAAGAAAAAATGAAAAACAAACAATCAGGAGGTAGAAAATCTTGTTTAAAAAGATGTTCATTTGAAAATGTTCAAGCTTAAGTAAAAAAATCTGTAGATAAACCAGCAAGAAGGTCTAAATTTTAGATGCTAACAAGAAATAGTATTGATGGCCATCTTTTGAAAGGTGAAAACATTCCAGCAAAAAAACGAGTATCTAATTCAAATGAATCTCAATCTGACTAAAATTAAAGCCAACACAATATTTTTGGTAGTGAAATTCTCTAGTTGCCTTAATAAATAACTCAAATGATTGGTCATTAATAGAATAAAAAGAAAGAAAAAGAGAAGACTCCAAAACTAAGAGGAAGTGGAAAATCTATATTGAAAAGATCATCAGTTTTCACTAATGACTTTAAGGCATCACTTGAAAAAGAAAAATAATAATAGCCTAGTAATGCAACGGTTGCTAAGAAAGTCAAGAAGAGTGTGATGTTTAATAAGAGCAGATTTGCTGAATGATCTTACTATAATCTATTTACTATTGAATGTATTTATAAATAAATAATGTCCTTTTCTATATTTAAAAGCTCTTAATATTGTTTAAATATACCAAAAACTCTTTTAATTATTATATTATAAATATTATATATTGATTATATACACTAAATTAGTAATAATTATTATATTAAATATATTAAATCAAAAGAAATGTTAATATTGACTTAATTTCTTTATAATGTTTGCAATCAACTATCTTTGGATAATAAAAATATAAACAAGTTAAATTAATAATATGATAAGTAAATTATTTTTGAAGATCATTTATTAATTAAAATTTAAATAAAATTATATATGAATAATAAGAAATAGATTATTGAAGAGAATCATTTTGTTTAATTATCTTCCATTTGATTCTTTTATCTTTAAAAACCAAAAATTTTAGATAGATTTTATTGTTAACTTGATCCATTTGAAGAATTAAGAGAAATCTCTTCGTCTTTTGATCCATTTATATTAGATATATGATCTGAGGTCAAATCTTGTTAGTTTGAACTAGTTTCAGAGGACTTTTCTGCTTACAAATATTGTAAAAAGGTCTTATATTATTCAAAGCTTTCGAAAGCATAGAAAGTGTTTGTTTATTAACAATATAAGCCAAATTGAGCATTTTAATAAACTTAAGAAGATTCAGATATCTGTTGATATGTCATTCTCAATATAAAATAATTAAATAAATTATATTAAGATATAACACTCACAATTATATAGGCTAATTATAATATACAATAATGATAAATATGAAATATTTTTATATCAACATGATAAATTTAATTAAAAAATACTTATAATTTAAAACTTTTTCTATCCTTAAAATAATAAGATGCCATAATCATCTAAAATGATCTTGCATATATTGTTTAAAAAAAGTGATATTTAATCAATATTTAGTATTAATAAGAAGTAAAAAAAATCTATCTATAAAGAATCAAAGGCTATTAGTTTTAGAAGTGGGCCTTAAGAACACTTCTGATGAATTTTATAAAAACTCATCAATAAAATTTTATTCTTTTTGGATCCTTAGTTGAATCTCTGATATTTTTTTAGCAGCTTTTAATCCAAATTTGTAACATATTTAACCATATCTCAATTATTCTTCAATAAAATATAAGATGTATGCAGTTAATCTATCTTTTTTTTATATTTTTCTATCTAAAAGATGTGATTTTATACTTTATCCTTTCATTCTTATCAAGATTTCTTATTTGAGATCTGTCATTGCGTCTCTATAAGATTCTTAACCATATTAATTTAAAACTTATATCAACTTCATTTTTGTCAAAATTTTATGGTCCATTTTTTCATTAAACATAGCTTTCAAGATTTCTTTATTAGGATTTTTCGTATTGATGAAAATATTCCAGACTTTTTTGATGATTTTTCTAGTATAATTTGAAGATCCAATATTATCAATATGATTTCCCATCATATTTTTAATAGTAATTATCATTTGTTTGACCATATTATGCTGTTTTGATGAATTTTGACAAGTTTTATTTTATTTTTTTGATGAAATAAATACTTAACTATTGTCAAATTCTTATTATTATGTTGTCAAGGTCTTAGAAGACTAATCACTACTATCATCTTCCATATATTCATGATCTATTGATTATGTTAGTTGAGTTGGAAAAGGATTAAACGGTGTAAATTCAAGCATTGATTCTGAGAAATAATTATAAGATCGATTTTTTGAATAATTGATAAAAATATAAATATCTTTCAATTTCTGATCAGGTATAATTATCATATGTATATCTAATCAAATTAAAACATATAAATAAATCAAGATAAAAAATAATTTTCATTCTCATTTTAATAAATATCTTAATTTTAATTCTGAATTATTATTTTTATCTTATCTTGATAATTAATATCGATCTATTAATCATCATTTTAAATAATATCTCCTCTCCAAGGGATCATAATAGGACTAGTATTATAAAATTATTTATTAAGTTCTTATATCTTTTAATTTGATCCTTTTTATAACCATATAAAATCATTTTTTAGGGAACTTTAGCTTGAATTCTTTCTTTATTTCTATTAAATTTTTATCATCTATTAATATTAACTATTGTTTTTTAGTGATTTCTCTTTCTATATAAATTATTCTTTTATTTTCATAGTTTATTTTTATTTTTTAGGTGCAATATTTTTTGTTGACTTATTTACTTTAGTTAATCTTTTGATTATAATAGTTTATAACTAACATTATTTTTTACCTATCGGCTGTTTCTTTGATTAATTATAAATCAATGATTTATATCTATTCTTTACCATATGTTCAGTTCGAGTATTATTTAGGTCTTTCACAGCTGTAGACCATTTCTTACCCTTCTTTTTTATACAAGTCAAAAGAATCAGATCTTCTTATGCACTCCATTAAGTTCGAATTTTAGATGGATCAAGATGATTCATCCATCTTTATCGACATTGTTTAGGATTTCTAAAGAATTTTTTATGAGATCTTATAAATAATTATCTAGCTATTAAATTCCATCTATTTTTAAGATATTTTTATCTATTTTAATATTATAATACTCGATGATACTTTTGAGGAGTTCTGTCTCCTATTGACTCCACGTTATATTCTTAGATGAAGTTTTGATGATAGAATAAGCTTGAAACTCAAAGAAAATAGGGTTTTTATAATTAAAAATAAGTGAGAAATAGTTCCAATCATCTTGTTTCTATATAAATTATAAATATACTAATTATTGTATGGTTTTATGATAAAGTTCTAGATATGCAAACAACAGATAAATAAATACTCTAAGTTAGTTTTAATACCAATATTCTTCATTTGAAGTCTCTCGTTTATGATAAAACCTGTATAACTCTTCATGATTACTTCTTCTGCATGGTGGTATATAATTTTATTATAAGTTCCTCAGTAAGTTAAGATATTTTGTACAATTTAATCAAATATTATTATTATCTTCGCTTCAATATGTCTATGAATTATTTATTTTATCGAATGAAGATAATCAAAGATTTAAAATTATCGATTTCCATTCTATTATTGATTAAATATTATAATTAAAAATAATCTTCTATAAGTTTGCCCTCCAATAGTTAAATTCTGCGGTGTTTAGCAGATTAACTATTTCCATTTTCATGAATTCATAAGCTTACAATATACATGCTATCAACACTATCACCTTTAAAAATATCAATAAAGTCATTTATAACAAAAATGTAATTTTCACGAAATCAAATTTTTCATGAAAAAACCATTTTTTTCTTTAATTATGATCTATAAATCATTAAAAAAATTCTTATTTTTTATAATATTGTTTAACTACGAAATAATATAATTATTGCTGTCATAATTCTCTCGATTTTATTTTTCAAAAACAATATCAATAACAACCATTTTAAAATTGAATCCTAGTATTCAATTTTAATTATTCACAAAGCTAGTATTATTTCAATAAATTTGCCCTTTCAACAAAAAACAAAATGAAATGATATATTTATTTATATAAAACTAATAAAAATTAAAAAAAGTTCTATAAAATTATCATAAATTATATAAAAAATATAGTAAAAATTAAAAGTAAAAAATAATAGTATTATATAAACATCATTACTGATCATCAAGCATGTATACTGTTGATAATAGTCATATTTACAAGACTTTTCTCTTACTACATCATAGTCAATAAATGAGATTACATCTATTCTGCCTTCTTAATCTATTTCAATAATAATTCTTAATTTTTTTATAAATTTATTATCTATTAAAGCTTTTTTTATTATTATGCCATTTTCTTTAATATTTATTGTTATCTAGATTATTTCAATTAAGTCAATTTATGCTACCAAAATCTATTAACATTCTCTTTAGATTCAATCTAAATCAACCTAACTTTATTCCTTTTCTCTATCTTTTTATCAATTTCTTTTTCTTGTTATTTTTTTATTAATTTTTAATTTAATTATCTCTGTTGTTTAATTTACTTAAAAAGTCTATTATTAGATTATCTTATTTGATTACTTCTAGATCTAATGTTTAAATTTCTTTTAATTCTAATATTTTTAAAGACTCTACTATTATTATTCACTTATTCATCTATAGATTTATCACGATTTTCAATCTAGATATATATAAATATACTTATTGCTTATAATTAAATCTATCCATTCTTATCTGCATCATTTTTTTATGATTTTGTAACTTCAGCTAGATAGATTTTATCTTAGATTGCTTTTCAAGCTATAATATAACTATACGGTTTTATAATTGACGGAAATTTCGTTGATTACGTAGTGTCTATTGCTTCAATTTCCATGATGATAATGAGATATTTAATTATGTATTAGTTCTTGAATGTTCTTCCATAAATATGTATATTATTATTCTATTTTAATCAATAAAATCATCGCTCATATAATATAATACTTATTAAGCAATATTTTTAATATAAGTAACAACTATGTAAAATTCAATGAGATAATGTAATAGAGATATTCATGATTTTAGTTAATTATGTCAGACAAACTGCATCATTAAAAAGAAAGATTAAAATAACTTAATGCCCATCAAAATTGCATATCGTCCATATCAAACTACCAAATAATTTTATGATAAATTAGCTGTTTATACTAAAATCTGGCAGAAATTAATATATTTAGCATCTAAATAATAAAATTTCATATAAAATGTATATTAACAAACGAAAAAAAATGATCCTTTTGTAAGTCGTTTATTAGACATCAGAAAAATCAAAAAATAAAAAAATTTAAGGTAAAAATTAGATTTTATCATAACAAGAACAGATTATTTTATTAACTTAGATAATCTTCCTAAGATAATTTAAATCAATCTTTTTTCAGTTTCAATGTATTGTCATATGTAAAATTGTCAAAATGTTAAAAAAACATATGACATATTAAATACTTAGAAATACATTGACAATAGACCTAATGAACATATAATAAGTTCAGTTGCAGAAATATATAAATAACATCATTTAAAAGGTATATTCATATATTTAGTTGATGAGAACTAAAAGAATATCATGTAACAAAGAAAGATAATGTTCGAATTGTTGAAACATAAAATAGTTGTTAGAAAATTAACTTTAGTTTAAGCAGGATAAAAACTGTAATTGGATAATGATAATAATTTGATCCTTGAAGGATAATTAGTATCATTTGTACTTTTTAGAGTCGGATATACTCTCAATCATTATAAAATTGATTAAAAATTAACATGGAAAGCTCGTTAAACAATATAACTTAGTAATGCCATAAAAATACCTTCGATTAAATATGATTTGATGAATTTAAAAAGAATGCAAGTATAATTATCAAAAAAATAAATATACTCCAAATATTTAAATGAAGATTAGATAAAATTATTCTAATAGACTTTAGTTCCTGTATGGTAATTTGATCATATGTCTGATCAATAATTTTAAAAACTTATAAAAATATTAGAGGCAAATCCTGATCACTATGTCATGAAACCTAATTTATAAGGTGGAGGTAATAATATCTATAAATAAAAAGTCCTTGAAACTTTGAAAACATTAAACAAATAATAAAGAAAAAATTACATATTAATGTAACTAATTGATACTAAACCAATTTAAAACATTATAGTATGTGGTGATAAGAATGCAAAAGCAGAGTGTCTATATGAAATATCTCATTATGGTGTTGTTGTTCATGATTAATAAAAACTTATCAAAAACTAACAAGTAGGCTTTTTGATCAGGATAAAACCAAAGAATGAAAATTAAGGTGGAATTCTTTAAGGAGCAGGATCTTTATGTTCATGGATGATACAATAAAATAATCAATGATATCAATAATCATTTATATATAATCAATTTTTTTATTAATATATAATTCCTTATTATATACTTTTATTTGTGATTTATCTCTTTTTAGGTTTTTGTAAGCTTTTATGAAAATTCTTTTTGCCATAAACAGAGTCTAACCAATATTTAGTAGCTTAATAAAACTTATTATGCCTTTGATTAACCGAAGATTTTATATTATGATTATTTTTACTCAAATTAACAGACTTATGACTTGAGTCATCTTTACTATGAACATTATGTGATTACTTAAGATTAATCTTCATCTTTTGTACATTATTAATCTTAAACTGCTTTTTCTTTGATATTTTAGATATCTAATTCGATTCTTTTTCTTCTGTGATCTCCATCAATTAAGGCGTCCCCTCTGTATATATCTTAATTGTCTAATTAACTAAATAATCAATATCACTAACATTAATCTAACTATTAAGAGTCTTAACTTTTTGATTTTTCTTTTCCATAGAACTATAAGTCGCATTGAAATAAGATTTATTATATATTTTTTTATATTTATCTATAAAAGTTTATTAATTTTCACTAAAAAAAGTATTTATATTGTTATTTTTTAATTTTTTGATTTTTTACATTAAGATAGGATATTAACTATATTGCTTTGTATAGAAGAATGATCTTTCTTAGATTAAATCATTATACATAGGATTTATTAAAAATTATGAGTTGTTTACAAGACATAGGTATTCTTCTTTAAAAGATGGATATTATCCAACTTACAAGAATAGATATACCTAAAATTTATTATTTTTATTGACAAAACATTATGATAATAGTTTAAATAATCTATTATCTTGTATAATTTATATATTTTTAGATTCTGAAGATATCATTCTTTTTAATGTCATACTTAACTTCAATAATAAAGATGATGTTGTACGGATATACTGATTTACAGAAAAGATATAATGAGTTGAAATAATGCTTTAAGTTTTATCAGATTATGATGTTTATACTTAGTTGAGTTGATATAATTGACCTAATTGATAATAATCTAACGAATATAGCTAAGATATATATTACTGATAATATTTTTTCATTTCTTTATATTTCTTTATGATTTTAAACAGATGCTATTATGAAAAAATATGCTATTTAGTCAAATTTTAAGCTTTATAATGACTATTCTACCATTTTTTAACCTTAATCCTCTATTTTTATATATATTCTATTTATTAATTCTTCTTATTTTTATTATCTTGTATTTTATTCCACCATTAATAATTCAATTAATCCGTCATATAATTCTAATTCTATATACCAATTATCGATATAACTATCTTATTACTATCTTTCTTCTTTTTTGTCATCTATTTATACAACATCAATAACATACATTCTTATTCTTGATTACCCAATAATAAAGATTATGAATATATATGATCATTTACATATATTATCGATAAAGTATTCTAAGATTTAGGATAAATATGGGTAATTTTAGTTATAATCTATAACTAGATAAGATTTATACTTAGATAGGGGTTTATTTATGGAAGATATGTTAGCATTTACGATGGATGTATTATTTAGAATTGAAAAGGATGAAAGTATTTGATGGTTATGAGAGAGATTAAAGGGTATATTATTTTGGTTTAGTTTTGTTTAATATTGCTATGGTTGTTATGTTGTTATTTTATTTTAATTATATTTTAGGAAGAAGGCCATTATTTTTAACATATTTATATTTTTTATGAAACATATGATAATACTATAATCAATCATATTAAGTCTTATTATATAAAGATGTCTTGTATTATTGATATTGATAATATATAAGTGATACAATTAAAAATATCAATTCTACATATAATTATACGTGCCTTGTTTCAATGATCTAAAATAATCATTAAACTTATTCTCCCACCTATTTTATAATTATACTATTCTCTTCTATAATTGCAATTACATCTATTTTTTCATATTATCAACCTGCCCCTATAATCTCAATACTTTTTGTTATATCCTAGATTGCCAACCTATCCATACCTATTCATCTTCTTCTCGATTATTCTTAACTAAAGGCAATACTTTCTATTTCAACTATTGTACCTTCTTTAATGCACTCTCTTGTCTCTTCTTTTATTATTCTTTTCTAGATGATAAAATTGATCTTATACGACTATCTTATTATATCGCATCATAATTTGCTTATTAAACTCTATTATTATAGTATGATGGGGTTTTGTTAGATCTTTTGTCGATTGAATGATTAACCTAGGTAGGGATATAGGATTTCCAATGTCCAGGGGTATATGAATTTACCTTATGATCTGAATATTTTGAGGATGAATCTTATCTTTAGATTTTTTGTTGTCTGGTTTGAAATTTATACATATCAAATTGATTTATTATAAATTTAAATATCATAAATATATGATAGACATTACTGCATAATCATAAATAATTAATAAAAAGACTAAATTATAATCGTTTATATAGATTTTATTGATATATACATCATGGACTAGCTTTCTGCAACTATTTTAATCTTTTATACTAATTCTTATATTTCTAACACATACCCTGTATCCTCTAATTTTCACCCTCCAAAAATGCAAGTTGCTCTTTCAATATCTAATTCTGTTTAATATTATAATCATCCATTTACATACTCATATGTTGACTTCTATTCAAAACATCTTGATTTCGTCTAGCCATCTAAACCTAACCATTTAACTAGTTTATAGTTCTATCATGTTTAGTCTTTAGTTTTTAATAATCATCTTTAAGTTTCTTGTTTTATAGGGTTAGGAATTATAGTTTGAGTTTGTAGTTTTAGTTTTATTTTTAAAGTTAAGTTATTATTGATTTTAGTTTTGAGATTTATTTATTTGCCTATTGATTGAATTATGGATTTTAGTGATTAATTTACAATAATAATGACTCTTCTTTATCTTTATTTTGATTATTATATTCCCCATTACCATTTACTTTCTAATTATAAGCACTCTTCAATTTCTTATAATCGTCCTTCAATCTCTAATACTTCCTCTCTAATGTTAACTTCTAATCAACAATCTTATTAGCTGAAATAGATATAGCTGATGTGTTGTGTTTATTCATACTACGATTCATATCATCATAATTAGATTTATTAAGCTTTTAATATCTTTATAATTAGGTTTATAGTTTTTAGATCTTGTGTAAAGAGTTGTTGAGCTAATTATGAAGGTATTCGTTTTATTTGTGGAGGGGATTGGAATTGGGTTATTAGTCTATATTTGTTAGGATTTTTTAGTAATTTTATTATCTTGGGGTCATTTGATCGAATACTCGTCTTTTTTTGGCAAAAGGACGATCTATACCATGATATTAGTTATTATTAAAGATATTATTAGTATTTTTATAGTTGATCTCTACATTTTAAAATTTATTATCGATATTCTAACGTATATATTATTTCAACCTGATGTTCTACTCTTCGATCTTATTATATTTGTGTGCAATAGTCTTATCCTTTTTATTTTAAAACTAATAAAAACTTTGTTAAAACTCACCCTTATTCTTAAATTTACCTTCAATCAATTTAGTATAGGAACTTATTATTTCTTATATTTAATGTTCTAGTCTAAGGGTCTATTAACGATATATATTTTTTTATTATTGATGATTTTTATAAGCATTATGCAGTCTTCTAAGATCACTCTGTAATGACTCTATCGTCAATAAATAATTTATATTATCTGTATTAATCTATAATTTTTATATTTTATTTATTATCGTACTGTATTTTAGCTCTTTTTTAGCATTATATCCTTTTAAAATGAACAAAAACTAATCTTTTTGACGTCTATTCAAAAATTTCATTAATAATGACATAGAAATTTAGTTCTTTGATTTTTATTATGAAGATGAAGATGTATTCATACCCATTAGATCATTAATAAACTTATATAGCTATGCTTCTAGTTTTTGACTGAAATTTATAGATATTTTAGTAGGATCTTTAGGTATTGAACTAAATAATGGATCATTAATATTACAAGGAAATCTAATATTAGCCTGTGAGTTTACTGGCTCTATTTTAATATAATCATCACTAATAGTAAAAACACATTATTTACTGATCTCGTTATGTATAAGTTCTACATTAAATTTAGCAGTCCCTACAGATAATGATGATTCTATAGTCTGTTTTAATAGTATATCCAATTCTACTGGACCATATTTTAAGAGAGCAGTACCATTATATTGATTATCTAAACTCTAAATAAATATATATATTTACAGTGACTTATGCCTCTAGGTAGCAACCAACATCAGAAGGTTAACACATAAATGTATTACCTTTATATTATAATACTTAATTTTTGACACCATTTTTTATTCTAAACCATTTAAATTAACAAGGAACCAAAGCTTGTTATTATCGTGATGTATAGACAGTTAATGCAAGGATAGTAGATGAATCTATAATTTATGTTGTTGCTTTTACATAGAATTTATAATTATTGAAATTATCTGCGAGTTTGCCTGCTTGTTTTGTCATCCAATTTACCACCTACATTTCTTATAATTTAAAGATATTAATATCAATATAATAACATATAAATTAATAATGCTTAAATATCTTAATAGGATAAAAATAGTATTTAATATATTAAAAAATAATCATTCCATCTATACATATTAATTTTTAAATTTATTAATTTAATTTTATGTAGTTTATTTTCAAGTGGTTATATTATAATAATATTATAGATCATCATGACTAACCTAAGAAAAC
>Ga0169931_10008328_pt1 | contig 15154 bp, 9 predicted proteins | sample Kivu_15m_20L_FD_129675 | JGI IMG/M metagenome (GOLD analysis project Ga0169931, IMG submission 129675) | Freshwater microbial communities from Lake Kivu, Western Province, Rwanda to study Microbial Dark Matter (Phase II) - Kivu_15m_20L... | ecosystem: Environmental > Aquatic > Freshwater > Lake ... | reverse complement strand
TTCGAGGAGATTTGAGCGGTGATGTCAGAGGACAGCGTTCCGGACGTTGTATTGGTGGTTCGATCAAAGGTGTAGAGCGTGGAGTAGCTCGTGCCCCCGTTCGACGAAACCTGGAATGAGACCGAGGAATTCGAAGGGTTGTTGTCTAAAGTGCTGTTGTAGAAGAACGATACTGTCGCGGCATGTGCGCCGGAAAGGTTGGCGTCTCGGTAGATCCAATTCGTATTATTTGCGGGTTGGATTCGCAGTTGTCCACCGGTGATCAGTTGATGACCCGTTCCAGCTCCCGAGCCACCAGCATCGCTTTCTGTCCAATTCCCTGCAAAACTATTCGTTCCGTTGTTGTTGTTATACGCCGCTGATCCGAAGTTATCGATCAATGTATAGGTCACCATCGTATGGTTCCAGTCGCTTTGGAAAGCGTCCGAAAATGCAATCGATGTTTCGATGTTGCCTACTCGGTATTCCAAGTCCCAATCACCTCCTAGAGTGATATTGCCAGTCGCATCATCGCTCGCGGCAACATCGCTAGAGGTGTGGAATGCTAATTGATCGATGATACCTCGTCCGTAATCGGTCTCTGCCAGAGAGCAGCCATAAAGAATCAAATCGGCATCTTCGGTCAGATAGTTAGCGATCTGAGCGATCTGGACTGACTGAGCAGAGATGGTGTCGGCGTTCACCCAATCCGAACCGAACTGGAACCCAGCGGCCGTGCCGTGTGTGACAAAGTGGATCGCGTCAAATTGAATGTCTCGCTCGACTAAGTAGTCATGCAGTTGCTCCCAGCCCGACACATAGCGATCAACAACATAAACATCATATTGAGTATCAGGATCCTGCTTTATTCCCGCCAAAATCATGCTGGTATCAGGCAGATTGTCCCCCACCAGCACCAGTTCGTGCCGTGCGACCAAGTCTTGATGCGAATCCGGAATACCGAATGATCCGAATGGGACTTCCTCATGGCTAGCCTCTGAGGTGGAATACTCCTGAGATAGCGATGAGGGGGTATGTACGTCATCCAGGGCCACTGCCAGAGCCGCATGATCGACCAGCAACGACTCGATTTGCTGGAAGGTGGCCTCCAACGCTGCGTCATGGTGGCCCGCGTCCGCGTGTACCGATTGAATGAACGGATCCAGGACGGAAGTATCGATGCATGTGGCCGAGAGTAGGATTCTTCGCTCCAGATCCTGGATTCGCAGGGACGGACGATTATTGGGGTTTTTGGACTGGCTCACGGCTTGTCGACCTCAATTTGACGACATCGGTTGGAATAGACTTCGACACCTGGGAAAAATACCCCACAAAGAGAATCCTTAACCTTCGCCCGGCCTAGGAAGATGAAGTAAGGAGGAACACCCTCGTAGGCTGGATGGACTTTGCGGGGAATTCCGGCAACCATCGACTCGGGGGACTGGGGAGACTATGCCCGCGCGAAAGCGCAAAACCTCACCGTCGGTTTAACCGTTACAAACTGCCTGTTTGGTATAGGACGATCACGTTTATGCGATACCGGCGATACAGGCGTTGATACTGGTTGAGCCCTTACAATCGGAATGCCGATGGAACGGACGATCGGGTGCGATGGGTACACACGCTTGCGCTGTTCAGAGCGCATCGCACAAGAGCCAGCCAGGATTGGCCAGATGCCGCAACCATTGGAAGAAAATACAAGTACCAGGAAGCAGAACGCAGTGCGTTCTCGTGCCATCCCTGCGTACTTGGCGATCTGGTTCGGCCTGGCTCTCATGGCAACCTTGGGCTGCCGTGTCGGCCCCGATTACCGTCGACCTTCTGTTCCTCTCCCCACCGACTGGGAAATTGAAGCCCAGAGCGTTTCGATGGAACAGCAACAGGTACTGCGTTGCTGGTGGCAGCAGCTCAACGCGCCCGAGCTCGACATGATGATCGAACGGGTGGTTTCCGCGAATTTGTCGCTCCAAGAAGCACTCCACCGCATTGAGGAAGCCAGGGCGATCGAACGCGCGACGGCTGCACTAAGAAGACCGGATGTATTTGCAACCAGTTCCTCCCAATACCGGCTATTCAGTAAGACAGGTAATGCATTCATTCCTCAAAGCAATGCCTTTCAGCTCAATTCCATGGGTTTCGATGCCTCTTGGGAACTGGATTTCTGGGGCAAACTCAAACGCCTGAACAATGCGGCGATTGCGGATAGAAACGCAATAACGGAGGCCTATCACGACTTGATTGTGTCTCTGTGTGCGGAAACCGCGAAAACATTTGTGGAGGCTCGGGTCCTCCAATCGCGTTTAGAGATCGCTGAACGGAACATGGCAATCCAATCTGAGACCGTGAAACTAGCAGAAGCCAAGCAAAAGGCTGGGTTGGTCACTCACCTAGATGTCGCACAGGGCATGGCGGAGTTCTACACGACTCAATCGTCCGTTCCGCTATTGCGTCAGCAATTGCAGCAGGCCGCGTTGCGGCTTTGTGTGCTTCAAGGAAGCATGCCAACCCTCCAAGGGCTCGAGCAGTTGGGATCGGGTTCCATTCCGGAAGTTCCGATCGACTTGAGTTTCGGCGTGCCCCAGGATCTGTTGCGTCGTCGTCCCGACATTCGCAAGGCCGAACAAGACATGATTCGTGAATGCGAACGCATCGGCGTTGCCAAGGCAGATTTGTATCCGCAACTCAGTTTGACCGGCATCATCACGGTCGACTCGCGAAATATTGACACTCTCTTCCGAGGTGACAGCCTGACGCACACCGTCGGGCCTTCATTGCGGTGGAATATCTTGAGCATGGGACGAGTGCGAAACAAGATCGACGCACAAGATGCTAAGTTCAAACAGTCAGTCGCTAATTATCGGGAAACTGTATTGGCTGCAACCGAAGAGGTCATGGGTTCCATGGTAGCTCTCAATGAAGAACGGGATCGCGCCTTCTCTTTGAGTCGAGCCGCGATCGCAGGCAAGCAAGCGGTCGACTTCTCGCTCGAGCAATATCGAACAGGATTGGTGAACTTTCAAGCAGTCCTCGAGTCGCAGCGCCAATTGCTGCTGTCCGAAGAGTCGCTGGCAAGCAGTCATGGGCAGGTCGCATTCAATATGATCCGCACGTACAAGGCCGTCGGGGGCGGCTGGGAACGGCCTGGCAGCGCAACAACCGAGAACTACACGATCGTGCAAGAGAAGGTCATCGAGAGCGTGCCGGAGGAGTCGGTCGAGAGCGTTTCGAAAGATTAGTGGCAAGCAAGTCGCAACGACGAAGCTTGCATTCGTACCACTAGGATTCCCCCTCGGGAGACTTCATTCCGAGTTGCTTCATCTTGCGATAGAGGTTGGATCGCTGCAGTCCCATGCGCTCGGCAGCTTGCGTAATATTTCGGTTCGCTACCTTGATCTGCTGTTCGATGTAGCGAATCTGAAAATCCGCAGTTGCATCCGCGAGCGATTGCGACAGATCGATCGTCTCGGATGATGGTGATTGATCACTGCGAGGCGATCGGACGAAATCGATATGCGACTCCTCGATGGTTTCTTCTGTGGTCAGATAGGCAATGCGTTCGATCACGTTTCGCAGTTCTCGCACATTGCCCGGCCAGTCATGCGACAGCAGGCGACGTTTCGCGGATGCCGAAAGAGCAGGTTTGGATCGACCGATCTTGCCGCAGAATGTGGTCAGGAAGAAATCGGCCAGTTCCAACACATCGTTCCCTCGTTGCCTCAAGGGGGGCAACTGAATTGCGACAACCGTCAGCCGAAAGTAGAGATCCTCACGAAACTTTTTCAGCCGTACTAGCTCGACGAGGTTCTGGTTGGTGGCCGCGATAACTCGCACGTTGACGGGAATCGGCGATGAGCCTCCTACGCGTACGACTACCTTCTCTTCGAGAACGCGAAGCAGTTTCGCTTGGCCAGCCAAGCTCATATCACCGATCTCATCGAGAAACAGCGTACCGCCGGACGCTAACTCAAATTTTCCGGTTCGCGTTTCATGCGCATCGGTGAATGCACCCTTCTCGTGACCGAACAGTTCGCTCTCGAGCAGCGTCTCCATAATCGCAGCGCAGTTAACCGCGATGAAGGGTTCGTATCGCCGTTTGCTTTGATAATGGATTTGCCGGGATACGACTTCTTTGCCGGTACCGTTCTCACCCAGAATCAATACGGCCAAATCGGTGTCACCCACGCGCGCGATGGTTGATTTGAGAGTCCTTATCTCCGGGGAATCGCCGATCAATTGAATCTGTTGCAGGGCGTCAGCCGTCAATCGATCTCGGGTCTCGACCAATCGTTGCATCGTCTGCGTATTGGCGAGAGCAGCCGATGCATGACGGGCCAACTCGATCAGATCGCGCTCGTCCTGCGGATCGAATCGACCATCAACGTGATTGATGACTTCGAAGACCCCCATGGGCTTGCCGCGTGCATCGTTCATCGGCACAGCGAGAAGCGAATCGGTTCGATAGCCGCTGCGCGTATCGACGCGTCGATCCACTTCATCGTGCGGATCGGAGCGATCCCAACGTCGAGGCTGCTGACTCTTGAGCACTTTGCCCGCTACCCCTTTGTCGTCTGCGATCCGAAGAGGCTTGCCCGTCATTCCGAGGGCCGGATGCCCCACCAACTCGCGCGCGTTTTTGTCCCACAGAAAGATGCTCGCGCGATCGCATCGAAGCAACTGAGTTGCTGCCCTCGCCATCTCTTCCAGGAGTTGTTCCAAGTTTTGATGCGAATGCCAATTGGCCGCAACATCGAGAATCTGATTGAGACGCACCAACTCGCGAGTCTTTTGATTCTGACGGGACCAGGCATCGACTGCCTGCCCCATCAACTGAATCGGTTCCATCAACGTTTCGGAGATCGACGGCGATGTCACACCATGGCAACACAGAACCAAGTCGCTGTGCGTCTTGGATGGGACCGGAAAGTAAACCCAGGGGGCGATATGACGAACCAACCGTGCATCCAGGCTCTCGCTCGCGTGCAAGGAATCGGGGCCAACGGCTGCAGGCCTTCCCACCTGCAACACACGCTTCCACGAACCCTTGGTCGCCGATAGCAAGACGATGTGTTGGATATGCCAATGGTTCTTTGCCCAGTCAAGTGGTTCGACTAGCAACTGCTCGAGAGTGCGAGCGTTTTCGATCGATGCGAAAAGTAGACTGGCGAAGGCGTTGTTTGTCATCGTTGCATCTACCCCAAGGACTTCTTCGTTCGCAACTCATATACAGACATCCCTAGCGAATCTAAGCGTGAACTTCCGCCTTTGGTTCGGGCAATAGAAACCCGATAATGAAGGCGATGCAAGCAATCGTGGTCGCAACATAACCGGCCGCTTGCGCCATGACGATCGGAGTGACTTTGTCAACCGACCCGGCAATCATGGGCGCTACCAAATTGGTGGTCACGAAAGCCATCGACGTTCCAATCATCCGTCCACCAACATTCGTGGCAAAGCTCCCACCTGTACCTCGAAGGTGGAGCGGGAAGACCTTGGGAAGGTACTCGCCGAAGTAACTGAACTGCGCCACGGTCAGCAAGCCGCAAATGCCGTATAACAACATGAAGCTTGTGCCGCCAGTTTTGAACAGAATGAAGTAGGTCAGAGGAATACAGATCAAGGCTGGGATTTGGAATATCTTCAGAATTGCCAGTCGACTCAAACCGATGATCACAAAAACCGCCAGCAGAATTCGCCCGGTAAGTCCTCCCATCTCTTGGTAGAACTGAACTTCATTGCCAACCTCTTTCACCTGCTTATCCAGGGGGGCAAACTTATCAAAATTCGCTTTCAGTTCCTTCTTCACTTCCGCCCTCTCCGGAGATCCCGGCGCGGTCTCATCGTACTTCTGGTTGAGAGCTTTTGCTTCTGCTCGCAAGGGTGCCATCTGCTTGCTCAGCGGAGCCGCTTCCGGCAATCCAGGAGCGATACGCAGAGGGGTTAATTGCAAGGCACCAAAAGCGATTCCGTAAGCGCACGCTGACAGAAGTGCAGTCACGATCGTCACGCGTCGAAACTCGGGAGCGAACAGTTCGGAGATTCTGGGCCGTTTCAATGTCCCCGCAAGCTTCTTCTCTTTCCATACTCGTGACTCAGGAACGAATGGCAACAACAAAGCGATAGGAATCGCTGGCAAGATACCCGTTGTCAGTAGATAGCGCCATGTCGCAGGTGTTGAACCATTGTTGGGGATGGGGAGACCGAGTGTAGGAAAGTCCTTACTGTTGGCCAGAATCCAAGCGCTAACTAGTGTGACAAATACCCCACCCAACGATGCAAAAGCCTGAGTGATGCCGAGCCATTTCTCCTTCTGCTTCTTATCTTCAAAGACCTCAGCTAGCCAAGTAATCGCAGCGACGAATTCTACACACACTCCGATAAACGTCGCAGCTCGAAAGACAATGAACATCGAGAGCGAGTTGCTGTATGCGGCAAGAAAAGGCGAGAACGAGTAAACAAAGATACTCGCAGCCATCACGGATTTGCGGCCAACTCGGTCAACCAACCAACCTCCCCACAACCCAAAAATCCCACCGCACAAAGCGGTGATCCAAAGCAATCGGCCAGTCCAAAGGGTTACCGAAGGATGATTCAATGGCACGTCCAACAACTCCGCTATCGCGGGCGGTGCAACAAGAGGTGTCATCAGAAGCTCATAGGTATCGAACAAAAACCCAATGCTTGCGATGATGATTATCAACCAAATCGCTCGTGAACTGGGAGGGGAAATAGCAGGAGAGGATGGGTTCGACGACATGAAGTTCAGGAGAGACAAAAAGGTGGGAAATACTGTTTCTGAGGACTCTCAAGCATATCGGCAAAGGTCTGCTCGTGCCATGGCTCACCGGATTCCCCTCAGTACCTGGAACGAAAACAACTCCCCCGTTTAAAAAGCCAACACCAGTTTTGGAGACTCGCTCGCTCCTGCCCGGCGGGCTTTGACTCGGAGATAGGGGGGCACGAACCGGCTTCGATGACCCATGCTTCCCGGCGCTCCCTCGGGCCGAGCGTGGTCGGGTTCCGAGAGGTCTTCGATCACCATCCCCGAGCGGCAGATACCTCCGAGCAAGACATCCAAGCTATGGGCGTACTCGATGGTATTGGGTTCTCGCAACCAACTGGTCTCTCCTGCGCTAACACTTTTCGCTGCCGCACCGATCTCCGTTTCGATCACGTAGCTACCATCGCGTGGCTGCAACGATGCTTGAACATTCACCGGCTGTTTGTGTTGCGAGATGTACAGGCCACCCGAACGGAGCACTCGCGCGACCTGTGCAAAGACTTCGATCGGGTCGCGAACGTAGCATGTGCTTACAGGATGAGCCACGAGATCGAATTCGCATTCGCGAAACATACTCAGGTCTCGCATCGTCCCTTCGACGATCCGAATCTTCATACCGAAACGCTGCGCCGCCTCGCGATCACGCTCGAGCATCGCTGGGCTGATATCCAAGACCGTGACATCTGCACCGGCGGCTGTATACAGTGGACCCTGACGTCCACCGCCGGCTGCCAGACACAGGACACGCCACCCGCGAATGCTCGGGCCCAGCCAGCCGCGAGCATCCAACGTTGCCAACGGGTTAGCCAGTTCCGCAGGAGATACCGGAACGGTGAGGAAATGATCGCGCTGAGCCATCGCGTCATAGGCGCGACGATTGATAGATTCAACCGAATCATCGTTGGGGAAATCGACTGTCATACCCGACATCTTACTCGAATTGCGGAAACTTGAGGAATTTCATCCGCATCGTCTCGAGCATCCTTCACCGCGCCAACCGGACTCGATTCCTAAAAACGTGCATAACTCCATGCCCCACTCGATGCGACTGGTTCACTTCATGCCATAGTCGAATTGTTAGAGTGCGCCGTGCGATCCCAAATCATGCCTAGCAAGAATCCTGAACATGAGTTCCGTCATCGCCAATCCGATCTTTCGAAATATCCTGAGAGGGATGTTGATTTGGGCTCCTCTTTGGCTTGGTACAACCGCGTTATTCGGCACTCTCGGCATTCTGTACATCCTGTTTCTCAAGCAGGATCAGTTCCTTGCATCGCAAGCGATCTTAGTGCGCGACGAAGCGAACGGTGCAGTGATGCGATTGGGGCGTTTCCAAAGCCAAGCTGAAATGAAGGCGGCTCAGGAAACCATTCTGGAGATGGCCAAGAGTCACCAAGTCGTACGCGAGGCGATGGGAAAAATCGGTCCCGAGCCATCGCTGTTTTCTCTCCCCTGGGAAACCGCAGAAGCGTTTCCATCCATCCGTCAGATCGAAGAGTTCGCTAAGACATCCCTCTCCATTCACGCTCCCAAAGGAACGGAATTCGGTGTCACCGAAGTGATCTACATCGACATCAAGAGCAGCACCCAAAGCCGATCGATCGATCTCAATAAAGCGTTGTGCGATGCCCTCGAGAGTCGGCTTCAGCAAGTCCGAACGGCTCGAGCCGACAGTGTGATTGCGGAACTGTCCTATGCCCGCGATGCCGCCAAATCAGAACTCACCGAAGCGACCGACCGATTGCATGAAATGGAACGGGAGGCAGGGACCGACCTCAGCGATCTTCGAGGCATGACCGACATGATCGCCGGCGCATCGTCGGCTCGCCTAGAGTATGACCAAATCAAGAACGAGTTGAGACAGACCGAGCAGAATCTCCAGCAACTGCAGTCCGATCGCGATCTGCTTCGCAAAGCCATCGGAGATCCCGCATCATTCGTCATTGCGCCCGGTACGATGCTCAACAACCAACCGGGACTGAAGCGATTTCGAGAAGGACTCGTCGATGCGCAGATCAGCGCTTCGCAACTCTCGGGCAAATTTACCGAGGAACATCCCCTTGTGATTGCCTCGACTTCCGCCCAAAACACCATCATCCAGAGATTCTCGCGTGAACTGCGAGCATCGATCGAAAGCATTGAAGCAGACATCGCCGTAATCGAGAAAAAACAAGAACGACTTGAATCGCAAAAATCGATGCTCGAGGGTCGATTATCACGGCTCGCGGACAGCCGAGCCATCTATGCGAATTTGGCGAGCGATGTGAAGTCGCGAAACACCATCCTCGAAAACGCAGAAAAGGAATTGGCCGAAGCGACCGCGACTCGCGATTCCTCCAAGTCGACGAGCCTCTTGACCCGCCTGGATGCTCCTATCGTCAGCGACAAACCGATCGGCCCAGGCAAAACCACGTTGGCTGTCGTCTGCACCGCAGCAGGACTAGCTTTTGGTCTTGGGATCGTCTTTCTGATTACGCCCATCGATGCCGGACCAACCTTCGGACGTCGTATCAGCGATCGCTTCTACGGCCGACGGCACACCGACACGGTCTCCAGCGAATCGTCCACCAGCAGTTCTGCAAGCACATCCGATGCCCGTTCTCCCGATCCCAGTCCTGCGGCAGTGGAACGGGCCTTTCGGGATGTGAGCCTTCGATCGTCCGCCGGAAAGACAACAGGATCGAGGGATTTTGAGTCTGAGGAGGAGGAACCGCGAGCCAAGCCGCGAACGGCCTCTCGAAAAACCGATTCTCGCGAAGGCTGAGCGGTTGTTTGCCCCTCGCGATTGTTTTCGGCTACCATAGTTGGCATGAATGGTTTGCGAGTCATGAATTCGTTCCGGCTGTCTCGGTCCGCGGCACTTGTCTTTGCTGTCGCGCTGGTCTCCTTTTGGTCACCATGTCTGAAACAGGCTCATGCGCAGTCGGCATTCACCATCGATTGGACCTCGCCTCAAACCGAGTACCCGCTCGGTGTTGGTGTTCCCGTCCCATCTTCATGTCCCGTCCGATTATCGATGCGACTGCCGAGGCCACCATTCAATGTACCTTCCTACCACTTGGTACAGTTCGAAGTCAGACCGGTCACCGGACGCACGTTTCCAAGTGACGGTACCGTCACCGTTCGTTTGAGGGAGGGGTGGACAGCCGCGCACCAACAAACAGCCATACTGAAAATTCCAGTCCGCGCCGGCACGACGAATGCGGAATCCGAAATGATTGTTAATAGCGGATTGAACAGCTGCTACTGGCTAGGTATCTACGGAGAATGGAATGGTCGATCCTACGACAATCTGAGTGGGCAAGCGAACATGGCTTGGTCGAATGCCGATGGGTTGCCCATGAGGTTGCGATTGCACTCGACCGAATCGGTCGCGAGCGAGAGTAGCGAGGTGAAAGATGCGTTCAAGAGATATCAAGAATCGGCTACCATTCCCTATTCTCCTATCAATGATCTGTCCAGCAACGCAGCGAATGTCAATTTCACGGGACAACTCACCCAGAAGGAATGGGTAGCCGATATTTCCCGGATGCCTAAGTCCTGGCTCCTCTTCGCTCACTTCAATGATATCTGCATTTCGCTCGATGACTTTCGCAAACTGGATGACGCTGGACGTAGCATACTGACCAAATATGTATGGTGTGGCGGTCGCTTAGAAGTGTTGGCGGCGAATGGCCCCTCCGACCTCGAAGGCCTCATCTATGCGAATTGGGAACGGCGCCTGACCCTCAGCACTACTATGAAACAAATCTACCAAGCGGGACTTGGAACCGTGGTCTTGGGGCAGAAAACTCCAAACACCGATTTGCATATGCTGCCCAGCAGCGAGCGAAGCCGATTGGCTCGTCTTTCCGGGGATATGGGAACGGATTACTGGAACTGGTTGATTCCCGAAGTTGGCAAGACTCCCATCTGGACATTTCTGGCCATGGTTTTACTGATCGTTGGTGTCGCAACGCCGACGATCCTGATCTGGAGCAGACGAATTCAACGCCGAGTTTGGACCATCCTGGCAATCCCCGTTTTGTCGCTAGCCAGTGTTGTAACCCTCTTCGTATATGCCGCTGTGAAGGATGGGTGGGGGTCGCTCGTTCGAATTCGTTCGATCACCTCTCTCGATCCCGATGGAAATGGAGCCGTGTGGTCGCGCCACAATTACTTTGCCGGCACTCTACCCGATGGCAAAATTCAGATCGATGCGGATGCGGAGTTCATTCCCCTGCGAACCAGACGGCTTTACTCTTCATTTCAATATCAGGACGAAACAGGCCAAGACCAAATCTACTCCGGCATTCTTGCCCTTCGCCAGCAGAGACAGGTCAGCATCGCTCACTCAGTCAAAGATGTGAATCTCTTCCAGATGGAAAGCCGCATCGACTCTGAATCCGGGATGCCGGTCACCAAGAACATTTCCGAGTTAACGCTTCTCGCCACGGTTTGCAGCGATGATGCTGGGCGATTGTTCCGGGCCGAAAACGTCGCACCGGGGCAAACGATTGCCTGGCAGGAAACCAATCTCGAGGAAGCCGTAAAATGGCTCAAATCGATCTATGAAAGCCAAGGACTCTTCCTACCTGCAGATGCACCCGATTCGGGCTCCCGATCCATGTTCACTTGGCTTACGATGCCGAGATATGGGTGGAACAGAGGCGCAGCGGATGGTTTCCAGGAAGAGAAACTATGGCAGGACGAGTTCTCTACCTGGGGAGTGGACACCCCGCGAAAATTCGTGGCATTTGTCGATCGTGCCCCGCAACTGGAGAAATGCCTCGTTGAAGCGGTGGAAACCGCCAGCCTCCACATGGTGGTCGGCCGATGGCGCCCTCGGGGACAGAAATCGGCGGAGTCGGTATACCAAGGCCCCGAATCCGAGGGAAAAGGATTGCAACAATAGGGTTTTGGTGAAGAATAAAGTGTCTGCCGAGGCAGATCTGTATCGGCCCCCGCCTGACAGCCCACCCACCACGTCTCGGTTAGTCCACGATCCCGGTATCCGAACCACGCGTTGCGAAAAATCATGCGTCAACGGGTAACGATTGGTTCCCACCTGCGAGTTTTCTCTTTCCAAGATTGATCTCCGTCCTCGGAGTCCTGAAACGATGAAGCGTATAGCCCTCGTCGCTACCGTGTTCTTAACTCTGCTCGCGTGTCATTGCGCCTTCGTCCGCGCGGGCGGAATGGTCCAATACAACCGAGACATCCGACCGATCCTGAGCGAGAACTGCTTCGCTTGCCACGGACCCGATGTCAACAAACGAGCTGCCGACCTGCGGCTCGATGTGCGGGAATCTGCAATCGACAAACGCGCGATTGTTCCGGGTCAACCGGAGGCCAGCGCGATTCTGCAACGAATAGCGTCGACCGATCCGGACGTGATCATGCCTCCACCGGAATCGCACAAGTCCCTCACCCAGCAACAAAAGGATCTGCTCAAGACTTGGATCGCCGAAGGTGCCGAGTACCAAGGCCACTGGGCTTTCATTGCTCCGGTGAAGCCGGAGCTGCCGCAGGTTCGCAATCCCAACTGGGTTCGCAATCCGATCGATCGATTTATCTTGGCCGAACTCGAGCGACGCGGCATGGAACCATCCCCCGAAGCCGACCTGCGATCCCTCATCCGACGCGTATGTCTGGACCTGACCGGTCTGCCACCTACCCCTCAAGAAATCGATCGTGTTCTCTCCGACCCATCACCGGAACGTTATGAGAATTACGTTGATGAACTTTTGTCTCGCCAAGAATGGGGTGAGCATCGCGGTCGCTACTGGCTCGACTACGCGCGCTACGCCGATACGCATGGCATCCACTTCGATAACTACCGCGAAATGTGGTCCTATCGCGAATGGGTAGTCAAAGCCTTCAACCGAAACCTTCCCTTCGATCAATTCACGATCGAACAACTCGCGGGCGATCTGCTCCCCAATGCTACCCTCGATCAACGAATCGCAAGTGGTTTCCATCGCTGCAACATCACGACCAACGAAGGGGGAGTCATCGAAGAGGAGTACCGCGTCCTCTATGCCCGCGATCGCGTTGAGACGACAGGACAGGTCTGGATGGGTCTGACCGTTGGATGCGCTGTCTGCCACGATCACAAGTTCGATCCGATCACCCAGCGCGAGTTCTATCAGTTCTCTGCCTTCTTCAATAATACAACCCAACGGGTCATGGACGGAAACATCAAGGATCCGCCCCCAGTGATCGCTGTCCCGTTGGAAGCCGACCGCGAACGATTCTTCGCTCTCGACGGCTTAATCGCCCAAACTCAGCAAGAAGCCGACACCCGACGCGTACAAGCAAAGCCCGGCTTCGACGCATTTGTCGTCGACGGGACCAAGCGAGACGAGATTCTTTCGCAATCGTTACCCGCCCAGGATGCACTCGAGACACACATCCCGCTGCGATCGAGCGATGTGAAGACCATCCCATTCATTCAAGCTGGCCAGTATCGACAGATTCCTCTAGAACGCGATGCTGTCTTGTTCCCAGGTCATCTCAGTGACGCGGCATGGCACATCACCGCCGACCTCTTTCCTACGCTTCCCGTAGGGGATTTGGAAAAGGATCAAGCCTTCAGTGTCGCGCTCTGGGTCAAACCTGGTAATGACAACAAAGGTGGGTCGCTCATCGCACGCATGAATGAAGAGGAAGCTGCTCGCGGGTGGGACATTTGGATGGAGAACGGATCGATTGGAACGCACCTGGTTTCCAAATGGCCCGGGAACGCTATCAAGGTACTCTCTCGCGCTCGACTGACCGCTTCCCGTTGGCAACATATCGCGATCTCCTATGATGGCTCGGGCAAAGCCGAAGGGGTCAAAATCTTCGTCGATGGTACCGAACAAGCGACCAACATCATTAGCAACAACTTGGTCGATACCATTCGCACCTCCGTGCCATTGCGTATCGGACGTCGCCAAGTTCAGTCCCCTGCGACGGATGCCAAAGTGCAAGATATCCGCATCTATCGTCGAGTCTTGACTGCAGAAGAAGCACAAGGCATCGCAGGGATCCCTCGCCGCCAATACCTTGTCGGCAAACGGGATCGCAGTGCCGAGGAGACCGAGGAACTCTACCAGTGGTTCCTCAAGACCTATGACGCCGATTACCAACGTCTTGTCGCCCAGCGCGATGCCCTCACCGAAGAAAAGAAGCAGATTCTCCAACGCGGGACGGTGGCTCATGTGATGAATGAGAACCCCGATACGCCTAAAGCCTATATCTTGATGCGAGGTGAATACGACAAACGCGCCGACGAGGTCCAACCCGATACTCCTAAGATCCTTCCTCCTATGCCTCCCGAGCTACCCAAAAACCGACTCGGTCTGGCGCAGTGGCTGCTGCGAGAGGAACATCCGCTCACGGCACGAGCGAACGTCAATCGATTTTGGCAAGAGATCTTCGGTACGGGTCTCGTGGCTTCCTCGGGAGATTTCGGAACAACGGGGTTGCTGCCGACCCATCCTGAACTGCTTGATTATCTTGCTGTCTCCTTCCGTGAAGATGGTTGGAACATCAAGAACTTTTTCCGCTCGATGGTCACCAGTTCCACCTACCGACAATCAGCCAGTGTCTCGCAGGAGAAACTCGCCCTCGATCCGACAAACAAGTTTCTCGCGCACGGTCCACGATTCCGTATGGATGCTGAAATGATCCGCGATCATGCGCTGGCGGCTAGCGGACTGCTGGTCAGCAAGATCGGTGGCCCAAGCGTCAAACCCTATCAGCCGTCGGGTGTCTGGGAAGCGGTCGCAATGCCCGAGAGCAATACGCGCAAGTATGTTCAGGATACCGGTGAAGGTCTCTACCGCCGCAGCCTTTACACGTTCCTCAAACGAGCCGCTCCGCCACCGAACATGGAAGTGTTCAATGCCACGGCTCGCGAGGTTTGTATTATCAAACGCGAACGAACCAATACGCCCCTTCAAGCGCTGACCACTCTGAACGATGTGCAGTTTGTCGAGGCGGCTCGAATCCTCGCTGAAAAGACCCTCGCTCAACATCCCGATGCCAACGACTCAGTGGCTCGCATGCAATCGATCGCGCTCAAACTGCTGGGGCGACCATTCCGCGGTGAAGAGTTGGGTGTGGTGCAGGCGAGTTTGAACGAACTACTTGCCGGCTTCCGAGGAAACGGCGATGCCGCAAAAGAACTCTTAGCCATGGGTGCAACGCGGTCGTCCGATCAACTCGATCCCGCCGAGCTGGCCGCATGGACGATGACTGTGAACATGTTGATGAACCTGGATGAGGTACTGACCAAATGAGTCGATTCCCAATGCGTGATCCATCGATCCACCCGCTGTTCGAGGAATATGTTCGCAACGAAACCCGGCGACAATTCTTCCGCAAGGGAGGCAACGCGCTAGGTGCTGCCGCCCTCGCGGCGCTCGGTGT
>Ga0169931_10008327_pt1 | contig 15158 bp, 15 predicted proteins | sample Kivu_15m_20L_FD_129675 | JGI IMG/M metagenome (GOLD analysis project Ga0169931, IMG submission 129675) | Freshwater microbial communities from Lake Kivu, Western Province, Rwanda to study Microbial Dark Matter (Phase II) - Kivu_15m_20L... | ecosystem: Environmental > Aquatic > Freshwater > Lake... | reverse complement strand
CTCGGCGAACTCGACCTGCTGCGGCGCGCGGTGCCCCATATCGAAGAGGATGCCGAAGACCCCGCCCCGGCGTCCTGACGCAGTTCACCGAACGGATACATCTCAACCAGCAGGTGATCCACCAAACCCTCAGATCACACTCGCGACGGTCATGGGATCGGTCATTCGATCGAGGGTGAACGGTTACGAAGCACGCGGACGCCGCTTCATCATGGAACGCTGCAAGGAGACCAGCTGGGAGCGCTCCAGGGGAATCGCGAGCTGGAGCGTCATGAAACCGTTGGACTCCTCATTCAACGCACCGAAAACCCGAAGGTTTTCGCCGTCGATCGTGACACTTCCGGCGACGGGGGACCTGTCTACGGCTGTCGCCGCCGCCGCATCCAGGGGAACAAGATCAATCACGTCTTCACGGATGACGGCAATCTTGAAAGACGCCCCCCGCAACGACAACAGGGGTCGATCTTCTTCATCGATATCGATCCGCAGACCCACCGGTGTCCGGCTCTGATCTGCAAATCGCCCTCCATCTTCGAGGCCATATTTCTTACACTTGGCAACGAGGGTGGTGCGCTGCAGCCCGAGCAGGTCGGCCGACGCCTGCTTGTTGCCGCCGGTCGCCTGCAGCGCAGCCTCGATATAACCACGCTCCAGCTTCTCGAGGTGACCACTAAGATCGATGGGCAATCGAAAAGAATCGCCCGGGTCGACTGACGACCGCGATCGGACGTCCAGGGTCGGGGACATACCTGTACCGACTGACAACGGTACAGAGACAGCTGGCTCGGCTGGACCAGGCAAGGTCTCAAGCCAGTCGTGTTCGGTCTGTCCCGGCTGACCGACGATCGCAGCCGACACATCATCCGCACGGCCAGCGAGTGGCTCAGCAGTGACGGCACCCATACGCTGATCGCGATAGGACAAGGGGACGTCATCTGGGACGATGACATCGCCACGCGCACAGACTGCCAGCCGCTCAACAAAGTTCTCGAGCTCCCGAACGTTACCCGGCCAGGGATAGGCGCTCATACAAGCAAAGACGCCGTCATCCAGCGACCGCTCGTCGCCAAGCTTCTTCCAGAACGAAAAGAACAGGACCTTCAAATCGGCAATACCGCGATCGCGCAACGGCGGCAGATGAAGAGGGCACACAAAGATGCGATAGTAGAGATCGCTGCGAAATCTTCCCGCTGCGACCTCGTCAGCAAGATTTCGATTCGTCGCCGCCACCAGCCGGAAGTCCGCTTTGTGGGTCTCGCTACTCCCCACCGGCTCATAGGTCTTTTGCTGAAGGAGCCGGAGCAGCTTGACCTGCATTGGCAGTGAGAGCTCACCGATCTCGTCCAGGAACAGGGTCCCGCCATGAGCAAGGGCCACCCTGCCCTTGCGAGCGGCATGCGCACCGGTGAAGGCGCCCTTGACGTGACCAAAGAGCTCGGCTTCGATGAGGCTCTCGGGGATCGCGCCACAATTGACCGCCACAAAAGCGCCCGAGCTTCGCGGGCTGCTCTCATGAATGATACGCGCGAAGACTTCCTTGCCCGTCCCCGTTTCACCCGTCACAAGAACGGTCGCCTCGCTGCGAGCGAAGCGTCTGGCTTCATCCAGGATCAGTTCGAGGGGTGAGCCCGGACTGAAAATCATCATGGTGTATTTCCGCTCCTCGCGCTCTCGGGAGCCTGTTCACCCAGGGTCTCTGGCTTCGAAGGCTTGCGCACCACAGGGATGACCACCGAGATCCGACGATTTCTCGGATCTCCGGGGTTGCCGGGATACAATGGCATCTGATCGGCCAGACCAGAAACGCGTTGTACTTCCAGTTCAAGGTCATTCCTCTGGAAGACACGTCGAATCATCAAGGCGCGCTCAACCGAGAGTTCCCAATTCGAATAGCGGACGTCGCCGAAGCGGGTGCCGTCGCTATGTCCCTCGATTTCAATGGGTCTTCCCAGAAGCGAGAGCTGCTCACCCACGGCGGTCACCACCCTCTCACCGAGAGGGGTCAACGCTGAGCCGCCGGCGGAGAAGAGTTGGTGCTGGGTCAGCTCGATCCGCACAGCGCTGCCAACGACGTGGACGGAGACCCCTGACTCAAGGCCGGTCAACCGTCTGTTCAAAGAGGCCTTGATTTCACCTTCCATCAAGGCGAGCTCGGCCTGGGTGCTGGCAAAGAGCTTTGCGTCGTCCTGGCACTTCCTGCCGCCGTCGAGCGCAGCGAGTACGTTGGAGGCCGAAGACCCCGCATTTGTCGACGACGAACCGAGACCGCCACTGCCCTGGACCAGGCTGTAGGTCTTGAAGTATTGCTGAATCTGCTCTTTCTTCTCGTCCGATGAAATATTCAGAAGCCACATCAACAAGAAGAAGGCCATCATCGCCGTCACGAAATCAGCATATGCAACCTTCCAGCTGCCGCCGTGATGGCCGCCAGCGGCGATGATGGGCCGCTTGATGATGATGGTCTTCTTGCCGTCTGAGGACATATGAACCTGCTATTTCTTCGCCGCGCGCAGCGTCTTCTCGAGCGATGAGAAATCCGGTCTGTCATGGGGAGAAACGACTCGTCGGGCATGCTCCAGCGCCAGCATGGGGGGCCATCCCATCGCGAAGCTCAGCAGGGCTGCCTTGCACACCAACATATCGGTGACGGCATGGTGGGCGCGTGACTCAATCTGCGTGGCGATGGGGCCCGCAAAGCCGTAGGAGCCAAGAATGCCCAGGAAGGTTCCGACCAGCGCCGCACCGATCGAATGACCGATGACCTCGGCAGGCTCGCTGATCTTCGTCATCGTCAAGACTACACCGAGCACCGCAGCGACAATACCCAGACCGGGGAGACCATCGGCCAATCGGGTGATGGCGTGAGATGGCTCGATAAGCTCTTCTTTCTGGGACGCAATATCGGTGTCCATGAGCTGCTCAAACTCGTGCGGAGCCATCGACGTGGAGTTGAGCGCCTTCAGATTGTCGCAGACAAAGTTCACCAGGGCGGGATTCTTCAGCACCGTCGGCGCTGCCTGAAAGATATTGCTCTGCGATGGTTGGTCGATATGTGGCTCGACCGCCACTGAACCTTCCTTCCGAATCAATGTGAGCAGCTGATAGATGCAGACAAAGAGTTCATCATAACTGACGTGGGACGCGCCGCCGAGCGTTCGCTTGACGGCCGCCACGGTCGACTTCACGAGGCTCATCGGGTTCGCGATGAGGAAGGCGCCGAGCGCTGCGCCGCCGATGATCAGCAGCTCGACGGGCTGCCAGAGCAGGTGGATGTTGCCACCTTCAAGGAGATACCCCCCGACGACAGCCAGCATCACGACGACGATGCCGATGAGTGTCACTGCTCCTCCGTACGATCCGGGCCTTCAGCCGACGCTGACGCGCCAGTATAAGTTTTATGATCTGAGATAGCCAGCCTGTTGCACTCTGGACGACGGTCCGATGGACCAAAGACCCAGTGGGATATTGACCTACATGCCCTCGTCCTCATATTGGCTGGACCTCAATGGTCTTCACATGGGTCACGAGCGTCGTCCCCACTGCCGCTCTTCCAGCGTGATGAATTCAGAGAGGCGATAGCGCCCCGCACGCAGCTCGCCCGCTTCATCGCGTGAGAAGGTCAGCGGCTTGCCGTTGGCCGCATCGATAGCGGTATAGCTCCCCGCAGGGTTCTTCCCGGTGATCACAAGGAAATGATCGGTACCACCAAGAGACGACGATGACCCTTCCTTGAAATCGACGCCCACGATTACCGGCTTTCCTTTGGCGAGGGCCGCATCGATGGCACCTGTGTCACCGTCAAATGCTCCGCGAGCCGTGGTACGCAGACCAAGCGCCTCGCTGGCGGGGCCAAAGCGCATGTTGACGCCGCGGAACCCTCCGGCCGACGTCACGACGCCGTTTGCTTCTTCAACAGAAAGGCGATGGGATGTGAGGGTATTGGAGACCATCGTCAACGACGTCAACAAGCACCCGACCTGACGGATGGTCTTTGGGCCTTCTCCAAGAACGGCATTGCTGTTGGCCTGGGCCAGCGGAATGACCCCGGTATCTCCCAGCGGACTCCCCTCCGCCGGTCGCCACGAACGCTGCAACGCCATATCGACGGTGGCACCACGAGGCAGACCGGGAATCCGTCCTTCGTCCATTGCTTCTCGGGCGGCGAGAGGCAGCATATCGTCGGGCAATGCAAGGGAGCCCATATCGATGGACCAGTCGGAGTCACCCAGGCCCGTCAGCGGTCCCCCGCCACGCGGCCTGAGGAGCATGAGCTCATCGGCGCTGCCTATCCCGAACTCATCAGCTTTCGGCCGAGAAATCCCTGGAGAATTCGCTCCTGCTGCTGACCGGGTGCCCCCCGGATTCGAGATCGCTTCACCAATGCCGAGCGAGCCACCCTTCACCACTGAATCGGCGAGCCGCTCCAGCATCATCCCCTGCATCATGGGATGGCCACCAACGCCATTGAAGAGGTGACTCGCCTCCAGCATCTGGCGGACGAACATCGCCTCGATGCCGCTGTTCACCTTCTGGCGTTCGTCCTCTGGTGAGGGCGCCTTCTGCGGTGCAGCAGCGTGAAGCAGGGCGGACGTCGATGTGGTGTCATGCAGTCGCACGTCAGCGGACCTCCAGGTCGGCGTCGAGCGCGCCGGCCGAGTGGACCGCTTGCAGGATCTCGACCAACTCCCGGGAGGTGGCGCCCAACAGCTTCAGTGCGGCGACGAGCTCAGAGAGGGTGGTCGTCGCTGGCAACGACGCGATGGTGGTCCTTTCACTGATGGAAAGATCGGCTTGAGCCGCCGTGACGGTCCGACCGGCAGGAGCAAAGGCACCAGGCTGGGAAATAACGGGTGCAGCGCGGACGCTGACTTCGAGGTCACCATAGGCAACCGCCACCGGGCGGAGGCGCACGCCTTCGCCGGCGACCACCGTACCGGTGCGATCGCTGATGATGACCCGCGCCCGTTGCACCGCATCAACCTCGAGCTCTTCGATCAAGGCGATGATCTCAGGGATTCTGCCCGTCGCATCGTCTGGCGTGTCGATTCGAACAGCGGCCGCATCCAACGTCGACGCCCGGGCGACGAGGCCCGCCAGCGGCCCGCCGGCCTCGGCACTCACGGAGATGGCCTTGCCCAGACGAACCGCCGTCGCAAAATCAGGCTTCCGCAGCGAGACAATCAGCCCTCCTTTGCCCAGCTCGGGGCTGACATCCCGCTCGACAATGGCACCCATGGGAATGTTGCCGCTGTTGGGTTGATTCCGGGTGAGACTTGAACCCGCCGCCGCGATCGAAAGACCCGACACCTGCACGCTGCCCTGGGCCACGGCGTAGGTCTTTCCATCCGGCCCCTGCAGCGGCGTCATCACCAGCGTTCCACCCTGCAATGAACGGGCATTCCCAAGCGAGCTGATGTTCACATCGATCCGGCTGCCCGGCCTCACAAACGCCGGCAGTTCGGCGGTGACGATGACCGCCGCGACGTTTCGGACACGGATGTCGCGCGGATCGATGCGGACCCCGAGGCGACCAAGGAGTCCGGCGACGGCCTGGGTTGAAAACAAGGTCTGTTCGCTGTCGCCGGTACCAGCAAGCCCGACCACCAGGCCGTAGCCATAGAGCATGTTCTCCCGGGCACCGCGAATGCTGATGAGCTCGCGGGCCTTGACCGGCGCCGCCACCGCCGCAGACGAGCCCATGAGGGTGGCGGCGGCAAGAATCATCGACAAGAGGCGCATGCTCAGCTCCACAGGAGAGATTCCATTGCTCAGAAAGGCCAAGCCCAGCTTGCAGCTCTCGTGCCCCAGGGCACCGCCTGACCCTCGGTGACGGTCCCCTGCCCGACGAACTCGATCTCGGCGTCGGCAATCATCGAGCTCTTGATGCTGTTCTGTTCGTCGATGTCGATCGGACGGACAAGCCCGGACACGTAGAGGTGCTGCTCCTCGTTGTTGACGAGGACGACACGATGGCCCTCGATGAACATGTTGCCGTTGTCGTAGACCTTCATGACGAGGGCCGGCACGGTGGCCAGCAACCGCTCGCTTCGGCCGGAGCGACCGCTCCCATTGAACGAGTTTTCGGTATCGAGGCCCGCCGTGGTCTGCAGACTCGCCTCGCCAAGACCCGTCAGGAGCGGGCCGACGATCGGGAGGAAGCTCAGGTTGTTCCACCACCGTCCGGTTCGTGACACCCGGGTGTCCGCCCCGCGCCGGGCATCAGCCACCTCTTCCACGCGCACGATGACGACGTCGTTGACGCGCAAGGCCCGCAGGTCGGTGAACGGTGAAGAGGCGCTCCCGGTCGACACCCACAACGAGCCGCTGTCGTCGGTGGCGCTGGTCGTGGTCGGAAGGGCTTCCGGTGCGGTGCGACGTTTCGGCGTGTATTCGGCGATATGCGCGGGCGCGCATCCAAGCCCCGACAGCATTAGGAGCACAACCGTCACATATCCCTTGATGGATCTCATGGGCTCTCCGTCAGTGCGATGACCCCATCACGAAACAGGCCATTGACCTGACGACCGTTGGGGAGACGGGCACAATGCTGTCGACGGTCGACCGCACCGGCGCAGGGAGTCACCACAGCGCTGCGCACCAGGCGCAAGTCACCGACCTGAAGGACGATCTTGACTGGTGACCCCACCGCCGGTCCGGGCATGGCGAGGTCGTCCTCCACAAGAATCTGGCCCGCCATGAGGGGACGTCGCGCAATCGCGCCCGCTGGCAATGCGGCCACGCTGTGTTGATGTCGGGGAACCTCACGCCAGATCGTCGACACCGCCTCTGCCAGGGGCTCGTTCACCGCGAGTGAACGATTGAGAACAAGGACAGGTTTTTCAATCTGCACGTCGATGACGACCCGCGAGCGACAGCCACCCTTTTCATCGTCGACGTCAGCCACCACCGGACCGCTGTGATCGAGCGGCGACAGCGGCTGGACGGCGACCGGTACGCAACCATCGGGCAGCCCGGCGACGCGACGGACGACGATCCGGGTTGAGGCCGCAGCCTTCGAACGCAGCAGGTCTTCGATGAGCTGATGCGACGCCGTCGACGATGGCATCGATGACGCAGTCGTCGACGTCAGGGCCAGAAGGAGGAAGACCGTCGCGTGCATGATCCCACCATCACTTCAGGTTGCTGAGACGCTGCAGCATCTGGTCTGCGGTCTGGATGATCTTCGAGTTCATCTCGTAGGAGCGCTGGGTGGTGATGAGGTCGAGCATTTCTTCAATGCTCTTGACGTTGCTCCCTTCGAGAAAGCCCTGAGCCAGCTCGCCGGTGCCCCGCTCTCCAGGACGAGCAGAGTTCGGAATGCCCGCCGCCGAAGTAGCCCGAAAGAGATTGCCACCGATCGACTCAAGCCCTGCCGGATTCTGGAACACCGTCAGCTCGAGATTACCGATCGGAACAGGCTCATCTCGACCAGAGATTCGTGCGCTGACCGCGCCATCCTTGCCGATGGTCAGGTCGGTTGCTTCCGGCGGGACGGTGATGCCGGGCTCCAGGGGATCGCCGGCTGCCGTCACGAGACGCCCCTCGCTGTCGATCCGGAGGTTGCCAGCCCGGGTATAACCGACCTCGCCGTTGGTCCTGGAGACCCTGAGGAAACCGGAGCCCTCGATGGCCAGATCGAGGGGATTGTCAGTGCCGATCAAATCGCCAGTGCCAAAGTCGCGGGCGACGGCATTGACGCGAGCGCCGAGTCCAACTTCAATGGGTGCAGGCGACCGATTTCCGCCAATTCCATTTGCGCTGCCGGCAGACTGGATGCGATCCGGGAGAAGCTCGCTGAACTCGGCGCGTGCCCGCTTGAAGCCGGTGGTCGAGGAGTTGGCAAGGTTGTTTGCCACCACGTTCATCTTTTGTTCCTGGACCATCATACCGGTGGCCGCAGTGTAGAGAGAGCGCATCATGGGGTCTTCCTGGGTTCAAGAGAGCACTTGGAAACAAAATCGCTCAGGCCCTCGGGCGACCGATTTCATTGGCTTTCTCGTCGAGCTTCTGCACCGTCTGCAGGGCCTGAAGCGAGTGCTCATATGAGCGCTGCGCTGAAATCATCGAGATGGTGGAATCAAGGCCATTGGCGTTGCTGCCATCGATGGCGCCAACCGTGACGCGCGCCTCCACGAGTGACGCACGGCTCGCATGACGGGGCGCAACATGGGCCGGGCCGACGCGATCGATGTCGCCCTGGAGCTGATAGAGGCCGATACGACCGATCTCGCGATCGCCGGCAAACACACGACCACGCTCATCGATGAAGGGAATCGTTCCCGGCTCGGTGCTCAGACCGGTACCGTCCTGACCGAGAACCTTGTGGTTGCCAATGCGCAGTTGCCCATCGACACCAACGCTCATGCGTCCATCACGCGTGTAGACAGTCTGGCCCATCGGGCTCTGCACGCTGATCCACGTCCCCTCGGTGGGGCGAACATCGAGCGGTCGACCAGTCTGGATCGCCGGTCCGTCCTGCGAGATCACCGAGGTCTCGACCGGAAGAACCTGACGCATCGGCGGCATCTTCTCAACAGAAGAGCGCCCAAGCGTTTCTTCATCGATGGCCGTGGAGAACGCGTAGGTCACGGCGCGATACCCGGGCGTCGTCTGATTGGCGAGATCATCGGCAAGCTTGTCGAGTTCGCGCAGACGCGCAGTGGCGCCAGACATTGCGATGTAGTGCAGACGGGTCACGGCATCCTCCAGTGGTCACCATCTACAAAAGCAACGGACGTGCCACCGGACTGGCGCGGTGGCTGCATGCCGTTTGATGTGCGCAGGCCTCGCGCGCATCAGTGACCTTTGACGGAGGATGGATGTCCGAAGGCGGCGACGACGAGGACGAGGAGTCAAAGACAGAGGAGGCGAGTCCTCAGCGGATCGAGCATGCCCTCGCCGAAGGAGACCTGCCGCTCAGCCACGATCTCATCGGCGTGGCCAGCATGATCCTCGGGCTCATCGTCCTCGCCGGTGTGTTGCCCATGCTGATGTCGGCGCTGGTGACGACGTTTCGTTCGATGGAGGCCATGACGCGAACACAAAGCCCGGCGCTGCTCTTCCAAAGCATGAGAGGACTCGCCCCGCCCGCCATCGGCGTCTTCGTCGCGGGCGGATTCGGTGCGTTGGTCGCCTCCCTTGGTCAGACCGGTGGGCGGCTCTTCCCCAACAAGCTCAGCCCCGACTTCTCGCGGCTCATGTCCTTCTCGGCCATTGTTCGCCCGTTCACCCGCGAAGGCGCAACCGACATTCTGTTGTCGACCCTGAAGCTGATCGTGGTCACGGCGGCAATCATCTTGCCCAGCACCGACGAGATTTTGACGCTCACCCGTCTGATCTTGCTGCCGGCCGACGCCCAGGCCGGCGCCATCGGGAGCCTGATGTGGCCAGTCATGATGCGGGGCGGCCTCGTGCTGGTGGTGGTGGGTGCGCTCGACGTCGGGCTGCAGCGCTACCGCTGGTTCGAGAAGAAGAAGATGACCAAGGAGGAGCTCAAGCGCGAGATGAAGAGCGACGAAGGCGACCCCCAGATCAAGGGTCGTCGTCGACAAATCCATCGATCGATGGTCAAGAAGAAGAACCCGACGAAGGCGACGCCCAGGGCCGACGCGGTCATCGTGAACCCCACCCACATCGCTATCGCCATCCGCTACCGCAAGGGCGAGAGCCGGGCCCCCATCGTGATTGCCAAGGGCAAAGGCGTGCTGGCCGACACCATCCGGGCCCTCGCCCGGGAGCACCAGATCCCCATCGTCAAAGACATCCCGCTGGCGCGACTCCTGCACAAGAAGTGTGAGATCGGGCATGAGGTGCCCCTGGAGACGTTCAAGGCGGTGGCCGCGGTCCTGGCCTTCGTCGCGAAGATAACCGGTCGGCCACCCGGTACGGGCCCCTGAGGGGAAGGCTGACCTGACACGCTCGAGAGACCGACGGAGCACCTGTGGTCAGCGTCACCGCCAACGCCCCGGAAAAGTCTGAAGGCGACGCCGCCACCGCCCTCGCCATCATCGTGCTTGGCGTGATGGGGCTGTTGATTCTGCCCGTGCCGCCGATGCTGCTCGACGGCCTGCTCGGGTTGAACCTCGCGGCATCGGTCGTCCTGCTGCTGGTGTCGCTGCGGGTGCGTGAGGCGCTGACCCTCTCGGTCTTTCCATCCCTGCTGCTGCTGCTGACGCTGTATCGCCTGGGTTTGAACATCGCCACGACCCGCCTTGTCCTCATGAATGGCGGCAAGGAGGGTGGCGCCGGCCACGTCGTCGAATCCCTCGGCGAGTTCGCCGTCGGCGGCAACATCGTCATCGGCGCCGTGGTCTTCTGCATCCTGCTCGTCGTGAACTTCATGGTCATCACGAAGGGCTCGGGTCGTATCTCCGAGGTTGCCGCCCGCTTTACCCTCGACGCCTTGCCAGGCAAGCAGATGTCGATCGACGCGGATCTTCAGGCCGGTCTCATCGACGAAGCCGGCGCCAAATCGCGGCGTGCGCGCCTTGAACAGGAGACCGAGTTCTTTGGCGCGATGGACGGCGCGAGCAAGTTCGTCCGCGGCGACGCCATCGCCGGCCTGATCATCACCGGTATCAACATCGTCGGCGGTCTGGCCTCGGGCCTGGCTGGCGGGATGTCGCTGCTGCAGGCGAGCAAGACCTATACGATCCTCACCATCGGTGACGGTCTGGTGTCGCAGATCCCGGCGCTGCTGATTTCAACGGCCGCCGGTATCCTCGTAACCCGCGCCGGCACCAGCGGCGAACTCGGTTCCGCGATGAGCGGCCAGCTCCTGTCTGAGCCCAAGGCCATCTACGTCGCCTCGGGCATGCTTGGCTTGATGGCGTTCATGCCCGGTATGCCCGCCGCTGTCTTCCTTGGCCTCGCCGGCGCCGGTGCCGCGCTCGCGAAGCGGACCGAGAACACCCAGGCAGAAGAGAAGCTCGCCCGCGAGAAGGCGAAGAACAAACCAGGGAGTCCCCTCGTTTCGGCCAACGCGTCGCCCGACAAAACCAAGCGAATTCAAGACACACTCCTTGAAGAACAGCTGGTGCTGCAGCTCGGGCTTGGGCTCTCATCGCTCATCGACCAGAATCGCAACGGCGAATTGCCCGGACGGCTCATTGCACTTCGTCGTCGCCTCGCCGAGGAGCTGGGCGTCATCATTCCGGTCATCACCGTCGAAGACACCGAGAAGCTGGATGCATCGACCTATCGTTTGATGCTTCGTGGTTCGGAGTTGCTCACCGGCAAGGCGTTCTCTGACCGCTGGATGGTGCTTGATCCGACGGGACGTGAGCCCGGGGTCGAAGGGGTACCGGCGAAAGATCCGACCTTCGGCCTGCCTGCCCGCTGGGTCACCAGCGAAATCAAGGCCAGGGCCCAGCGTCAGGGCCTGACCGTGGTCGACCCCTCCTCTGTCGTCACGACCCACATCGATGAAGTGATCCGTCGGCACCTGCATGAGATCGTCGGCCGTCAGGAGGCGCAAGAGCTCTTGACCCTGCTGGCGAAGGATTCCCCGAAGCTCGTCGAGGATATTGTGCCTCAGCTCATCAGCCTCGGTGAACTCTCGATGATCATGCGCGGGCTCCTGCGTGAGGGCATCTCGGTCAGGGACATCCGCACGATCCTCGAGACCGTCGCCGAGTACCCCGGCAAGAAGGACATCGCATTCCTGACGGAGCAATGTCGTCGTCGTCTCGGACGCCAGCTCTCGGGCCGGTTGGCCAACGGTGAGCGCCGCATCCCCGTGGTCACGCTGGACCGGGAGCTCGAAACGGCCCTGCGGCAGTCGCTGGGGGTCTCCGATGGGGAGACGACCCTGGCGCCCGCCATCGACATCGCCCGAAAGGTCGTGGACATCCTGCAGGAGCGCGCCGCGGTCCAGACGACCGAAGGCATCCCACTTGTTGTCGTTGCACCGTCAGATCTTCGACGCCCCCTCTTCGAGTTCGTGTCGCGCTTCGTCCCCGAGGTCAACGTCGTGACGCCGCGTGAGATCGCGCCCGGCTTCACCGTCGACCCGGTGGCGACCATCTCACTTCCGGCCCGGAATCTGCAAAGGAAGTCAGTATGATCTCCGTCTCCCACACCACCCAGTCGTCGGTCTTTCGCGCCCCCACCGCCCGTGAGGCGCTTGCCGCGGCGCGAGCGAGCCTTGGCGAAGACGCGGTTGTCATCTCGACGCGGACGATCCCCAGCATGATCAGCGGGGGGGGCTCGGTCGAGGTCGTGGCCCGCGCCGGCGGTGCTCTCGCCCCCGGTCGCCCGGCGCCATCCCGCGGGAGCGCCCCGACCCCCGCCGCGGCTGCGGCCCGATACCAGTCGGCCTCGCGCACCTCTTCTTCCTTCGCGCGTCCGGCCGAGAGCCTTGAGCTGCCGCTGCATCGCAGCCACCACGAAGAACCCCTGGTGAACCCCACCGGACGGGGCCCCTGGAAGAACGCCACGGACCCGCCCTGGACACACCGCGGCCCACGCTCTGTCGGCCTGTTCGTCGGGCCAACCGGCGCCGGCAAGACCACCACGCTCGTGAAGGTTGCTGCGCGAGCCGTCATGCAGAGTGGTCTTCGACCGCTGCTCGTCACCTTCGATATCTGGCGCGCCGGCGCCGTCGCCCAGCTCGAGTCCTATGGACGAGCCCTCGGTCTGGAGACCATGGTCATCGAGTCACCGCGAGACATGCGTCTTGTGCTCGAGCGTGACGATCAGATGATCCTCGTCGACACCGCCGGCCGCTCCCCGCGAGACGTCACCGCGCTTGAGCGTCAAGCCACCTACGCCTCGGCCATGGGACTCCATCGCGCCCACCTCGTCATTCCATCCACCTTTTCCGACGCCGCTGTCGGAAACGCACTCTCCACATACAGCTGCTTTCAGCTCGACGACCTCATTGTCAGCAAGATCGACGAAGCGGACGGCCATGACGACATCGACCGGATCGGTCGCCTGACCCGGATGCCCATCTGCGCGGCAACCAATGGGCAGAACATTGTTGAAGATATCCTTCCCGGCGCGATGTCATCCGGGTATGCTGGGGAACGCCATGATTTCTTCGAGGAGGATCGATGAATCAAGCCACCCATGCGCCTCTCATCTTCGCAGTCGCGAGCGGCAAAGGCGGCGTCGGCAAGACCTTCTTTTCCGTACATCTTGCCCTGCTCGCCCGCATGGTGAAACCACGCGTCTTGCTGGTCGACGGCGATCTCGGTCTCTCGAATGTCGAGGTGGCGATGGGACTTCATCCCCGTCATCACCTCGGTGACGTCGTTTCCGGCGCGAAAAACATTCGTGACGCCGTGACGGTACATCCGAAAAGCGGCCTTCATATCCTCGCGGGTGGCGCCGGTGTCCGCGAGCTCGCTGACTTGAGTGCTGAACGTCGCCATATCGTCTCGACCGCACTCGAAGAGGCCTTTCGTGATTATGACGTAGTGGTCATCGACGCCGGAGCTGGCGTCCATCCTGCGGTCATGTTCCTGGTAGAGCTGGGAACGACGCCCGTGGTCGTGACGACGCGTGAGCCGCAGTCGATGGCTGATGCGTATTCGTTCTTGAAGATCGCATCGACGTCGGGTCGGCATCGTGAATTCCATATGGTCATGAACCAGATCGACGACGAGAAGTCTGCTCGCGATGCGTTCGCGCGCCTCTCCGAAGTTGTTGGCCGATTTCTTCCTGTCCGCCTGCGCCTCGCCGGTGTCGTTCCCGAGGACCGAGCCGTGACAGACTGCGGCTACCGTCGTCGCTCACTCCTTGACCTGAACTTCACCCCGCCTGCTGCCGCTGCCATGTGGACGATCAGCGAACAACTTCTTGAAGCGGCCGCACAGTCGGCGCCGGAGGCACCGGTCCAGGCGTGCGTAAGATGATCGATTGCTATGCCCGCCAGGTCGAGGCAGCCGAGCGCGACGCGCTGCTTCGTGAACATGGTGGGCTGGTGCATCGGATTGCGCGACGTGTGTCGATTCGGATCGGCAAAGACGACGTAATTGATGATTTGACCTCTGTCGGATTGGTCGCTCTTTTCGAGTCTCATCAGCGCTTTGACCCGACCCAGGGGATCTCGTTCTCGTCCTTTGCCTATCAGCGAATCCACGGTGCAATGCTCGATGAGGCCCGGCGCCTGGACATTCTCCCCCGTCGACTCCGCGCCCGTGCTGTGTTGCTCAAGAAGCGCACGCAAGAGCTCTCAGCCCGCCTCGGCAGAGATCCGAATCGTGAAGAGCTTGCCCAGGCCACCGGCTGGACGGCAGAGAAGGTCGATGAAACCCAGATGATGACGCTGGACTTCACCCCTCTTGACGAGGTCGAACAGACCCTCCCCAGTGAGTTCGACCCGCTTGAGGATATCATCAATGTGCGACAAGAGACCATCGCCGCGGCCATCGGTCGAGTTCCACCACGACTGCAGACGGTGCTCTCGCTTCGCTTCGTCGAGGAATTCTCCGTGAAAGAAGTCGGTGACCTGCTCGGCATCAGCAAGACAAGGGCGCACGGACTCATCCAGGAAGCCCTGACGAGCGTTCGCATGAATCTTGGGGTCGAGGTCCCGGGCGAGGAATCAAACCATGAGCGAACAACAGAAGATCCGCCGCGCAAGACGTCTGCTCACGATGGCTGAGCAAGCCAGGGAGACAGCCAGAGCGGAACTGGCCGCGTCGCATCAAAAACTGAACGCAGCTACAGAGGAGCGTCAGGTCGCTGAACAGCGGCTCCACGAAGATGATCGTCGCGTCGGCGGGAGCCCTGAGTGGCTGCTCGCCGAGCTCGATCAAGAAGCTCGTCGGCGCGACCTCAAGGGGGCGCTGGAGCAGGAAAAGAAAGCCGATGCCGAAACCGTGCTCGCCAGCCAGAAGGTCGCAGAGGTCCACCAGAAGCATCGCGTGCTTGAACGATTCCACAACAACATCAACGACCGGATCGAAGATGCCAGCCGTCGAAAAGAGACGATGGATGCAGACGCATTCGCGCTGGTGATCTGGTCCCGGAAATCGTCGACGCCCAACAGTTGATCAACACTGTCAGGTATCCGTTCGGTGAACTGCATCATGACGCCGGGGCGGGGTCTTCGGCATCCTCTTCGACATGGGGCACCGCGCGCCGCAGCAGGTCGAGTTCGCCGAGGAGCCGCTGAGTCTCCAGCTCCTCGCGGGTCTTCACCCAGTTTT
>Ga0169931_10008326_pt1 | contig 15159 bp, 11 predicted proteins | sample Kivu_15m_20L_FD_129675 | JGI IMG/M metagenome (GOLD analysis project Ga0169931, IMG submission 129675) | Freshwater microbial communities from Lake Kivu, Western Province, Rwanda to study Microbial Dark Matter (Phase II) - Kivu_15m_20L... | ecosystem: Environmental > Aquatic > Freshwater > Lake... | reverse complement strand
CGTGCGGCGCTGCAAGTTCACGAACTACTGCGAGGCGCTCGACCAGCGCCACCGGCAGGTGACCTGCCAGCTGTGGGATCGCGAGCTCGAGTCGCCCGCGCCCTGGGGCCGCGAGCGCGTGACGCTCTCCGACGACGGCAAGCGCCGCTTGCTCGCGCCGCCGGAGAGCTCCTGAAACGGCGCACCGGCGCCGCGAGGGAGCTCCCCGCGACACCGGTGGTGGTGCGAAGGGTGACGTCGCTCAGCCCGTGGTGACGGTGGCGCTGAACTTGATGTCGCCCTCTTGGATCGACTCGCTCTTGAACGAGGTGCCTTGGAACTCGCCCTCGCGGCGCGACTCGACTTTGAGCGTGCCGTCGATCGAGAGCGAGGCCGGCAGCTTGGCCTTCGGATCGAAGAGCAGCTTGCCTTCGAGCTCGATCGAGTAGGTGGTCTCGACGAGCATCGGGCTCGCGGGCTCGAACGCGCGGCCGCGGCCGCCTCCGCCCATGCCCGACTCGGCCATCGCGCCCGAGGCCGTGATCTCGAGCTTGATGACGCGGAAGCTCTGACCGTCGACCTCTTCCACTTCCTCCGACAGCGTGGCCTTACCCTCGAACTCGGCCTGCATCATCACGGCGCCCGCCATACCGCCGCGGGGACCGCGCGAACCGCGACGACCGCCGCCACCCTCACCGCCACCGCCGCCGCCGCCATCCTGCGGCGGCTGGAACAGCACAGTCGCGAGATCGAGGCCGAGGCCGCGCTGGATCGTCTCCTTTTCGAGCTCCCAGCTGTCGCCGGCCGCGACATCGCCTTCGGGGAGAAACTCGTCGAGCGCCAGCGTCAGGTGGTGGCCGACGAGAGCCTCGCCCGGCGCGTCGCCCTCCTTGACCTCCGCCGCTACCTTGCCTTCCTCGTCGAGGCTGAGTTCGAGCGTCACGCCGTCGAGCGCGCCCTTGCGCTCGCGTGTCTGGTCCTCGCCGCCGAAGCTCATGGTCGTCGAGCCTTCGAGCGCGCCGAACACGCGCTTCAGCTTGGTCGGCTTGCCGTCCTTGTGCTCGAGCACGGTATCCGTCCACGTGACCTCGCTGGCCTCGCCCATGCCCATGCCGCCGCCCCCGCCCGGCATCTCGACGGGCTGCCCATCGCGCTCCATGCGCGTGGAGGTGGTCTCCATCTCCATCTCCATGGAGCTCGTATAGGTGAGGCTGCGCTCGGCTGCGTAATCGGTGCGGAGCTCGACCAGCGCGACGGCGGCGAGGCCGAGCGCGGCGACAGACCAGTTGCGGACGTTCATCAAAGGTTCTCCTCGAGGGACGGCCCGCTTGCGGGGCCGCAGGTTTGCGTTTCCACATGGTACGAACCGCACGGCAAGCGCAAGGTTCCGATCTCGAGATCCTGATCTTGCATCAGACTCCCATCCGACCTCCCGCGGCCGATCAGCACAATCACGGCGGTGAACCCTGCTAGGCTCTGGTTGATATGCCGAGGCTGGCGGGGCATCTGGTGGCGGGGATCTCGATCGGAGGGGTCGAGACCTGCATCGATTTTCCGGAGCTGAAGCTGTGCTTCGACCTCGGGCGCTGCCCGGACGAGGCGGTGCTGCGGCCGACGGTGCTCTTCACCCACGCGCACATGGACCACATGGGCGGGGTGGCGTGGCATGCGTCGACGCGCGAGCTGCGCAACATGCCGCCGCCGAACTACGTCGTGCCGCGGGAGAACGCGGAGGACTTCGTCGCGCTGTTCGAGACGTGGCGCAGGCTCGACCGGGGCTCGATGCGGCACACGGTCACGCCGCTCGGGCTCGGCGAGGAGCTCGAGCTCCCCTGCAAGCTCTTCGCGCGCCCGTTCCGCTCCCCCCACCGCGTGCCGTGCCAGGGCTACGGGCTGTGGCGGCGCCAACGCAAGCTGAAGGTCGGCTACCTCGGGCGCTCGAGCCACGAGCTGCGCGAGCTCGGCGAGCGCCACGGTGACGAGCTCTACGACTGGACCGAGATTCCCGAGGTCGCGTTCACGGGCGACACCCTCGCCGACGTGATCGATCGCGAGGAGGTCGTGCGCAAGGCGCGGCTGCTGGTGATCGAAGTCACCTTCGTCGACGAGCGCGTGAGCGTCGAGAAGGCGCGCTCCAAGGGCCACGTGCACTTGGACGAGATCGCGGAGCGCGCGGACCTCTTCGAGAACGAGGCGCTGCTCTTCACGCACTTCTCGTCGCGCTACCAGCCCCACCAGATCGAGCGCGCGCTCGATCGGCGCCTGCCGCGGCACCTGCGCGAGCGCGTGCACGCGCTCTTGCCGAACAACGGCGGCGGCTTCGAGGTCGAAGAGCGCTAGCCGCGCGCGACGCCCGCGCGGCGCAGCTCGGAAACCGCGCGCTGCACGAGGAACAGCGCGAGTCCGACCAGCACGAGCGCCACCACGCCGTTGGCGCGCGATGCGTCCCAGCCTTGGCTCGCGGCGAAGCTCGAACTCGCCTGCGAGAGCAGCGCCCACAGGGTCACCACGAGCAGGAACGCGAGCGGGATCACCACGAACAGGTTTCCGCGCCCCTCCTTGCGCAGCCAGACTGCGATCGAGAGCAGCGTGAGCGCTGCGAGCAGCTGGTTCGAAGCGCCGAACACGCTCCAGAAGCGCATGTAGGCTCCGCCTTCGCTGGTGTAGAGGAACAGCGCGGCGGGGACGAGCGTCGCGAGCGTGCCGAGCGCGGCGCCCGGGACGCCCTTCAGCCCGAGCAGCTCCTGCACGAGGTAGCGTCCGAGGCGGGTGGCGACGTCGAGCGTGTCGAACACGAAGGTCGAGAACGCCATCGCGCCGAAGGTGATCGCGAAGGTGCGGTTGTCCGGCCCGATCAGCAGCGTGAGGAAGTCGCCGATGCCCTGTCCGTAGATCGCGCCCGGCTTCTTGCCGGCGAGCTGCTCGCTGGTGCAAATGGCCACCGTGACGAGCGCGATCAGCGCGACGAAGGCCTCGGCGAGCATCGCGCCATAGCCCACCATGTGCGAGTGAGACTCGCGATCGACCTGCTTCGAAGTCGTTCCGCTGCACACCAGCCCGTGGAAGCCCGAACACGCCCCGCAGGCGATCGTGACGAACAGGAACGGGAACAGCTGGCCGCCCGCCTTGCCCGTGTCGAAGCTCGTGAAAGCCGGCTGCTGGAGCTCGTAGCCGCCGAACAGCACGCCGATCACGCCGATCGCGATCGCGCTGTAGAGCACGAAGCCGCCGAGATAGCCGCGGGGCTGGAGCAGCGCCCACACGGGCGTGACCGACGCGACGAGGCAGTAGCCGAGGATCAGGAGCCCCCACGTGCGCGCGTCGAACACGAGCCACGTCGAGAGCTCGGTGCCGAGCCACGAGAGGGCGAACGTCGCGGGCACGAACACGAGCGTCATCAGCCACAGCGGCGGCGAGAGGAGCTTCTGCACGATCCCCATCACGATCGCGAGCAGCAGGTAGAGCACGCTCGCGGCCGCGACCGCGCCGCCGGCGTTGAAGGCCACGCCCGTGCCCTCGAGCTCTTCCGTGCCGCTGACGAAGCTGCCCGCGGTGATGTCCGCGAAGGCCACGATCACGTAGATGAGCGAGATCCAGACGAACGCCATGAAGGCTCGTCCCGCGGGCGTGCCGAGGCGCGTGCGCGCGATCTCCGCGATCGAGCAGCCGTCGTGGCGCAGGCTCGCGACGAGGCTCGAGAAATCGTGCATGGCGCCGATGAACACCACGCCGAAGCCAATCCACAGGAGGCACGGCAGCCATCCGAACTGCTGGCAGGCGAGGATCGGCCCCGCGATCGGACCCGCCGCGGCGATGGCGGAGAAGTGCTGGGCGAAGAGGTAGAAGCGCGGCGTCGCGACGTAGTCGACACCGTCCGCGCGCACGTGCGCCGGCGTGGCGCGCGCATCGTCGAGCCCGAGGCGCCGGGCGACGAAGCGGCCGTAGAAGACGTAGCCAGCGGCGAGCAGGGCGAGGAAGGAGAGCGCGAGGAGGGGCAGGCTCATGCCCCCAAGGTGTAGCGCGCGCACTCGTCCCGCGCACCCCCGAGGCAACGCTTCAGAGCATGTACTTCACGGCCACGAAGCCGAGCGCACCGACGAAGAGCAAGACCAGAGTGGCCAACTCGAAGTACTTCTCGAGCCACGTCTTGACCGTGGGGCCAAAGAAGAAGATCGCGCTGGCAACGAGGAAGAAGCGCCCACCGCGACCGAGGATCGAGGCAAAAATCAGCGTCGAGAGCGCGACGTCGAACACTCCCGAGGCGATCGTGAACACCTTGTACGGAATCGGCGTGAACGCCGCCGTGAAGATGGCGAGGAAGGCGTGCTCGTTGTACTTGGACTCGACGAGCGCGTAGTTCTTCTCCGTGAAGCCCGGCACGTATTCGAAGAAGAACGACGACACCGAGTCCCACAGCGTCGTCCCGATCCACCAGCCGGCGATGCCGCCGAGCACGGAGGCCACGACCGAGACCGCGGCGTAAAAGAAGGCACGCTTGGGACGAGCGACGGAGAGCGCGATCTGCAGCACGTCGGGCGGGATCGGGAAGAACGAGCTCTCGACGAACGAGATCACGAACAGCGCCGGCGTGCCGTAGGGCGTCTCGGCCCACGAGAGCACCCAGTTGTAGAGCCTCCGCACGATGTTGGGCTTCTTCGCGGGCGGGGTGGACGGCGCGGCGGTGTTCGGGGCTGCCATGGGGCTCTTTCCAGGGGGCGCGGATCGGCTCGGGCGCCCGCGGACCTTATGCCAAGCGGCGCCGCGCGCTTCCACGAGCCGGACGGAAGTTCCCGTTCCGCCGCCAACGAGTGCGCAGGCTGCACCTGCGCGAGGTTGGGTCGCGCGTGCGGCGGTCCTAGGTTCTGAACCGAGGAAGCCGCGATGAAGTTCCGCGACTACTACGAGGTGCTCGGCGTGCCGCGCGAGGCCGAAGCGGCAGCGCTGAAGAAGGCCTACCGCAAGCTCGCGCTCGAGTGGCATCCCGACCGCCATCAAGGAGCGGAGCGGGCGCAGGCCGAGACACGCTTCAAGGAGCTGAACGAAGCCTACGAAGTGCTCTCCGACCCCCAGAAGCGCGCCAAGTACGACCGCTTCGGCAAGGACTGGGAGTCGGGGCAGGACTTCACGCCGCCGTCCGGCCGCGCCCGCGCTGGCGCAGACTTCGAGGCGGCCTTCGGGGACGGCGAGGGCTTCTCGGATTTCTTCCGCTCGATGTTCGGCGAGGAGTACGCCCGCGAGTTCGAACGCGGCTCGCGGCGGGCGAAGCGGCGCCGCGGCGGCGACATCGAGGCCGAGCTCGCGCTCCCGCTCGCCGCCGCGCTCGAGGGGGGCACGCGCTCGTTCACCCTGCCCGGCACCGCGAGCTGCCCGGCCTGCTCCGGCCACGGTTCGCTCGGGCGCCACGCCTGCGCGGCCTGCGCCGGCCTCGGCAGCGTGCACCGCGAACGCCATGTCGACCTGCGCATCCCCGCGGATGTGCGCGACGGTCTCGCGCTGCGGCTCGCGGGCCTCGGGGAGCCCGGCAGCGACGGCGCGGAGCCCGGTGACCTGCTGCTCACCCTCGCCCTCGTGGACGACGAACGCTTCCGGCTCGTCGACGGCGAGCTCGAGGCCCGGCTGGTGCTCGCACCGTGGGACGCTCACGCCGGTACACGCGCGGACGTGCGCACCGCGCGCGGCACGGTCTCCGTCACGATCCCGCCGGGCACGCGCACCGGTCGGCGCCTGCGCCTGCGAGGTCAGGGACTCGCCGATGGACGCGGAGGCCACGGCGACGCGTGGGTGCGCGTGGAGCTCGACTTGCCCGCGATCCTCTCCGAGCACGAGAAGCGGTTGCTCGACGAGCTCGCCGCTCGCGCAGAAATTTCCTGACCTCGCTGCTTCGATCTGCGGCAAAACCGCAAATGCGCGTCACATCCGCGAGCGCGCTGCCATTCGCAGTCTTTGTCGGCGGTCTTTCCCGCGTCGCTGGCACGGCTCGCGCGCGGTTCGATGGGGTCTGACCCGGGGGAAGCCGCCGCGAGCCACCCTCTCGAGTCCGCCTGCTCGGTGAGAGGGTGGGCCATGCAGGACTCGAACCTGCGACCAAGCGATTATGAGTCGCCAGCTCTAACCGACTGAGCTAATGGCCCGCGCGGCGCAGAGTGTACTGCGCGTCCCGAAAAACTCTGCCGCCCCGCACATTCACCGGCCTGAACATTCACAGAGCCGGGCGCAGCACGACCGTGCGCGGCTCGGTGAACTCCTCCATCGCGCTGCGCGGGCCTTCGCGGCCGATGCCCGAGGCCTTCGTGCCGCCGTAGGGCATGGAGTCGATGCGAAACGCGCTCGTATCGTTGACGATCACGCCGCCGTAGTCGAGCGAGCGCACGGCCTGCAGCGCGCGTCCGAGGTCGCGCGTGAAGAGACCGACCTGCAGCCCATAGCGCGTCGCATTGCAGCGCTCGAGCACGTCGTCGAAGTCGCGCCAAGACTCGAGCGTCGCGACGGGGCCGAAGACTTCCTCCGTGCACACGCGCGCCATCTTCGGAACGTCGGCGAGCACGGTGGGCTCCACCAGCCGCCCCGAGCGCGCGCCGCCGCAGAGCACGCGCGCACCTCCGGCGCGGGCTTCCTCGATCCAACTCGCGACCCGCTCGGCCGCAGGCTCGTCGATCAGCGGCCCGACGAGCGTGCGCTCGTCGAGCGGATCGCCGCACGGGAGCGAACGCGCAACCTGAAGCAGATTGCGCTCGAACTCCGCGCGCACCGACTCGTGCACGAGGATGCGCTGCGCCTTCACGCACACCTGCCCCGCGTAGGCGAACGCTGCGAGTGCCACCGGCTTCGCGAGCGCCGCGACATCGACCGTCTCGTCGAGGATGCAGGGAGCGTTGCCGCCGAGTTCGAGCAGCACGTGCTTGCGGCCGGCGAGCGACTTCAGGTGCCAGCCGACGCGGTCGCTGCCCGTGAAGGAGAGGACGGCCACGCGCTCGTCGCGCACCATGCGCTCGGCCACATCGGGCGCGCAGTGCAGCGCCGAGAGCGCCGCGGGCGGAGCGCCGAGCTCCAGCAGCCACTCGACGAGCAAGAGCGCCGTCAGCGGAGACTGCGGCGCGGGCTTCAAAATCACGGGCGCGCCGACCGCGAGCGCGGGTGCGAGCTTGTGCGCGACGAGGTTGAGCGGAAAGTTGAACGGCGAGATCGCGGCGACCACACCGCGCGGCACGCGCACCGTGAAGCCGAGCCGCCCCTCGCCGCGCGGCTCGAGGTCGAGCGGAAAGGTCTCGCCGCCGAAGCTGCGCGCCTCGCCCGCGGAGAGCTCGAACGTCAGCGCGGCGCGCACGACCTCGGCGCGCGCGAGCGCGATCGGCTTGCCGGACTCGAGAGCGATCAGGCGCGCGAGCTCGTCCGAGCGTGCGCGAATGCGCTCCGCCGTCGCCTGCAAAAGCGCCGCGCGAGCGTGCACGGGCCAGTCGCGCAGCTGCGCGCGCGCCGCGTGGGCGCGCTCGATCGCCTCGTCGATGTCGCGCGCCTCCCCGACCGCGACCTCGCCCACGATCGCGCCGTCCCACGGGCTCGCGATGCGCTCGCGCCGTGTCCCGAAACGCCGCTCCCCCGCCACGAACATCGCCGCCTGCCTCACGCGTACACCTCCGGCGGATCGTAGCGCGGGTGCGGCTACACTGCGCCCATGCAGCTCCCCTCCGTCCTCCCCGCCGTGTCTGCCCTGCTCGTTTTGATTGGCTGCGCCAGCGCCCAGCCGCGCCCGGCGAGCCAGCTCGGGGAAGCGCGCGATCCCGCGCGAGCCAGCGTGCGCCTGTCCGCTCCGGAGGAGCACGCCTACGAGCAAGAGTTCTTCCCGGGCACGACCTACGACGCAGCGCTCCCCGCGCCGGCCTCGATCCTCGGCTTCGAGCTCGGGGCGCAGCCCGCGTCGCATGCCCAGGTGCTCGCTTGCTGGCGCGCATGGGCGGCCAAGTCGCCGCGCGTGAAGCTCGAACCGTACGGCCACACGCACGAGGGCCGCGAGCTCGTCCACGGCGTCGTCACGAGCGAGAAGAACCTGCGCGAGCTCGACGCCATTCTCGCGCGCATCGACAAGCTCGCCGACCCGCGCAAGCTCGCGGCCGGCGAGGAAGAGCGCATCCGCGCCACGACGCCCGCGGTGGCGTGGCTCGGCTATTCGATCCACGGCGACGAGATGAGCGGAGTCGACGGCGGCCTCGCGCTCGCGCACCACTTGATCGCGGGAACCTCGAGCGACGTGACCGAGCTGCTCGAGAAGCTCGTGATCGTCATCGACCCGATGCAGAACCCCGACGGCCGCGAGCGCTTCCTCGCGCTCCTGCTGCAGGCCGCGGGCGCGACGCCGGTGCTCGACGGCGAGGCGCTCTCGCACGGCCGCTGGCCCAATGGCCGCGGCAACCACTATCTGTTCGACATGAACCGCGACTGGATCGCGGGCACTGCGCCGGAGACGCGCGCGCGCTGGAAGGCCGTGCAGCGCTTCCACCCGCAGCTCTTCGTCGATGCGCACGAGATGGGGCGCGACGACAGCTACCTCTTCTATCCGCAGGCCGACCCGATCAACCCGCACCTGCCGCGCCAGCTCGTCGAGTGGCAGACGCGCTACGCCGCCGACATCGCCAAGGCCTTCGATGCGCACGGCTGGAGCTACTACACGCGCGAGTGGGCCGATGGCTGGGGCCCGTTCTACACGGACTCGTGGTCGAGTCTGAATGGCGCCATCGGCATCCTGTACGAGCAGGCGCGCTACGACGGCCAGACGGTCGAGCTCGAGAGCGGCGAGATCGCGACCTACCGCTCGGCCGCACACCACCAAGCCGAGGCGAGCCTCGCCAACCTGCGCACGCTCGCGGCCGCGCGCGAGGAGGCGCTCGCGCACTACGCGGAGTTCCGGCGCCTCGCGACGTTTGGCGACGGATCGCTCGAGCGGCCGTGGTTCGTCGTGCGCAAGGGACCGCACGCGGCGCGCTTCCAGCGCCTGCTGGCCGTGCTCGCGGAGCAGGGCATCGAGTACGCGCTCGCCCCTTCCGCGAAGCTGCGCAACGCGCTCGATTCCTTCGGCGGAGTGAGCGCCGAGCACTCGACCGACGACGAGGTCGCGGTGATCTCCGCGCTGCAGCCGCAGGGAGCGCTCGTGCGCGCCTACCTCGAGTTCGACACGCGCTACCCCAAGGCCGACCTCGAGCGCGAACGGCGCGAGCTCGAACTGAAGGGCAATTCGAAGATCTACGACTCGACCGCGTGGAACCTGGGCCACGCTTTTGGCCTCGAGTGCTGGTGGGCGCAGTCGGTCGACGGTGCGGGTGCGGCGAGCGCCGCGCTTCCCGCGGCGGCTTCGGCAGGAATCTCGGCCGCTCCGGCGGGTGCGCCGGTCTACGGCTGGATCGTCGACGGCATGGACGACGGCTCGGTCAAGTTCGCCGCGCAGGCCCTGCAGGCGGGCCTCGCGCTCTCGCTCGCCGACGAGCCGTTCGAGAGCGCGGGACGGCGCTTCGCGCGCGGCAGCCTGCTCGTGCGCGCGCACGAGAACAAGGGCGATGTCGCCGCGAAGGTCGAGAGCGTGGCGCGCGTGGCGGGCGTGCAGGCCTTCGCCGCGGCGAGCGCGCGCGCGCCGGGCGAGGGACACGACCTCGGCGGCCAGCACTTCGAGCTGCTCGAACGCCCGCGCATCGCGATGCTCTCCAACGCGCCGGTGGCGAACACTTCGTTCGGCCAGCTCTGGCACACGCTCGACTTCGAGCTCGGCCTGCCCGTGTCTCTGCTCGATGCGCAGGACCTCGGCGGCTACGACCTGCGCCGCTACAACGTGCTCGTGCTGCCGCCCGCGGGCGGGATCGCCTCGGTCTTGGAGCCGCACCTCGATGCGCTGCGCGCGTGGGTCGAGGGTGGTGGCACGCTCATCGCGATCGGCAGCTCCGCGGGCGCGCTCGCGCGCGAGTCGCTCGGCCTCTCGAGCGTGCGCCGTCGCGAGGATGTGCTCGCGAAGCTGCCCGAGTACCTGTTCGCCGCGCAGCGCGAGCGCGCCGCGCGTTCGATCGCGATCGACGAGCAGCTCGTGTGGAGCGGCGTGCCCGCGTCGGCGCCGACCGCCGACGGGAAGCCCGCCGAGTCCAAGCCGCCCAGCTCGGCGCTCGCGGTCGATCCGGACGCGGAGCGCGAAGAGCGCTGGCGCCAGCGTTTTGCGCCGCAGGGCGCGTTCCTGCGGGCGCACGTGCGCGAGGATCTCTGGCTCACGGTCGGCGCGGGCGCGCAGCTGCCGGTGTTCTTCGACGGCTCGCTGTCCCTGTGGTCGCGCGCGCCCGCGACGACGGCCGTGCGCTTCTCCGCCGCGCCGGACCTGCGCCTCTCGGGGCTCCTGTGGCCCGAGGCGCGCGAGCGGCTCGCCGAGAGCGCCTACGCGACGGTCGAACGGCGCGGCGCGGGCCAAGTGATCCTGTTCGCATCCGAGCCCGGCTTCCGCGGCTTCCATCCGGCCACGGGACGGCTGTTCCGCAACGCCGTGGTGTACGGCCCCGGCGCCGGCGCGAATCCGCCGCGGCTGCGCTGATCGCGGAGCCTCGAGGCTTGGGCCCGGGGCTTGGCGACGCTAGAAGCTCTGCGGCCCATGTCGCTGACCTACCGCACCGCGGCGCCGCTCGCGCTCGTCTTCCTGTGCTCCTGCACGGACGAGCCCGCGCCCGTGGACGTGCCGCCGCGCGCGGAGCCGGGCTCCTTCGAGGAACGCTGGCCGAGCTTCGATGCCGCCACGGATCGCACCGCCGCGCGCGACCTTGGCGCCGTGCGCGACGGGCGCGTGACCGAGTGGAACTCGAAGGGCACGAAGAGCGGCGAGGGCGAGCTGAAGAATGGCCTGCGCGAGGGCGCGTGGAGCTTCTTCCACCCCTCCGGCGGCCTGCGCTGGCGCGGCACCTTCGAGCGCGGCGTCGCCGTCGGGCCGGAGACGGCGTGGCACGACAACGGCACGAAGATGCTCGAAGGCACGCTGGTCGAAGGCAAGCGCGAGGGCATCTACCGCTTCTGGTACGACAACGGCCAGCTCGAGCTCGAGGTCGAGTTCCGCGCCGACCTGCGCGACGGCACCTGCCGCCGCTGGACGCGCGACGGAGTGCTCGACCGCTCCGCGAGCGGCACCTACGTCAAGGGCCGCAAGACGGGCGAGCTGTGAGAGCGGTGGCCCGGAGCGCCATGTCCTGCGCAAGCGGAGGTCCACCGTGAGCGCGCCCGAGCGCCTGCCGTCCGTGTCCCTGCGCGGAGCAATCGTCGAGCTCGCGCCGCTGCACGTCGGACATCGCGACGAACTGTGGCCCGCCGCGGAGCCCGCCGAGCTGTGGGAGGTCACCGTGAGCCGCGTCCGCAGCCGCGAGGAGCTCGCGGACTACATCGAGACGGCGCTCGCCGGCGCGGCGACGGGGCGCGCGCTGCCGTTCGTGACGCGGCTCGTCGAGAACGGGCGCATCGTCGGCTCGACGCGCTTCGCGGCCTACGAGCCCGCCCACCGCCGCGTCGAGATCGGCTGGACGTTCCTGCATCCGTCCCAGCACGGCAGCGGCGCCAACGTCGAGGCCAAGCTGCTCATGCTGCGCTGCGCCTTCGAAGACTGGGGGCTCGAGCGCGTCGAGCTCAAGACCGACCTGCTCAACCTGCGCTCGCAGCGCGCGATGGAACGCCTCGGCTTCACGCGCGAGGGCGTGCTGCGACGGCACATGGTGGTCGCCGGCGGCCGCGTGCGCGACACGGTGTACTACAGCGTCGTGCGCGACGAGTGGCCCGCCGTCGAGCGGCACCTCGAGCGCCTGCTCGGTCGCTAGCGCGACGCGAGGCGGCCGTCGGACGGCGTGCGCAGGGCGCGGCGGAAGAGCTCGAGGCGTTCGCGCAGCTCGGCGGCCCAAGGCGCACCCGCGGCGAGCGCGATCGCCTCTTCCTCGGTCGCGATCGCGAGGGCGACGGAGCCGCGCTCGAAGTGCACCACGGCGAGCGTGTCGAGGATCGCAGCGTTGCGGCGTTCGGTGAGCTCGGTGGCGCGCTCGGCGGCGGCGAGCGCAAAGTCGAGGTCGCGCGAGGCGCGCTTGGGCGCGCGCGGATCGACCACGGTCCACGCGATGACGTTCAGCGCGAGGGCATCGTCCTTGAGGAGGCCCTCGAGAGCCGCACGGCCATAGGCCCACGCTTCCTCATCGCGACCGAGGTTCAGGAGCGCCGTGAAGCGCCACGCCGCCGTGCGCGCCTCACTCAGCGGGTCGAGCGCGCGCATCTCCTCGATCGTCTCGAGCACCTTCTGCCACTGCTTCTCGCGCACCTGCAGGTTGAGCGTCGCCCGCAAGCTGCGCACGCGCACGCGCTTTTGGTGCTCGAGCTTCGCCTGCGCGAGGTCCCACGTCCCGGCGAGCACCCGTTCGAGCGGCTCTTCGAGCGAGTGCGTGTCGCCGATCCACACGATCGTGCCGCTGCCATCGACGAGGAACGCCGTGGGCAGCGAGGTCTCCCCGCTCGGCCTCAGCCACGAGAGCACCATCGCGCCTTGGGCCGATGTCGCTCCTTCGAGCACCGAGTCCGCGGCGACGGTGTAGCTCATGCGCTCGCCCTGCCGCGCGACGTAGGGTGCGACCTCGCAGGCGCGGTCCTCGAACACGCTCACGCCGACGACGCGCACGCCGCGCTCGGCATGGCGCGCCTGCAGCGTCGAGAGCAGCGGGATCGACTTCTCGCAGGGCAGGCACCACGTCGACCAGAACTCGACCACGTACACCCGCCCGGCCTCGAAGCCCGCGATCGGCTCGCCCTTGAGCCAGCTGCCGACGCGCAGGCGCGGCGCCGGATCGCCCACGCCGAGGCCCTCGACCATCGGCGCGGGCCCGGCCGAGCGGCATTCTCCGCGCTCGGAGCCATGGTCATGGCTGGCCGTGGCCCGGCCCGAGCTGGCGAGCGCGAGGAACGAGAGCAGCAGGACGAGCTTCATCGCACCCGCAGCCTAGCAGCAGGTCGCACGCGCGGGCCGGGCCCCACGCGTAGGGACTCGGCAAGAGTTCCGTAGCGAACGCCCGAACCGGCCGCGGGCCCCGTGTGCCCGCGCCCTCCGGATCGTTCTTGGATTTCGCCGCCGAACGAGCGCCCCGCCCGCGGACTAGCTGCGCGCCTGATCCGCGAGCACGTTCGCCACGCAGGCGGTGAGCCGCTTGCCCGTCGGAATGTGCAGGAACTCGTTCGGCCCGTGGGCGTTCGAGCCCGGCCCGAGCACGCCCGTGATCAGGAACTGCGCCTTGGGGAACTTGGCGCCGAGCATGCCCATGAACGGAATCGAGCCGCCCTCGCCGTTGTAGACGGCCGGCTTGCCGAAGTACGCGCGCGAGGCGCGGTCGACCGAGTCCTCGAGCCAGCGCACCATCGCCGGCGCGTTCCAGCCCGAGCCCGCCTTCTCGTACTTGAAGCTGACCTTGGCCCCGTAGGGCGGATCCTTCTCGAGCAGCGCCTGCAGACGCTTCGCCGCACCCTCGGCGTCCATCGTCGGCGGCACGCGCAGCGAGAGCCGCGCGACGGTCCGCGGGCGCAGCACGTTGCCGGCGCTCGACGTCGACGGAATGCCGTCCATGCCGACGATCGAGAGCGCCGGACGCCAGGTGCGATTCAGCACGAGCTCGACGAGGTCGTTCGACATCGGCTGCATGCCCTGCACGAACGGAAACTTGTCGTAGATCTCGCTGCCGAGCACCTCGGCGACCTTGCGCGCCTGCTCGAGGCGATCCTTCGGCACCTCGACGTGGAATTCCTTCACGCACACGCCAGTGTGCGGATCGTCGACGCGCGCGAGCAGCTGGCGCAGGATGCGGAAGCTCGACGCGACGATGCCGCTCGCATCGCCGGAGTGCACACCCTCGGTGAGCACCTCGACCGACAGGTCGCCGCCGACGAGCCCGCGCAGCGAGGTCGTGCCCCACAGCTGCTCGTAGTTTCCGCAGCCCGAATCGAGGCACACGATCAAGCTCGGCGTGCCGATGCGCGGCGCGAGGTGATCGACGTAGGCCGGCAGGTCGTAGCTGCCCGACTCCTCGCAGCCCTCGATCAGCACGACGCAGCGCGCGTGCGGGATCTTCTGGCGCTCGAGCGCCTCGATCGCGGTCAGCGACGCATAGGCCGCGTAACCGTCGTCCGCGCCGCCGCGGCCGTAGAGCTTGTCGCCGCGCAGCACCGGCGTCCACGGCGACAGCCCCTCGCTCCAGCCCGTCATCTCCGGCTGCTTGTCCAAGTGTCCGTAGAGCAGCACGGTGTCGTCCGTCTGCCCCGGGATCTCCATGAAGATCACCGGCGTGCGCTCCGCGCCCTGCTCGTTCTTGAGGCGCACGACCTCGAGCTTGAGCCCGGGGATCGCGCGCGCGCGGCACCAATTCGCGATCAGCTCGACCGCGCGGTCCATGTGCCCGTTCTTCTTCCACTCCTTGTCGAAGGCGGGCGACTTGTTGGGAATCGCGATGTAGTCGGTGATCGACGGGACGATGCTCGCGTCCCAGACCTGCGAGACGAAGCTCTCGACGGCCTTGGTATCGAGCGTGGCGGCATTCGTGGTCGTGGGCGTCATGATGCAGCGCAGGATACTCGCCCCGCCGCGAAGCCGCCACGCGCGCCGCGGCTCACGGGGTCAGCGTGACCGTGTAGGCGTTGGTCAGGTTCGCTCGACCGCCGCACACGCCTTGGTGGTCGGTGTCGCGGTACCAAACCCGCGCGTTCCACGTCTGGCCCGCGCCCAGCACGGTGCCGTAGGTCGCGTCGGTCGCGTACAGGTTGTCGAAGGTGACGCTGCCGGACTGCGCGCTGTTCTTGTGCGAGCGCATCCGCACCATGCCCGGACCGACGCACGGGCGACCGTCGTCGAACGGGATGTTGCGCTGGTTGGTGCTGATCACGAGCAACGAGAGCGAGGCGGTCGGCAGGCGCGAGGCGCGGAAGGCGAGATCCCCCGCCGCGACGCTGGTCGACCCGGGTGCCGTGAGCTGTGCGCCCACGCCCGACGTGTTGATGCAGCCACCGGTCGGATCGTCGTTGCCGCAGGGGCAATTGACGCCGAAGCAGTAGGCCGCGCCGAGCTCCGTGCTGAAGAGCGGTGCACCGGACAGTGCCGCGAGTGCGGACGTCGAGAGCAAGAGGCGTGAGTTCACGACGAATTTCCTTGGATAGCCGAAT
>Ga0169931_10008325_pt1 | contig 15160 bp, 17 predicted proteins | sample Kivu_15m_20L_FD_129675 | JGI IMG/M metagenome (GOLD analysis project Ga0169931, IMG submission 129675) | Freshwater microbial communities from Lake Kivu, Western Province, Rwanda to study Microbial Dark Matter (Phase II) - Kivu_15m_20L... | ecosystem: Environmental > Aquatic > Freshwater > Lake... | reverse complement strand
TTCCCACCTTCCTCCTGGTTTCCCAGGCAGTCTCGCCAGAGTGCTTAACTTAATAGTAGCAACTGACGACAGGAGTTGCGCTCGTTAGAGGACTTAACCAAACATCTCACGACACGAGCTGACGACAGCCATGCAGCACCTGTGCAATTGTCCGAGTAAACCCGGAAAACTATGTTTCCATAGCGATCAAAAGCATGTCAAGTCTAGGTAAGGTTTCTCGCGTAGTGTCGAATTAAACCACATGTTCCACCGCTTGTGCGGACCCCCGTCAATTTCTTTGAGTTTTAATCTTGCGACCGTACTCCCCAGGCGGATCACTTAACGCGTTAGCTACGATACTGATTTCGCAAGCGAAACCAACATCTAGTGATCATCGTTTAGGGCGTGGACTACCAGGGTATCTAATCCTGTTTGCTACCCACGCTTTCGTGCCTCAACGTCAGGTATGGACCAAGAAGCTGCCTTCGCCATCGGTGTTCCTCTCGAGATCTACGCATTTTACCGCTACTCCGAGAATTCCACTTCTCTCTTCCATCCTCAAGTTTACCAGTTTCCGCTGCTGTTCCCCGGTTGAGCCGGAGTCTTTAACAACAGACTTAATAAACCGTCTACGCACCCTTTACGCCCAGTTATTCCGAATAACGCTCGCACCCTTCGTATTACCGCGGCTGCTGGCACGAAGTTAGCCGGTGCTTTCTTTAATGGTAACGTCATCCCCTACTCATATTACTAGTAGGTCTTTCTTCCCATTTAACAGAAGTTTACAATCCTAAGACCTTCATCCTTCACGCGGCGTCGCTGCGTCAGGCTTTCGCCCATTGCGCAATATTCCTCACTGCTGCCTCCCGTAGGAGTCTGGACCGTGTCTCAGTTCCAGTGTGACCGTACACCCTCTCAGGCCGGTTAGCCGTCATTGCCTTGGTGAGCCTTTACCTCACCAACAAGCTGATAGCCCGCAAGCTCATCCTTCAGCGGCCGCATAAAAGCGACCTTTCTCCCGTTAGGGACTTATGCGGTATTATTCTCGATTTCTCAAGGTTATTCCTCACTAAAGGGCAGATTCTCACGTGTTACTCACCCGTCCGCCGCGCTACTCATCCCCGAAGGGACTCTCGCGCTCGACTTGCATGTGTTAGGCACGCCGCCAGCGTTCATTCTGAGCCAGAATCAAACTCTCCATCGCTAAATTTATATTCAAATAAATCTAATTAAATTACGTGGGTCAATTAATCTCATCACTTACTGTGGACTAATTTTTATGAATTTTCTGTACATTTCAAAGAGCTCGAATTTTTTTCTTAACTTGGTTCGTTTAAGCAACGTTTTAAGTTAAAAGTAATACCAATTATACAGTTACAAAGAGCACTGTCAAATTTTTTTTTAAACTTTTTTTATATTTTTTTATATTTATTGAATTTAAGCTTAAATTAGATTCTTTTTTCCCTTATTTTTATATCAAATGAACATCATTTTTATGTTTTTTTAAAAATATTGATCAATTATTTTATAGACTTTACATGATTAAACTTGTTAAAAAATGTAGATTGCCACTTAAATATTTTCAAAAACCTATCTTTTTGGTTTTACTATAGTAATAGACTCAACTTCTATTTTTAAAAAAAGAAAGACAAACGCCCAACAACAAGTTAAAAGGGCTAGCAAGAGAAAGAAACAGACTTAATTTTAAAGAAGGGGCTGATTTCATTATTTCTAAGGATACACAAGACAGAAATTCTGCTGAAAGCGCAATTGCCAATAAAATAGTAGACTGGATTTTGAATTATCATGCATTTCATTTTTTTTCTGAAAGTCATTAAACCTGACAGCTTTGGCCAAAAAGCTCTTTTTTGATTATTAAAGTCAGCTGTTCAAGGGCAGTATCAAAATTGTCATTAACTATATGATACTTATAAAGCTGTTCATGATGCTCTTGTTGAATTTCAAGAGCAGCTTTTTGCAATCTACCTTTAATAAGGTTTGGACTATCGCCCCTTGCAAGTAACCGCTTTTCAAGTTCTTCAATACTTGGAGGGTTAATCCAAATCAAAATAGCTTGCGGATACGTTTGCAAAACATCTTTTGCCCCTGGCCGATCAAGGACCATTACATAAGAGATACCTTCTTTTAAACTTTTTAAGGTAGAAAGTGGAGAACCATAATAATGATCATACCAGGTTGACCATTCTATAAAGAAGTTCTCTTCGATTTTTTCTTTAAACTGATCTATTGATATAAAATGATAATCTTTACCATCAATTTCTCCTTGGCGAGGTGGACGAGTAGTATAGGTAACAGTTTGTTTAAGAGTAGATTTTAAAGTTACATCCTTCAAAATTGCTTGTACTAATGTTGTTTTACCTGAACCTGATGGAGCCGAAATAACAAATAACTTACCAAATGACATACTCTATCTCCTATAATTTGCAGCTACCTTAACATAAGAATTTTAAGCTGCCAAACAGATTTTAATAAAAAAATCTTTAAAGATGATCATTAACTTTGTTACTCTATAAGAAAAGCATAGTTAAAAAATGGGGGAGAAAAAGCGTATGAAAAACCTAAAAGTTCTTTTTTTATTACTGATTCCTATATCATATAGTTACACCACAAATGATCGGCCAATTACTTTTATTATCAATAACCAAACAGACAGAGCGCTTGAACTGATTTTAGAATATAAAATTGACCAATATTACCAACACCCAAAAAAATTGGCGACTCCATTTACTCCTTATTATACCCAGATACATTATATACCTACTATTAAACCCGGAAAACAATTGGAAATTGCTGACTTTATGCGCAACTGCTTACCTGGATTTTGTTTCATTGATAACAATTTTAAAAAATACGGTTTTTCAGATGCTTATAAAATGATAAACGCCAATATTGCCGTGCAAGACTATAAGTATTCATTTGATTTTAAAGGAACTGTTAGTAATAATAGTGTAATAACGATAAACTTACATCCTGATAAACAAGCTACTTTTTTAGTAACAAGATAACTTTTAAGAAATTGCATGATTTTTTAAAGACGGTATGCTTGGCACTATACTAAGAAAGACCTATTATGCTTATTGATGATCTACAAGAACAGCTTAAAAAACTTGAACCTGATATTGCTACCATTAAAACTTTCTGGACCAATGCTGATTTTGAAACAAACTATCAAAAACTTAATACAGAAAGCCAAGCAGAAGATTTTTGGCAAAACCCAAATCAGATAGAAATTTCAAAAGAACTACAAGCAATAAAGCTGCAACGAGAAATGTATCAAGTTATTACCCAAGGATTTACTGATACGCAAGAAATGTTAAGTCTATTTGCAAATGATGAAGCTGAGTTACAAAAGCTTGCTCAAGAAATTCGTAAATTTGCCGGCCAAGTAAGAACATTCAAAATTCAACTCTTACTCAATGAACCTGATGATAAATCAAATTGCTTTGTCAGCGTCAACTCTGGAGCTGGTGGAACTGAATCACAAGATTGGGCAGAAATGCTATGCCGGATGTATATTCGTTTTTGTGAGCGAGAAGGGTTTAATGCTTCTATTATTGACTACCAAGTTGGTGAAGAAGCAGGCATGAAAAGCGCTACTTTATTTGTAAAAGGCAAAAATGCCTATGGATTTTTTAAAAGCGAACATGGCATTCATCGATTAGTAAGAATCTCCCCGTATGATTCCAATAAACGGCGCCATACATCTTTTGCAGGAGTACATGTGGTACCAGAAACGCCTGACGTTGAAATTACCATTGACCCGAATGATCTGCGTATTGATACCTATCGAGCTGGCGGAGCTGGTGGACAACATGTTAACAAAACAGATTCAGCAGTTAGAATAACCCATTTACCTACTAAATTAGTAACGCAATGCCAAAGTGAACGTTCTCAATTACAGAATAAAGAAACAGCAATGAAAATGCTGAAAGCAAAACTCGCTCAAAAAGCCAAAGAAGAGCAATCGGCAAAACTTTCTGGAATTGAAAAAAAGAAAATTGAGTGGGGGTCACAAATTAGATCTTATGTATTGCATCCTTATAAGATGGTAAAGGACCACCGTACCGATTTTGAATCACCTCAACCTGACTTGGTGCTTGACGGAGACTTAATTGAGTTTATTGAAAACTATTTGGTTAAAGTCTAAATTTGTAATCCTTATCTGCTCTTATAATAATCAAGAATGGGTTACACATAATCTTAATTCGGTATTTAATCAAACCTATAACAATTATAGAGTTATCTATATTAATGATTATTCTCTTGACCAGACTGGTCAGTTAGTTAATGAATATATTTTCAACAAACAACTGACTGACCGTTGTACCATTATTCACAATCAAAAACGGCGCTACAAACTATACAATATGTATCATGCAATTCATGAACTGTGTGATGACGATGAAATTGTTGTCGAACTTGACGGTGACGATTGGTTATTAACCCCTGATGTGTTAGAAGAACTAGCAGAAATTTATAGTGATGGGTCTGTATGGCTTACATATGGTGGCTTTGTCATGTGGCCAAAAACATTTAACTATCTTGCTGCGCAAACCATTCCAGAAGAGATTATTAAACATAATCAATTTCGCTCTTTTTTTAAACACAACTTTATCTATTTAGCATTGCGCAGCTTTTATGCCGGACTTTTTAAAAGAATTAAAAAAGAAGATTTACAAATTGATGGCATTTTTTTTAAACAATCATCTGATATTGCAACTATGATCCCCATGTTTGAAATGGCAGGCAATCGTTTTTATCAGATTACAAATCTAGTTTATCTTTATAACACCTATACCGGCAATAATGATTACCAACTGTATCATCAACAACAACGGTTTATTGCTGATATAATCGAAGGGAAAAAAAAGTATGAGCCGTTACCGCAATAACTTGTGCGTTTCCTGTTTATACAATTCAACTTGCGGTTGGTCAAACGGATTAACCTGCATTAAATGTGCCAAATAGATAGTTTCAATCATTTTCATTTGCATGAATTGACCAAGACAATACGCATTTTTTTCTGGAAAAACTAGTGAGCAAAATGGGAGCCCATTATTCTGATATGCTTTCTTGGTACCTTCAACCGTTGCATCCATAAGGGTAGCAAAACTTTTCTGTTGTACATGGCTAAATTGTTTTTCAAATTGCGGCAACAAAGGAACAACTTGTTCGTGTTGATTGTTTGCAATGGTTACAAAGGTTGTGAATTTGTCACGCGGTCCACCTAAATATAATTGTGCAACAGAATGCAGATCAGCAGTGCCAATTGAAACTGTTGGCGTAATACCTGCATTAATTACGTGGCCCTGAATATTGCATGCTTTGCCCAAACTTTCAGCACATAATTGCCGCCACCAAGCACCAATCCCTTCAAGGTCAACTGCAAATAAAAATAGATCATGAATCGCGTACCCATTACGGTAATGCACATAATTAATCAACGCACTTAACGCAGCAGGATTCTTAGGCAAATCGGTTTGTAAACATTCAGTTAACATGTCAGCCGCACCACGCAATAATGCTTTTGCATCAATAGAAAGTATCATTAACGGAAAAAGGCCAACAGCAGAAAAAACTGAATAACGGCCGCCAACGTGCTTTGGTATTTCTAATAGAGCAAATTGCTCTTGTTGCGCAATAGACCACAATACCGAATCTTTGTCAGTGGTAACCACCACATAGTCTTGATAGGTGGTTGGCAAATATTCTTGCAATACTGCTAATAAAACCTGAAAGTTTGCAATCGTTTCGGTAGTAGTGCCTGACTTAGTGACCACATTCAAAAGAACTTTTTGCCCTTTTTGTAATGTTTGCTCAACCACGGCAACTAATTGAATCATGTAATCTGTGTCAACCGTTTGAGCATAATAGAGACGCAGACCATTATTCAGATGGGAAAAACTACTACGCAATGCCTGATCGATTGCTTTTGTCCCCAAACAAGAACCCCCAATACCTATTACAATCAGTACCGTTGGTTGCAAAGCCTGTTTTTGAATAACTACTTTTTCTAGTGCAGCAAACATATGCGCATCATCTAAAAGATTAATTGAACCATAAGGCGTTGCATACTCTTGTTGACGAGCTTTGCATAATGCTTCTATTGCTGAAATAAAGTTATGCTCAACTGCCACTGTTGCCAGCTCAGTAAAAGTAAAACGCGCAGTGTCCTGATATAAAAATTGTAATGATTGTTTCACATTAGTCCTTTAAGATTTTCACAATAAAATCTTACACAACATAGCCAACGCATTTGCTGCATAAATTCCAGAACACAACGGTTCATAACTTTCTTTATTCTTAACCAGATAAGAAAGCGAGCCACCTGCTATTAAACTCAATGAAAGTGAAAGTGGCATTAATAAACCACCAATTGCAAGCATTGGATGAATATTACATTTTTTAAGGACTAAACCAAAAAGAACTCCCAGCCCCAGTACATAATAATTAAACTGTCCTGCTTGCACCAATAAAGCACGAGCCTGAGGTCTTTGTGCAAAAAGTTGCGCAGAGCCCAGTTCAAATCGAGTAATTAAAAGATAAAAAACAATAGCAACGGTTACAGATGCTACTACAATTGCAAGCAGCTGATACCAGAGTAATTTTTGGGTATCTGCTTTACCAAGCTGTACAGTTTTAAGTCCAAATAATATTTCGGTACTAACCCCACTAACCAGTTCAACAAATGTAGCAATTAAAGTAATTTGCAGCGGATTAAATGTAAAAAATAAAAGACCTGGAACCATCACAAATGTTGCAAATCGACCAAGCAAAGCAAGCCCAATTTTTCCTGCAATCTGACTAATTTGATACGCGCAAATTGCAGTGGCAAAAATAAGATAGGCTTGCGCAATCAAAGAGAATTGAAACCATGACAACAGTCCAACCAATAAACTGACTAATAATAATGGTTTTACTGAAAATAAAGATAAAATAGCATGCTGCTGACCTATTTGCCTTTGTGTAACCCAACGCATTACAACGTTATAACAATCTTGTATAAATCTGACAATTCCTGAAAATGCACCAGAAAGTACTATTCCAGAACATAATGCAAAGGTAAAATCAATCGTTGAAAGCTGTTTAAAGCAAAGTGCATGGATAGGATCGGTAATAAAAATTTTTGCAAAAGTGCCAATTAACAGTGGCACGGTAATCATTGCTCCAGCGATAAATCCAATAGAGAGCAGCATCGGCATAATGACTAAATCAAACTGTAAAGCAGGAAATGAAAATAATAAAACAGTAGTTTTTTCCCATAATTTCAATGTTGGAGCAATTAAATAGTTTCCAAAAAAAATCTTTGCTTGTAATACTGCATACCCAAATCCAGCAGCAAGACCTATCAATAATTGTTTCATTTTATCTGATTGTGCTGAATCGATAATCTTGTAAACAAGCTGCCCAATAGGAAAAGCCAGCTGCTGTTCAATAAGTAATGTATTTTGAAATTGATACGCAAGGTACAAGCCAAAAAAACCACTGATACAACAAAAAATTGATAAAAAACTAATAAAATAATATTGATTACTGAGTAACTGCGAAAAAGCTACGGCATCAAGAAAATAAAAGGTAGGAAATGAAAAGCTGATTGCTGTTGCCATAATACCACCAACTGAACCCGCTGCAACAGAATAGATCATCGCGTCTCGATTATTACACAATGGAGCAAAAAATACTAATGAAAACAGTGCCAACGTTGGTCCAATCCAAGGACCAATAGGAGTTGCTAAGGCAACATAGGTAATAACAGCTGATGAAAAAATACTTAATACAATAGTCCAGATAATTGTTTTATAATTCATAGAACATCAATTCTTATTTTAAAGTAATACAAATATTAGCTGTACTGTATCACAAAAGAATTAAGATTACACGGAAAAAGAATCTGATTTAATCCCGGCTAAAAAATGAAAATGAAGGTGCAAAACAGACTGCCCAACAGCAGCGCCATTATTTGCAATCAATTTAAATTGACCAGCTTTTGGTAGAGTTTGCGAAAGCTGTTGCGCCATAAACAATATATCGGCTACACAATCTCTGTCTTTAGGTTGTATATGGGTAAGATCAGCTACATGTTTTTTAGGAATAATTAAATAATGTAACGGCGCTTGAGGATTAATGTCTTTGATAACAAAAACAGTATCATTTTGAGCAATAATGGTTGCAGGAATTTCTTGATTTAAAATTTTACAGAAAACACAGTTGCTTGACATAGTTTCCTTTCTGAAAAAATATGCGCCCGAGAGGAGTCGAACCTTTAACCTTCAGATCCGTAGTCTGACGCTCTATCCAATTGAGCTACGGGCGCGTAATTAAAATAAAGTATAAATGCCTCAAACAAGCCTGTCAAATTAGAATGCATCGCTTATTATTACCTAATAAACAATTTAAAATTTTTATCAAAATGGTATATTCAAAAAAGTTCTCAGGCTTACAGTCATTAAAAAGCTTACTATGATAGGTCAAACATGCTTAACGCAGCCAATTCATGTTACCTGCTTCTGCTTTCTTTAAGTACATTTTCTATTTTATTATTGATAAGGCAACATTTTATTCAGCAAAAAAAGTATATTTTTTTATTCCATACTACCCTATTTATATTACTTTTTATCCCAATTGTCGTGGCAGGAGGAGTTCTGAATGATGCCTATCAAAGACTTGAACAATTTAGAGAGCTTGAAGAAACTAGTAAACTAGAAACAGCTCGAGCTCATCCTGACAGCTATGACTCAATCTTGCAGATTGATTTTACAGCATTTAAAGATTCTCATGAATTTAGAAATTATATAAAAGAGCATGAGCAGATCGCCAATAAGATTATGGCAATAAGTTTAGGCTGGCTTTTCGTTTTTTTAAGTGAAATAGTATCATTTGTTATGCAGCTTATCGCAGCTAAAAAACGTAACAAGCAATAAAAGTAATTTTAAAAAATGGTGGAGAGGAAGGGATTCGAACCCTCGATCCAGGTTTCCCCAGAAACTTGCTTAGCAGGCAAGCGCTTTCGTCCACTCAGCCACCTCTCCGAAATTTGTTTTTTTATAAAAATTTCAAAATTTTAAGTAAGATGATTAAAAGGATACGTCATTAGCAAGTTTATGCAAGTTTTTATATAATAAAAAGATAATATTTATGGCTCTTACGCTTTCAATAAAAGTAGTACCCAGCTCAGGAAAATCAGGCTGGCAAATGGATAAGCAAGGACATCTAAAATGTTTTTTAAAAGCAGCCCCAGAAAAAGGCGCGGCTAATCAAGAACTTATTAAAACATTGGCCAAGTTGCTTGGTGTCACGCAGCAAACGATAGAAATTATTGCAGGACTGACTGACCAAAATAAGCTTATTAAAATTCATAGTGCTATCACAGAGGCTCAATTTCTTTCAAAAGTTGGTATTGAAGGTACACAGCTTAAGTTATTAACCTGAATTATAACCCTCTGAAAAAACGCAACTTAAGTTGACCAAAGAGCATTTTCGCTTTATTATTTACTACAGATTATTCTTGAAATAATGCCGAGATGGCGAAATTGGTAGACGCACGGGACTCAAAATCCCGCGGTAGCAATACTGTGCCGGTTCAAGTCCGGCTCTCGGCACCAAATTTAAGTTGATGTTTTTAAGTAAACGCAGTATTATTGAAATTCTTGAAATTAATAAGGCTGGAGAGATGGCAGAGTGGTCGATTGCGGCGGTCTTGAAAACCGTTATCCGTTAATAGCGGATCGTGGGTTCGAATCCCACTCTCTCCTTTTTTTATTGTTCATTATCTTTAAACAATTATTTTAAATGTTCGTCTTTAGGTCCTGGCCAGAAAAATGGATTATATGCAACTTCCCATAAATGGCCATCAAGGTCTGCAAAATATCCAGAAAAACCTCCCCACTCATTTTTTTGTCCTGGTTTTTTTAAGAATAAACTCAGCTCCAACCTCCCTTGACTCATTTAGTAAACTTGCATACAATATACAAATATACTAATTACGATAAGGAGCTCTTATGTGGCAAAGAATTTATAGCAAGACGTTTACAGGAGTCAAAAAAGAAAGGGTCTGGGAAATTTTAACCGATATTAATAATTGGCACGAATGGCATCACGATCTTGAGTATTGTAAACTAGAAGGTCCCTTTAAAGTTGGCAGTCATTTTATGTTAAAACCAAAAACAATGTCTGCAGTAAAAATTATGATAACCGAAATTAATCATGGTTCAAGCTTTACCGACTGCACTTCTTTTTTTGGTGCAAAAATGTATGATACACATGCTTTAGAGCAAACATCTGATGGGCTAAAACTAACCAATACCTTAAGAGTCACTGGACCTTTACGCTGGTTATGGATTAAACTGGTTGCGCAACATGTAGCAGACAGTATCGAATTAAAGACAGAAAGTGTAATAGCCCTTGCTCGAAAGCACACATGAAAAACTCTCCCTTTAGCGTTGACACTGCAGAACAAAGCGCTGGTTTATTATTATGGCAAACAACCACATTATGGCAGCGGTTAATTAAAAAAGCTTTAGAAGAATACTCAATTGCTCATTCACAATTTGTGATTATGGCAACGCTGTTGTGGTTTGAAAAACAAAACTATGAGACTACCCAGATTGCAATTGCAGACTGGACCAAACTTGATAAAATGACTGTCTCAAAATCTTTAAAACAACTTACTCAATTAAATCTAGTTAAAAGAAAAGAACACACTAGAGACACACGCGCAAAATCTATTTCTTTAACCGCAAAAGGTAAAGCATTAATTATTCAACTTATTCCAATTGTTGAAGGAATTGATGCTCAATTTTTTAGTGCCATTCCGGCAAAACAACACAATACTTTTATTACATTTTTAAATAAGCTCGTGCAAGCTTACACCTTTTAAGCTCGCTGAAGTTTTAAATTTATCAAAAAAGCTTTTATACATTGACTCAATCTATTTTCTAGTTACAATCAGATGCACTTTGATAACTTTTATTATTACTACAAGGAGTTTCTTATGAAACAGTTTTACGTATTAACGCTTGCCCTTTTATTGGCAGGTAGCGGAATAATTCATGGTGCAAGTGCAGCAAGCGGTAATTTTCAAGCGCCCTCGAATCAAAAAGAATCTAAGCTATACTTCTTAGGTTTAGGGTATAAAGAAACAGAATTAACCGATGGAGCTTTAGTTATCAATACTCAAGAAAAACTCGAAGCATATATAGCCAGATTAAACATCTCAAGTTTAAAAGTTGATCAAATAGAAGATGCAAAACAACTACAAAAAGATTTGCTGAAAAAACCTCTGTTTTCGTTAGTTTTAGAATTTCCAACTCCAGCTGCAATAGCTGCGCACAGAGACATACTTTTTAACGCGTTTGTCAATCATAGCAATAGATTTGCAGGAAAACGAGTTACTCCTGAACAACAAGCAAAAATAGATGCTGCAGAAAAAGCAAAAAAAGAAGTACGAGCAGCGGCAAAAGCAGCGGGTCATTTTGTTGGACAAGGGCATAGAAAAGGTAAAAAATAACTTCCCCTTTTTACCTGTAAGAATTAGAAAAAGAGCTGGATACATTCCGGCTCTTTTTTATTACTCACCTTATTGACGCAAAAAATTTCTTCTTATGGCATAAACCATCGACTCAACCTGTAGGTTATGATACTTTAAACAAGAAGCAGATATTAATAATTATTGCATAAGGAAGACTATGAAAAAAGCACGTTTTGAACTAGAAACATTAAGTCGAGATAACTTTGTACAAAATGCACAAAACAATGGTTGCGATGTAACATACCATACCCTTGAAGATGATGAAGAATTTTTAGATGCTTTGACGCAAAAAATTGTTGAAGAACTCGAGCAAGTGTTTGATGCTGATACCAAAGAACAAGCTATTGAAGAACTTGCTGATCTTGATGAAATTTTAATCACCTTTAAGGCGCTTGTTGGAATTGATCAAAAAGACATTGATGCTGCAAGGTTAAAAAAATTAGCTACAGAAGGCGGTTTTGAACAAAGAATTTACGCTGAATCTATCGATACTCCGGTTAATTCAAAAGAATACGGTTATTATGCGCAGCTTTCAGAAAAATATGAATCTGTTACTAACGATGACGAGTAAATGATGACTAAAAAAAGATTTTTGCTTGATAAATTAGGACGTGACAAAGCTATTGAGCTGTTTAAAAATGATAATTGTGATCTTAAATTCCATGTCATCGAATCTAATGAAGAATATTTAGAGGCAATTACTAAAAAAATTTTTGAGGAACTTGAAGAAGTTTTGGCATGCACTAGTCAAAAAGAATTGATTGAAGAACTGGGTGATCTTGAAGAAATTTTAGATGCATTGAAAAAACTGACAAAAATAGAGCAAGCTACTATTGATGCAAGTCGAAAAGAAAAACGAGCAAAAAAAGGAGGCTTTGAAGAACGTATTTATTTGCACTACGCTGAAGCACCTGAAGGTAGTTGGATGTATAACTATTGTTTAGCTCATCCTGAAAAATACCCTGAGATTATCGAAGAGATCAGCATCCCCTGAATTTTAAGTTTTTCATTTTTGTAAAATATGTGATACAGTAATTGTCCGCGTAAAAATTGAAATAAAGTAATTTGAGAGGTCCTTATGCAATTTCATACTTTAAACAGTATTGTTGATACTTTTTTTACGGTACTTCAATTTTTTGACCATATTACCTGGACCTATATTGCAGTTCCTGCAATTATTTCTTTTGGCTTATTACTTTCTTATAAAGCATCATGGTTTCAAATTATTAAATTTCCTAAAATCTTTTCTATTTTTATCAATTTTTTAAAAATAGGAGATTCAGAAACAGTTCGTGGTATACGGCCTCTTAATGCTTTTTTTGCAGCTATTGGTGGGTGCATGGGGATTAGTAATATTATTAGTGTCTGCACTGCTGTTCAAATCGGAGGACCTGGTGCACTTTTTTGGATTTGGGTTGCAGCATTTTTAGGGATGATTGTTAAATACGGTGAAATTTATTTAGGAGTAAAGTACCGCGTTGCCGGAGCAGATAATACATACAACGGTGGGCCAATGTACTACCTTAAAGCGGTTGACCCTTCTGGTTGGCTTTCAACTGTTTTTTGTATAGCTATGTGCGTTTATGGCGCAGAAATTTATATGTTTCGCGTTATGACGCAAACTATTGCTACAGGCTGGTCAATAAGCCCATTAATTGTTATTCCGATGCTTTTGTGTGCAATTATTTGGGCAGGTCAACATGGAATTGATCAAGTTGGAAAAATTAGTAGTGTTCTAATTCCTCTCTTTTTATGTGGATTTACCTGTATATCATTCGTGATTTTTTTTAATAACTTTGAAAAACTGATTGAAATTTTTGGTCTTATTTTTAAACATGCTTTTACGCCGCATGCTGCTGTTGGTGCTTTTGCAGGAAGCTCTGTTTTGTTAACGATGACGCAAGGGATGAAAAGAGCATGCTACACTGGCGATATCGGTATTGGTTATGCCTCTATTATTCATGCTGAATCAGAAGAGTCTGTTCCACAACGTCAAGCAATTTTAGGGCTTTTTGGAATTTTTATTGATACCATTTTAGTCTGTAGTTTGACGCTTTTATTAATTTTAGTTACAGGATTATGGGACCAACCGATCAGTGAAAACATTATTATTGCAACAGCATTAAGTAAGTATATTCCTCACATTAAAATTGTCTGGCCGCTCCTTGTATTTTTACTTGGTTATTCATCATTAATTGCATTTTTTGTAGTCGGCAAAAAATCTGCAAGTTATTTGTGGCCAAAATATGGAGCAAAAATTTACACCGTTTATGCAATTACCGCTTTTTTAGTATTTTCATTTATAGGAACAGAAGCACATATTTTAACGATTATGTCTTGCACTGGCGGACTTTTGTTATTGATTAATATGTACGGAATCTTTAAACTACGAAATGAAATTTCTTTCTCTCTTAAATAAAAAGCTTTAAAAAGGTAGTTTATGAATTACAACATTTTCTTAATCAAGTTACTTCTTTTAAGTAATTTCAATCTTCTTAGTGCAGCATTTTCTCCAAATCATCAACTTGTTCTTGCTGCAGCTGAAGCCGGAGACGTTGAAACACTAAAAATTTTTTGGGCTGATCCAAATCAAACAACAGGAAAAGATTCTGTTCTGGTTGCTGCTCTTAAATATAATAGAGGTAATACAGCAAGATGGCTCTTGGAAAATGGCGCTCGAGTTGGTGGTCCTGAAATAATAAGAGCCGCAAAAACTGGAAACCGACCTTTAATGTTACTGGTTCTTAGCTATACCGACCACGTATTACGTTTGCCAAGAAATGAAAAAAAGGCTCTTAGAGATGCTGCCTTAAAAGCTGGTGACCCTGTAATTCTTACACTTCTTGCGGAAAGAAATTTAATTCATTTAGTAAAAAAGCAACCTCAAAAAAAAGTTGCTGCAAGTCTAGAGACCGCACCTGTTGAATCTAATGCAGAAGATCTTGAATGTGCTATTTGCCTTGAACCTTTAAGTATAAAAACTGGCCCTCAAAAATTTTTCTGGTGTGATCACGGTTCAAATCATTTCCATTTAAGATGCATTAGAAAATCTATAAAAGAAACAAGCAAAAGATGTCCATTATGCCGATCAGTATTGAGAGTTTAACTTAAAACCATGAATAAAAAATACTTATTATTACTTTTAATAAACACAATAGCAATCAGCTCTGCAAGCTCATTAGAACTACATAATGCTGCTCTTAATGGCGATATAGCTAGATTAATGAGAGCTTTTCGAGATAAAACGCCTTTAGATCTTCAAGATGTTGCCGGAAAAACAGCTTTGCATCGGACTGCACATAATAAAAAAGATTTGCGTTTAGAATGTTATTCAATGGGTACTTTAACAGCGCAATTTTTAATTGAACATGGTGCTAAGCCGGATATCTTTGATGACGAAGAAAAAAGACCAATTGATGTCGCATTAAATATTGATAATCAACCTCTAGCAGCTTTCTTAATGCAATATTCTGATCCAGAAATACCCTTGCAAAATGGATCAACGTTCTTTGAAACAGCTATAGATAGATTTGAAAAAACAAATGATGATTCTTTTCTTAGCGCACTTATGGAAAATCCAAAATTTGACGTAACAAACGGTATAGAACTTGCTAACATGTCAGGAAACTTTAT
>Ga0169931_10008324_pt1 | contig 15161 bp, 13 predicted proteins | sample Kivu_15m_20L_FD_129675 | JGI IMG/M metagenome (GOLD analysis project Ga0169931, IMG submission 129675) | Freshwater microbial communities from Lake Kivu, Western Province, Rwanda to study Microbial Dark Matter (Phase II) - Kivu_15m_20L... | ecosystem: Environmental > Aquatic > Freshwater > Lake... | reverse complement strand
GGAGCGCGGATGATGGTCCCCCTCGCCACCCTCCAGTCCGAACTCGGCCGCGAGGGGCACGGCTCGATGATCCTCGTGCGGGTGGTCGATCCCAGTCGACAGGAAGAGGTCGCCCGACGAATCATCGCCTTGTCGCCAGATTGGCGAGTCCTCTTCAGCCGGGATCTTCCGTCGCTCTTCGCCGAGGGGTACGGGAGCCTGACCCTCTTTCTCAACCTGGTGACGGCGCTCGCCTCCGTCGTCAGCCTGCTGATCATCTCTCTGACGATGTACACCACGGTGACCGAACGGACCCGCCAGATCGGGATTCTCAAATCCCTCGGAGCCTCGCGAGGCTATATCGTCGGTATCTTTCTGCAGGAGACGGGGCTGCTCTGCGCGCTCGGGATCAGCACGGGACTGCTGCTCTCGGCCGTGATCCGCCTGATCCTCGTGCACGGAATCGGGCTGACCCTGACGTGGGAGATGGACTACATCGCCTATGCCATTCTCGGGGGAGGAGCCAGCGGGCTGCTGGGCGGGCTCTACCCTGCGTGGCGGGCGGCGCGACTCGATCCCGTCGAAGCGTTGCAGTACGAGTAAAGAGCCCCACCCCAGGTTCGACCAAAGGAGGGAACCCAAACGATGACGCCAGATCAGATCGTGACGCGACTCTTCGACCTGTTTGCGGCGCGGGGAATGCGTTTCTACGGCGAATCGGTGACCGAAGAGGCGCATGCGTTGCAGTCTGCCTGGCTGGCGAGCGGACAAGGCGAGGCGGGCTCGATGATTGCGACCTGCCTGCTGCACGATGTTGGCCACCTGCTGCACGAATGGGGGGAGGGCATCGCAGAGGAGGGGATCGACGCGCGGCACGAGCAGGTGGGAGCGACTGCTCTCGCGCAATGGTTTCCAGCGGTGATCACCGAGCCGATTCGACTCCACGTCGAAGCCAAGCGCTACCTCTGCGCGGTGGATGCCTCCTACCTGGCCACCCTCTCGCCGGCCTCCCATCAAAGCCTCCAGTTACAGGGAGGGGTCATGACGGCGACGGAAGTCCAGGACTTCCTCCAGCTCGAATCGGCTGGCGCGGCGATCCGACTGCGTCGCTACGATGATGCCGCGAAGGAGCCGGCGCGCGCCGTCCCCGGGCTCGAGTCCTATCGCTCCCTGCTCGTCTCCTTGATTGAACTCCCCTCTTCTGGACTCACGCCATGACCACCTCGCCGGATCCTGCCCCGCGCGCCGTGCCGCCGCTGCCCGGGGGAGACTCCTGGCGGCGATCGATCTGGGCGGTGACCGCCGCATTTGGGGCCTATTTCTGCATGTACGGCTTCCGGAAGCCCTTCACGGCCGCCTCTTACGAGGAGGCCAATATCGTTTGGGGGATGGGCTACAAGTCGGTCGCGGTGACCGCGCAAGTGATGGGCTACATGCTCTCGAAGTTCATCGGGATCCGGGTCGTCTCCGAGATGGAGCCGCGCCGGCGTGTACCAGTGCTCCTCCTGCTGGTGGGAAGCGCGGAGGCGGCCCTTCTCCTCCACGCGCTGCTGCCAGCCCCGTGGAATCTGGCGGCCCTCTTCCTCAATGGACTTCCGTTGGGAATGGTCTTCGGCCTGGTCCTGGGATTCCTGGAGGGTCGGCGGATGACGGAGGCGCTGACGGCCGGCCTCTGCGCGAGTTTCATCGTGGCGGATGGGGTCAGCAAGTCCGTTGGGGCGTGGTTGCTCGAACACGGAGTCGAGACGCACTGGATGCCGTTCGTCGCCGGGTTGGTCTTCGCCCCATCCCTCCTGGTCTTCGCGTGGATGTTGACCCGCATTCCACCGCCGGACCACGCCGACATTGCCGCGCGATGCGAACGTCTTCCGATGCGAGGGCTCGATCGACGGCGGCTGTTGACGCGCTATGCGCCGGGACTCTGCCTCCTCATCGGGAGCTACCTCTGCCTGACGATTCTGCGGAGTTTGCGGGCCGACTTTGCGCCGGAGATCTGGGAAGGGCTGGGCTACTCCGGGCAGTCCTCGATCTTTACGCAGTCGGAGCTGCTGGTCATGGTCGGGGTGGTCGGTCTCAACGGATTGGCCGTCCTCATTCACGACAATCGCCGTGCCTTCTTCGCGGCGCTCGGCGCGGCTTGTCTTGGTTTCCTGCTGGCCGGCACGGGTCTGATCGCCTGGGCCGCCCCGGGAGCCACCGAGGCGACGGCGGCCGGGCCATCTCCAACCGCTGGATTCGGATTGATGGTGCTGCTGGGACTCGGGCTCTACCTTCCCTACGTCGCGATTCATACGACGCTCTTCGAACGGTTCCTCGCCATGACCGGAGAACGGGGAAACCTCGGCTATCTGATGTACCTTGCCGATTCGGTCGGCTATCTTGGGTACGTCGTCGTCATGCTGGCGCGGGAGAGGTGGATGGTGGAAGAGGGCTTTCTCCCCTTCTTTCTGCGATTGGCCTTGCTGCTGATCCTCGTCGCGGCGGGACTGCTGATTGGGGGATGGTACTATTTTCGGCAGAAGGGAAGCGTGAAGACCCGACCAGAAGAAAGGGGAGAAGAATCGCATGAAGCAGCGGTTTGAGGTAGCGATCGTCGGCGCAGGCATCATGGGCCTGGCCCATGCGTACGCCTTCGCCAGGCGTGGCAAGCGGGTAATCGTCTTCGAGCGGCACCCCCGGGCGCGGGGGGCCTCGGTGCGCAACTTTGGGATGCTCTGGCCGATCGGACAGCCGGCCGGGCTTCCGCGGAGAGTCGCCCTGCGCAGCCGGGAGATCTGGGCTCGCGTCCTGCGCGAGAGCGGCCTCTGGTTCGAGGAGACGGGATCGCTCCACCTCGCCTACCATGACGATGAGGTTGCCGTGCTCGGAGAGTTTCTCGATCGAGCGCCCGAGAATGGATACGAGGCGGAGTGGTGGACAGCGCCCCAGGTCGTCGTACAATCGCCCCTGGTCAATCCAGAGGGCTTACGGGGAGCCCTCTGGTCCCCCACCGAGATCTGTATCGATCCACGGCAAGTCGTCGCGGGTCTCCCCGCCTGGCTCTCCGAAAGATGGGGGGTCACCTTCCGCTTCGGGACGGTCGTGACAGGGTACGCCTGGCCACACGTGACGGCGGGCGGGGAGGAGTGGGAAGCGGACCAGCTGGTGGTCTGCTCGGGAGACGACTTCGAGACCCTCTACCCGGAGGCCTTCGCCGCCAGTGGGCTCTACCGTGTCAAACTGCAGATGATGCGTACCCAGGCCTACGGCGCTGAGGTTCGACTGGGTCCGATGCTTGCCGCCGGGCTAACCCTTGGCCACTACCGGAACTTCCAGGACTGTCCCAGTCTGCCGGCCCTGCGGGAACGCTTCGAGCGGGAGATGCCCGCCTATCGCCGGTTCGGGATCCACGTCATGGCCTCGCAGAACGGCACAGGGGAGATTACCCTGGGCGACTCGCACGAGTATGATGACGAGATCACGCCTTTCGACAAAGCCGAGATCGACGAGTTGATCCTCGCCTATCTCCGTCGTTTTTTGCGACTGCCGGGAATGGAGATCCGGGAGCGCTGGAATGGGATCTATGCCGCGCACGCGGCCGAACTCTGCTGGACGGGGGAACCGGCGCCCGGCGTGACGATCGTCGCCAGCCCGAGTGGGCGGGGGATGACGATGTCGTTCGGCATTGCCGAACGGACGGTGGACCAACTCCTTGGACCGGAGGCAGAAGGAGCAGACCATGCGGATTGAGTTGGTCGTCTTTGACATGGCCGGGACGACGGTGGCAGAGGGGGGAGCGGTCTACCGTGCCCTGCGGAACAGCCTTGCGGCGCGTGGAGTGGTCGTCCCAGACGAGGCGCTCCATCAAGTCAAAGGGATGGACAAACGGGAAGCACTGCGGCTCCTCGTCGAGCAGACCGAGCGTGCGGAGACATTCCGTCCGCACCTGCCGGCGATCGAGAACGACTTTGTCAACCACCTCCTCGAGTTCTACCAGACAGATCCCGGAGTGGGAGAGGTACCCGGCACCAGCGAGGTCTTTCTGTGGCTTCGCCAGCGGGGCATTCGGGTTGCGCTCAACACGGGCTTCAGCCGCCTCGTCGCCCAGACCCTCATCGATCGGCTCGGCTGGGCAGCCGCGGGGCTGATCGACGCCTCCGTCACGAGTGACGAGGTCAGGCAGGGACGGCCCGCCCCGTACATGATCGATCACCTCCGCGAACAGCTGGGGATCCGGGAGCGCGGCTGGGTCGCCAAGGTCGGAGACGCGCCTGCCGACCTCCTCGAAGGGGTGGCGGCAGGCTGCGGGCTCAACCTGGGAGTGACGCGCGGATCGAGCACGCGCGCTCAACTGGAGGGGCTGCCGCACGACGCCCTCCTCGATACCATCGCTGATCTGCCTGCTCTCTTTCTGGCACGGGGCATCGCCTCCGAAAAAGGCTAGCCGGGCGTCGGCAACGTTTGGCCCGACCAGCGGCATCTCAGGAGGGCTTCCCGGTGGCCCTTCTCATCGCTTTTCCGTTGGCAGCGGGAGATTGATCGCGGCTCTTCCGGGTTGCTCATCCAGCAAGGAAGCCGCCCCCGTCCCACGAGGAGCGGGAAGAGGGGCTCAGCCACTTCCAGATCGGCTGGACCGATTGCTTTTCATCAGCGAGGTGCATTACGATCTCGCCTGTTGGTGAGACGAAGACGAGAGACTTGGCGACTGGATCCGACCCCCCTCCTCCAATCCAAGGTCGAGCCGATCCGCTCCCTGGCCAGACCCTCTAACCCGTTGACGCCCCCTCACAGTAGGTTTATGGAGCAACAGCACGAACAACAGGCCAGCCCGGCCCTGGCCGCCCATGTCCACTGTCCGGCCTGTGGAACCCTTCTCTCGAATCGATCCCACCGGTTTTGCGATCAATGCGGGATCGATCTTCGACGCGGCGTGGCAGGGCCCGGGAGGGCGTCAGCCAGTCCCTCGGTGAGCTTTCCTGCGAAGGGTGGGGCGAAGGGTGAGTCGGCGAGTGGGGCCTGGCGAGAGGAACGGCCGCTCGTCGAGGCGACTCCCGGGGAGCTGCTCGCCGAGGCGGTCAAGGAAGCGCGACTGCTCACCGCCGAGGTGGTCGACCGCCTCTTGCTGGAGCATCCGGAGCCCCGTGACTTCTACCATCATCTGCTGGATGAACGCGAACTGCCCGAGGAGGAGCTGCAGTTAGCGCTTCATCAGGCGTTCCTCTACCCGACGATCGATCTCCAGGTCGCGGAGGTGGACGGGGTCCTCGCCGCGCAACTCGGGGCCGACCTGCTGCACGAGCGACTCGTGCTTCCCCTGGTCGGTTCCGGACCGTCGGCGCGATTGATGCTGGCCATGGCCAACCCGACCGACCGCGAGACGATTCGCGAGATCGAGCAGGCCGCGCAGCGCCCGTCGTCGATCTGCCTCGCCCTCCCCGCACAGCTGCTCGAACGAATCGAGCGCCACTTCACGCCGAGGCTGGTCGGAGTGCTGCCTTCAGGAGAGGCGGTGGAGTCGATCCTGAATCATCACGAGACGTCGATTGGAAAGGCGGGCCACAACCGGTTAATCATTCCCGATTCGACGGTCAGCGGCAGCCACGCGATCGTCCTCTCGCGACAGCGGCAGTTCAGCATCGTCGACCTGGGAAGCAGCAACGGCACCTATCTCAACGACCAGAGACTCGGTCGGAATGGGCAGATCCTGCGCCACGGAGACCAGATCAAGCTGGGACGGGTTGTGCTGGCCTTTCGGGATCCCCGCGCGCCGCTTCAGCATCGGACGACACGCTTCCCCAGTAACGTTGTCGAGACTCCATCCTCTCCGTCGGCGGCCCCCCTTCCCTTCCGGGCCGACCAGGGGAGGACTGACTCTTCCCAGGCTTCGATCGAGGGCCTTGCGCCGAGCGAATCGCTCTCACCTGGCGAGGAGCCAGTCGAACGACCATCCGCGCGAACCGAGACGGCTCGACGCCGGACAAGCCCCTGGGCCCTCTGGGCGCTGGGCGCTGTCGCGATTGTCGCCGTCGCGGTCTTCTTCTACCAACAGCAGGCAGAGAGTTCCCCGGTCCCAGAGACGCTGGAGCGTTCAGGAGCGAGCACGCTCTCCACCGGGTTGGATACCAGCCGCGGGACAGAGTTGGCGACGCTCACCCCGGCGGGCAACTGGGAGAAGTTCGGGACGGGCGGGAGACTGTCGCTGGTCAGCGCGGTGGCGCATCGTCCTGGAAGCGGCGGAGTGCTGCTGGCCGGGACGAGCCAGATCCCGGGGCTCTTCTGGATCCCGCTTGGCGCTTCGCGAACTGCCCGAGCCCCGCTCTTCGACCTGCCATCGAAGATGGCCCCGCTCCTGCCAACCCTGGCGAGTCCTCCGCAGGCGCTCGCCTATGGCAATGGGTTTTACTACGAACTGGGCGCTCCCCGTCAGGGGAGGCAGGCCGGGCAAGCGTTGCATCGGGTCACGGTCTCGTCGAATGGGCTTGCCCGCCGGGAGACGACCGTGGAGGTCTCGGAACTGGTGCGGTCTCTCGCTCCTCCCTCCTCGAATGGGCTCTCACAACCTCCGGTGGCCTCGCTCGCCTGGAACCCCATCCGCGAGGAGCTTCTGCTCGTCCTCTCCCCGCTCGCCACCACCGGTGAGACGGTGCTCGTCCCCTTGAGGATGGTCGATCCCCTCGGTCCCTTCGGCGGGAGGAACCTGACCATCGGCTCCCCTTCCTTCCTCCCCCTCGACCTCCATGGCGAAACAGTCCGCGCGATGACCTACGTGGCGTCGCGAAGAAGCTTCCTCCTCCTCACCCGGGGCGCATCGACCGTCCACCTCTGGGAGTGGTCAGGGACGGTGCCATCGCCTCCCGTCCGAAGAATCGCCCTCGATCCGCAACCGGAACCATTGGGCATCCTAACCCTGCCCCTCGACAATCAGGACCTCATCGTCCTGACGGGCCGACGCGGAAGCTATCTCTCCCTGACCAGCCTGACCCCGACCCCCTGACCACCCCTCCTCTCCGAAGAAAGATTTGAGGAAGATTTAAGGCTTCTCTAACCCCCTTTTAACGAAACCGCCGTATCTTTCTGAGTGGCGATAGAGAGGAGTGGAATCTCTTCGCGACAGGAACTCCCCGGATTCGATCTTGTGTTTCGAGAATAGCAATGGCAGATTGGATGACAGAATTGGGAAGAGAGCGGCCGTTGGGAAGCGTGGTCGCCGAGATTCCCTCTTTTGCCCACGGGGAACGCATGCGGAATCTGCCAGAGTCTGCCGTCAACAAGTTGCGGGACCATCTGCTCCTGATGGGGGGCGAGGTGGAGCGAGCGATCGATCAGGCGACGCGAGCCCTCATCGAGCGCGACTCGGAGTTGGCCACCCAGGTCCTGCAGTCAGACGACCGGGTCGACGCGCTCGAACTCGAAGCCGACAGACTCTGCGTGCACTTGCTCTCTCTCCAGACCACACAGCCGAACGAGATCCGCCTGGTGGTGACCGCGATCAAGATTACGCCTGTCCTCGAACGCATCGCCGATCACGCCTGCAACATTGCCCGGGCAGCGCTCTATCTCAACGACGAGCCACAACTCAAACCCTACTTCGATCTTCCGAAGATGAGCTGGCTGGCCTGTGAGATGCTCCGGCTCTCCCTCGACGCCTTCGCGGAGGGGAACGCCGATCTGGCGCGGAAGGTGATCGAGCGGGACAGCGAGATCGATCAGCTCTACGACCGCAATTTCCACGACCTGCTCGACTGCATGTCGGTCGACGCGGCCGCCTCTGGGCGCGCCGCCCGGCTGCTGATGGTGGCCAAGCATCTCGAACGGATTGGCGACTACGTCAAGGATATCTGCGAGCTGACCGTCTATATGAAAGAGGCGATGGTCATCCGACACCGCCAGCTGACCCGCTGACAGTGGGTGGCTCGCCTCTCCCTACCCTCCCTCTCAGAAACGGAAGAAGCGAGAACCACGATCGACTTATGAAGCCGACCATTCTGATCATCGAGGATGACCCCGATATCGCCGAGAGCATCCGCTACAATCTCGAACGGGAAGGCTCCTTCTCTGCCCTCGTGGCCGCCACGGGAGAGGAGGGGCTGCACATTGCGCTGGGCAAGGATGGCGCAAGGCGTCCGAGCGGAGAGCGTCCCTTCCTGCCCGTCGATCGGGCTCCAGACCTGATCATCCTCGATCTCAACCTGCCAGGCATGAACGGCTTCGAGCTATGTCGCCGGCTGCGGGGAGAGGACAAGACGCGCCAGACTCCGATCCTCGTCCTGACGGCCAGGTCGGAGGAGGGCGACAAGGTCCGCGGGCTCGAGCTGGGCGCTGATGACTACATGACCAAGCCCTTCAGCGTGCGGGAGCTGGTCGCCCGGGTTCGCGCCGCCCTGCGCCGATCCGGCTTTGAAGCGAAGGCCCCCAGGAACTATCACGATGGCGTGTTGCAGATCGATTATGGGGACTTCGCGGTTCAGTGCCTCGATCAGGCCATCAAGCTGACGCGCAAGGAGTTTGCCCTGCTCGCCATCCTCTCCCGCAATCGAGGGCGCGTCGTCCCGCGGGAACAGCTCCTCGACCAGGTCTGGGGACTGGAGTACTATGGGGAAGCGCGCACCCTGGATGTCCACATCAGCGGTCTTCGGAAGAAGCTGGGACGCTGCGGATCGGGGATCGAGACGGTGATTGGCATCGGATACCGGTTTCGGGGCTGCGCCGATCTTCTCACGAGGGGGGAAGGAGCCGACTCCGACTCAGCCCCATCGGAATGACCCGCCCCTGACTCCGGCGCCGCTCTGACCGACCGCCGAGGCGGGGGCAGAGAGATTGACGAGAGGGACGATGACCTTACAGACCCGGAAGACGATCCTCGCCACCTTCCTGCTCGTCCTCATCTTCGGGCTCTACGAAACGATCAAATCGCTGCTCTTTCCGGAGATGAGCGCCGTCGAGTCTCACGTCATCTCGACGCTGGTCGTCGGGCTGATCACGGCGGTGACGGCGTGGTACGTCATTCGGCAGCAGACGGACCTCCGTCGGTCGGAAGAGGAGAGTCGGGAGCGGGTCGGGCACGTTCTCCGCAACGCTGGGCGCAACGAGGCGCTGCTGCGATCGATCGTCGATACGGTCGACGAGGGGCTGGTGATCATCGACCGGGACTCGAAAGTGCTGCTGCTCAACGATGCCGCGCGTCGCCTCCTATCGCTCGGGGATCGAACCGTCCAGCGGCTCGCCGAGATCAGTCGCGACCCGGAAGTCCATCGGCTCTTCACCGAGACGCTCGCCTCCGGGCAGCGGCTGGAAGGACGCTTCGAGGCACGCAGCGCCAATCGATCGCCCCAGGCGCGCCGGGTCTTCCGCCTGCAGACCGCCCCTCTGCGCCGCGTCCAGGCAACCCCTGCAGGGAATCCAGGCAACAGCGGCGCGGTGGAAGCGACCCTGGACGGAGTGGTCGGCACCCTGACCGACATCTCCCAGGTCGAGATGCTCGAGCGCGTGCGGCAGGAGTTTCTCGCCAATGTCTCCCACGAGCTACGGACGCCACTCGCGGCGATCACCGCCTATACCGAGACCCTGCTCGACGGGGGGCTGGAAGACACCGATCACAGCCTGCGATTTTTGCATACCATCCAGCGAAATGCGGCGCGGATGGGAGCGATCGTCAACGACATTGCCGAACTCTCGGCGATCGAGGCGGGCCGGGTCCGGCTCGCGCCGATCCGGCTGGCGCTGCAGCCATTGGTCGCCGAGATCTGTACGGGGCTCTCGCCGCGCGCACGCCAGTTCAGCGTCGAGTTGATCAACCTCGTTCCTTCCGAGGTCGTACTGACGGCGGACCGGCATCGCCTCGAGCAGATTCTCACCAACCTGATCGACAATGCCATCAAGTTCAACCAGCCGGGAGGCAAGGTGACGGTGCGCGCGGAGAGGGGAACGGAGCAGGAAGGGTCGCAGAGATCGGTCCGGATCCTCATCGAGGATACGGGGCCAGGCATCGGCCCGGAACACCTGCAGCGCGTCTTTGAGCGTTTCTACCGAGTCGACCAGGCGCGCTCCCGCGAGGCGGGAGGCACCGGTCTGGGGCTCGCCATCGTCAAGCATCTCGTCCGCGCCCACGGGGGCGAGGTGACCGCCAGCAGCGAGGTCGGCGTGGGCAGCAGCTTCGTCGTGCAGCTACCCGTCTCGTCGACCGCCCCTCTCCCCTCTCTCATCGAAGACGAGGAGGCCACGGGAGAAGAGAGCGCCGCACCCTCCTCCCTGGCCAGCCTCTCCCCAAATCAAACAGTCTAGGGCTGCCTAGGGCACAATGATCGTCGACTGGTGCGCCGCCATCCGCCAGGTTCCCTTCTCTCGAACGTAGACGTGGATGTAGCGCGCATTGGTCTGATTGCGCTTTCCATTGCCGATCGACTCCACCTTCCAGTGGCACGTCACAATCGCCGTCTCGTCATAGACCTGCACCCGGATGTCATCCCGTACCAGGCTAAGGTAGCGGGCGCGGCCCTCGCGGATACTGTCGAGGTAGGTCGCCTTGGTATCGACGCTCGCGTTGGAGTGGGTATAGACGAGCGTCTCGGCGTAGATTCGATCGAGGGCCTCGACGTCGGCGGCGAGGAGCGCCTCCTGCCATTGCTGTTCCAGATTGAGAATCGTTTTTTCCGTCTTTTCCATGGATGCCTTACGGGTCGCGGGTTGAGTGGATGAGAAGGACCGGTTCACCGAGAGAGGAGACCGGTGTGCGGGAACGGCCTGGGCCATCCCGCCGCTCAACAGCAGCAGGGTTCCCAGGCAGTAGAAGGAAGAGCGGACAGACGGAGTGCAGAATCGGTTCACGGGTACCTCCACAGAGAGACGAGACGCGGGGTCTCGGGAAAATCGGTCGTTACCAATGCTCGTTGAGCAGAAGATCCTGGTAGGTGTCCCGCTGCCGGATCACCTCGACACTCCCGTCGGCTTCGAGGAGGACCGTCGCGGGAAAGGGTCGTCCATTGTAGGCGGTCATCTGGGAGATGGTGTAGGCCCCGGTATTGAGCAGCGCGAGGACATCTCCCACCGCGGCCTCGGCGGGGAGGAGACGGCAGTCCGGCAGGTGACGCCCGCCGTGAAGGTCGAAGTAGACGTCTCCGCCATCGCAGAGAGGGCCAGCCAGACGGAATCGGGCCGAGTGGGGAGCCGCCGCGCGGCTCGCGTCGACGACGTGGTAGTACCAGTGATACATGACCATCGAGAGCATGAGGTTGTAGCCCGCGTCGGTGAGGATCCAGTTCTCCCCGGTCTCGGGTCGATGTTTGGCGTTGCGCACGGTGGTCAGGAGGGTGACGGCGTCGGCAATGATCGCGCGACCGGGCTCGAGGACGATCTCGAGATCGGCGAGGAGGTCGAGGGCGCCGGCCGCCTCCGCCGTCTTCCGAATGACCGCGAGCGTCTCGGCCATCATCTCGGCCGCCGTCAGGGAGGCCCCGAGCATAACCCGCTCCTCGACCTCGATCTCATCGGCCTGGGAGCGGTCGCGGAGGTAGTTGACCGGGATCCCTCCGCCGATATTGATGTGCTGCAGCCGATGGCCTGTCTCGCGATGAAGCCAGAGGAGGTGCTCCCACATCGCGGCGAAGGCCTGCACGTAGGGCTCCGGGTCTGGCGTCTGCGATCCCACGTGAATGTGCAGCCCGACCAGGCGCACCAGCTCCGGAGAAGAGAGCGCCCGCGTCATCATCTCCCGCGCCTGGGCGGGCGAGACGCCGAACTTCGACGTGTAGAGGGCTGTCTGCAGCCCGGCGTGCGAGCGGGTGCCGACGCCGGCGACCAGACGCACCGTGACATTGGCCGGCTTGCCCAGCCGTCTCGCCACCTGCTCGACCAGCTCCAACTCATAGGGAGAGTCGAGGTTGATCGCGTAGATCCCGGCCTCGATCGCCTCGGCAATCTCCTCTTCCGTCTTCGAGATCCCGTTCATCTCGATCTGCTCGGGTTTGAATCCCGCCTGCAGAGCACGAAAAAGTTCTCCACCGGAATTGACCTCGACATCGATCCCCGCCTCCCGGACGACACGCAGGATCCCCAGCAGGTTGTTGGCCTTCGAGGCATAGCAAAGCTTGAGACGGGGGTGATGCGTGCGCGCTTCGAGGAGGCGGGCGATGTTCTCGCGAATCCGCGGCGCGGAGACGACAAAGAGCGGCGTCCCGTACCGCTCGGCCAGCGCCAGGCTGTCGACCCCGTGCACGTGGAGATGGTGATTCCGCACCTCGAGGTACTGATCGATCGTCCAGGGCGGGACGACCGCGTCCCCGGTTTCCGTCTGCTCCACAGAGGCTGGCAACCAACGGTCCGTCATACTCATTCCGCTCTCTTTTCTCGGGAGAGGAGGGCCTCGACCGCTGGCAGAACGACAAAGTCCTTCTCCCGCAGGGCCTCCAGCGCGATCTCCCGCGAGACGGCCGCCTGGCGCATGACCATGGCCACCCGTAGATCCCACTCGGCCGCTTCGAGGAGGCCCCACGCCTCCTCCGCCGCCATCTGACATTCGACCTCGAGGATGCCCACCGCGCGTTCCCGCAGTTTGGTGTTGCGGGGCTGCAGATGGGTCATCCGATTGCCTCTGACATAGCCCAACCGCACCATGGCCATCGTCGAGAGCATATTGAGAATCAGCTTCTGGGCCGTCCCCGATTTGAGCCGCGTCGATCCGGCAATCACCTCCGGGCCAACGACGACGGCGAGGGGAATGTCGACTGTCCGCGCCAGCTCCGTTCCTTCGTTGCACGTGACGCAGAGCGTCAGGGCCCCCAGCTGCCGGGCGTAGGCGAGCGCTCCGATGGTGTAGGGAGTGCGCCCGCTGGCGGCGATGCCGACAACCGCGTCGAGCGCCGTCACGCCGCGTGCCTGGAGGTCTCTGATCCCGGCCTCCTCGTCATCTTCGGATGCCTCGACCGAGCGGTAGCACGCCTCGTACCCGCCGGCGATGATTCCCTGCACCAGCTCTGGCGAGACGCCAAAGGTCGGGGGGCACTCCGAGGCGTCGAGGATGCCGAGCCGACCACTCGTCCCGGTCCCGACATAGATCAGCCGCCCCCCCTGACTGAGCCGCTCGGCGATGGCATCGACCGCCCGCGCGACCTCGGGCAGAACCCGCTCGATTGCCAGCGCCACCTGCTGGTCTTCCCGATTGATCAATCGCAAGGCTTCGAGGGTCGAAACACGATCGATCTCTGCCGTTCGTGGATTGGATTCTTCTGTGGTACGCAAGGCGATCCCTTCTCTCTCAGGCCCGATTCTCGTTGGAGAATCGGGAACGATGATTTCGTGTGGACATCTACTGCTTACCGGGCCAATCTCCAGCCCCTCTCCCCTGCTTCTCAGGGCGATTGCGGGCGGAGAACTTCTTCTGGCTGGCGCACGGCCAGGCTGGGCGGCGAAGTCAGTGGCGCGCCGGCCAGGCGCGCCGCCCCAAGGACGGGCGGCTCGAGGGGAGGGGCGACGATGGCCCCGGGGGCCACCCGGTGAATCTCCTCCCGGAGCGCTTCCAAAACCAGATCCCCGGCCTCGAAGACCCCGCCGACATAGGCCAGTCGAAAGGAATCCCCTTCCATCCGCAGCTGCTCGATGACGGCAATCGCCGCCCTCGCCAGCTCCGCCGCCGCGTCGGAGAGGATCTGGCACGACACCCGATCCCCTTGTCGCGCCGCCTCCACCACCAGGCGCGAGAGCTGGGCAATGCGCCCTGGCACATCCGCCGGCGCGTCATAGATCACGGGGGGCAGCTCCGGCGGCGTCGAGACGCCAAAATGGCGAAGGACAGGCTCCATCAGCGTCGTGGGCTGTCCACGGTAGTCGTAAGCCATGACGACAGCTTCGAGCGCGCGGCGTCCAATGTAGCCGCCGCTTCCCTCATCGCCCATTGTCGGTCCCCAGCCTCCGGCGCGGGCAAACCGGCCGCGCGCGTTGATCCCACAGGCGATCGATCCCGTCCCGGCGATGATGACGATCCCGGGCTCATTGCCGGTCGCCCCGGCGAGAGCGACCCGCGCGTCTGTCTCCAGCAGGAGGTGTGAAATCGAAAGTCTCGCGGAGAGGGCGGCGAGCATGCGACGGTGATGATCGGGGTGGGAGACGCCGGCGAGCCCGACACAAGCCGACCCGATCCGGGCCACCTCGATCCCCGCCTCGGCACAGGCCTCCTCAACCGCCAAACCGACGTGAGCGACTGCCGCCTCCAGTCCCACCCGCAGAAAGTTGGCGGCATCGGCGTGGCCCCGGCCGACAACCCCCCCCCGCGCGTCGACGATCGCTGCGCGGCAGTTGGTGCCCCCTCCATCCACTCCTGCCCAGAAGGCCGTTCCTTCCATCTCTCTTTGCTCACCCCGCCCCTCGGCCACTCGACTGCCAGGATGGCCCAAAAGGCCATCTTTACAAGACTTCGGCTGCATCATACACTTGCGCCGAGGCATTGGACAATGATTAGCCCCCATCGAGAGGGTCCCCACGCGCCCTCTCCCGACATCCGGCCCACGGGGCGACAATGGCCCGGCAAATAAGGGCAGAAGAGGGACCATACGCATGCGACATTCCTTGACCCGGCAAGCTCGCCTTCTCTCCACACTGACCCTGGCCATCCTCCTGGCGGGTGCGGGAACAGACCTCCAGGCCCAACGGCTGGGGCGCCCTCCCGCCCGCAACCTCGAAGGGACTCCCATCCTCCCGTCTGGCACGAGGACCATTCCCGAAGGCACGCTGTTGCTGCTTGAAATGGAGACAGCCCTCAGCTCGAAGGAATCGAGGGCGAGCGACCGGTTTCGCGCTCGCGTCGCCGCGCCGGTCGTCGACGCGTCAGGCGCCGTCCTGATCCCCGAAGCCGCCTACGTCGAGGGACACGTCACCGGCGTCACCCCGGCCAAGTGGCGTCGGCGCTCGGGCCTGATCGCTGTTCAATTCGACGAACTCTTTATGCCGAGCGGGGACCCGGTGCCGATCCGGGGCTATCTGACCAGTGCCGATGTCGCCGACCGGAAGCGGATCGATGAGGAGGGGACCTTTCGTGGAGGCCCTCCCCGCAAGCGCGATATCGTCTTTGTCGGTGGAGGGACGGGAGCCGGCGCCGCGATCGGCTGGGTCGCGGGCGGAGTGGTCGCCGGTGGCCTCGTCGGAGCCGCGGCCGGATTGACCGCCACCCTGCTCCTCAAGGGAGAGGAGGCCGTTGTCCCCGAAGGACAACGGGT
>Ga0169931_10008321_pt1 | contig 15165 bp, 9 predicted proteins | sample Kivu_15m_20L_FD_129675 | JGI IMG/M metagenome (GOLD analysis project Ga0169931, IMG submission 129675) | Freshwater microbial communities from Lake Kivu, Western Province, Rwanda to study Microbial Dark Matter (Phase II) - Kivu_15m_20L... | ecosystem: Environmental > Aquatic > Freshwater > Lake ... | reverse complement strand
ATTTTTTGAAAAAAGATTTAAGTTGCTATTTATCATGATAGCCTACCTGTTATATAGGATTATAGGATTATAGGATCATAGGATCATGCCCTCTGGTGGAGGCGATATCTGTTATATATGTAAAATATCATTTCGAGATGTGAAATCCATAAATTTACTTAAAGCGCTTGGCGATTTCTTAATAATGATCACATAGTATAATAATGCTATCGCAGGAGGACAATATGGATAGTTCCTTGCTTTTAGGAGAACAGAAAAATCTGCAAAAACATGTAAACATGCTCATCTAATTAATATCAATTGACGATCATGTGCTGGCAAGTTTCGGGTGTGAGCTGATCGACTCAGCCGAAAAGCTATTTTGTGGATTGCTGAACAGGAAACTACCGGCTCGAAAAATTTAGCAACAGTCCTATTTCTAAACTCTGACTTACTGTTTTTATTGTATGCTGGCGCAGAAAAAGCTGTAGAATTTGACTGAAATATAGATCTGTTATTAGTAAAATTTAAAAAAGGCACATTACCTAACCTAGAAGGTAATCTTACACTAAAAACTTAGAAAATGGGCTAACAAACTATAATACACTTATAATATTACTCAGTCTATAGAGCAACTTACCTAGATTAAAAACTAGCTGAAGAGTACTTAGTTTACGATTTTGAAATGGAAGAGCGAAATCTGCATGCTGGTGGGTGTAGCTATGTGCCAAAAAAACATAACTAGAAATGACATAGTTAGCATGCTAAAACTTTATAAATAGCTGAAAAAAGACGGAAGTCTCAACCTTAGATTAGCAGCTAGGGCTTTCGTATTCTTAATTGAGTACCTGATCCGATGCAGCAGTTAGCTCTATACTTTTTTTCAAAGTTAACTGCAACAAATATTAAGGCTTCTCTCTTAATAAAGCTTGAAAGCATAAGTAACGATAGCTCTTGAAAAATGTCAGAAATTTTTAAGCAAAACACTGCAAAATACAACCCAAGTACAATTTAAAACTTTTCAAAAGCAAACAAGCAGAACTAATAACAAAATCAGTGTTAGATAAGGCAGCAGAGCAACAGTCATAAATCGTTTAGCTAGGAACAAGGATGATCAGTTATTCAGAAAAGTCGATCACTTCTTGCAAACCCGTATGAACATTAGAATGCGCTCAAACTCAATAATAAAATAATAAAAATCTTCACAAAATAATAAAGTATCAAAGACAGTTCACTGTAGTTTATCTAATTCAAAACGCACTTTAAAATCTGCTTTTTCTTTGAATTTGGACTGGCTTATTGGTGCATAAGCTTAGAAAGGACTTTCCCAGAAACGCATGACTTCGCAGACGAGGATTCAAGTGCAGCGTAGAAATAAGGCTTACAAACGCATTCGTTAGCAAGATAATAAAGATCAAATGATTACTTCAACTCAGCTTAAGTATGAAATATTCGATGTTGATGTAAGGGAAGAGGAAAGATGTGGTATCAGTTTGGCTGACATATTGTTAGGACTCACCAGCAAGGAAAATCAGGATTTAGGCTTGAAGTTCATAGGGGCTTAAAACGAGACAGATTTCGGAGAACTCAAGTTAACCTTCTTTACCATTTTCAACCAGGAACTTGCCTGTTTGTAAGTAACTATCACTAAAACACCTAAAAGTGAGTATCTGATCAGCTGTATGCTATAGTCTACTTACTCACCCCTCAAAGTTCCCCTCATGACGAGTTATATACAATAATAGTCTTGCGCTTACGACTAGTTTTTCGGATAAGTATGCAAATCTACTATCTACTATGAGGCCATGCAATAAAGAGTATAACGTATAATTCCAGTCCACGAACTGCAGGGAAATTAGTAGCTATTCAGAGGACTTCTGGGAATTAGTTTAAGTCAAAAACAGCTTTAAAAGATTCTGCATGTGCTTGACATGGTCTAGAGTTAGTTTTTCTGGTACTACACCAAAGGAGTGTACATGAATGGTTCAAGACTATAAAAGCGACCAAGTATTGAATTTTAAGATTTGTCTGCGTTTGCTGTAAGTTTAGGCAAGTTTAAAAGTGACTACGACTGCTGTCTTAAATAAATAGCTTAGGTCTAAAATGTTTAATCTCTGGTATAGACATGCGTATACTTGGCTCAAGGACGCACTCATTTGCATACTGCTTTCCGTCGTCACTAAGGAAGACTAGTGCTGTAGCTGGTTACCATCAGCGATAAGGTTTACCCTAGTTTTAAAGCCGGAATGAAGAAAGAACCTTAGTTCAGTAACAATATGCTTTGCCGAAAAATGTTTGATTTAGAGGTAAGATAATAGGAATAGGAAGAAAATACGATGAGTTTAATTGATATGGGCGATATATTGCCTTTGGATGGTATATTTATGTTTTTCATGAAAAATATAGTGGAAAACTATTACGAGCTGAGGTCAATTCGAAAAATACAGAGATACCTCAGAGCTCTCAATATCAAATAAAATGAAGATTATTAAATTTACAGCAAAGCAATTAATCCTCCATAATGTAGAATACGCAGCCATTAACAGAATACCTAATAGGAAAAATAACAATTCTTGGATCTTGAAAATATCTAATGTAAGTAAGTTATCCCACATCTTCATCCTAGCTTGCAGCCATACCTACGCCATCTAACTTAGTTTGTTTAGTGCTTTAATTTGGTTGAAGACTACAGCATACAATCTTTTAATCAATATTTTTTTCAGTTTGGCAGTAAAAAATACATAGGACAGTAGACCGTCCTTAAAAATAGCATTCATTTGTTAAAAATATTTAACAAAAATTCACGACATACTTACTCACTCTTGCTCTATATCAACCCTGAACCTCTCTTTCTGATTGACACGCCCTTCAGAAAGCGACCAGCCTTAGGAACTTACAAAGTTAATCTCATCCGATTGCAGCAGCCACAACCCTACACTCGCCAGTTTCTTAATGTTGCTAGATTCGTCAAAAGGTAAACTCAGTGTTTCTTGATCATAGCAGTATATGAACAGTTAAACATGTATCACCGTATCGACATTTATTGTCCTTAATCTCAAACTGTTTTCTCAACAGTAATCACCTAGTTTTTAGGCTCGTAAATGACTAGATAAAAGTGGAATAGCGTTCTGAGGTCGGGAAAAATAGACTTTAGAAAGAAAAGGCTGCTATTGAACAGGCACAATTACAGACTATGGTAAGGATTCAGAAGGATGGAGCTGCCAGGGCAGTCTTTTTAATTGATAGATCTATAAGGAGAGCTTTGCTTTCTGATAAGCAAATAAGATGGCTAACTGTGTATCAGCAAGATATTTTAGATGCCTTTTGCCTACAGCAAACATATTTTTTCAAGTACTTCGAACAGACATAAAATTTAAGCCTACAATAATATCATGGTCAGAATGTACAAACAGCTATCAACCGGCAAGATTGCTTCCCAACCTATGAGTCCTTCAAACTTGGTTCGGCACCTACAATTACTACCTTTGCCAAGATGACAATAAGAGATGCCAAAATATATATTGATATATAGTGAATGATAATGTAAGGTGGCTGCAATAATTTTTATTAGCCTATCAATAATAATTTTCGCATGAATAGTCTTCCTTTAAGCTCCTAAAGGACCTTATAGACTCAACACAGCGATTCTAACATTCATGAATGCCCTTCTTGTGGTGTTCGAAGCCCAAAAAACTCAAAGTAGCTCTATCCACATATAGAACATTTCGCAGCACAACTGATATCAATAAGCAACCCTAAGTTTAGTCACCAAATCTGTACTTACTCAGACAGAATAGTCAGATAGAGCAGATAAGTCCCAGACAAAAACACTCGCTTTTCTATTCGTAACTTTTTGGAGAAGGAAAACAACCAAGAATATTAACATTTGGTTCCCCTAGTAAAGCAAACATTACGTTTTCTTACTTGAGTCCTCCTCGGCCAAGATATGCCAGCACATAAGGCCGCTTCAATACTAAAATATACAAATAAAACAGATTTCCTCATTAAAGGGAGGATCAGCCAGTCAGGCAAGTCATAACCGACCCTAGCATATACACTAATCCTTACTAATTGAGACAAATGACTGCTGAAATGACTCCTGAAAAGCCAAAAATACTGCAAATGAAGAAAATTAAGTCCAAACAAAAATTATAGGTGACTCTAGACAGGAGAAGCAACAGTAGCAGTCAAAAAAGTATAAGATAGTCTCATAAAAATTTACATGTATACGTCAATGAAACTTCAAGGAACAGTTCAAGAAACAGTCCTCGGCACAACAACTTATACCATAGCAATCAGCTTAACAGCAGCATATATAGCAACGGTAGCAGCATCTACAACAATAGCAGCCTTCAAAACAGTAGCAGTCTTTACAACAGTCGTAATAGCATGATGCCTCCAAGAAGAATATAATACAAACCGAGGTTAGTTTCTCCTCGAGCAATCAACATTCTTTACAATAGCGTACCGATTTCCCCTCAAGCCTACATACAACCAATAATTCACAGACGATAATAGCCTTAAATAAATAATAAAGATCCACAAAGTATTTTACGTCAAGATAGCAAATAATTTCATCTGACCATCTAAAGCGATAAAAAATCTTAAAAAAATGATTAATTAATCACTATTCAGGACTGTGCAGCTGCAGGCAGCGAGTAATAACGTGAAATGGCTCGTAGTATTAAGCAGTAGCTGTCTTTGCACTATGACTACTTTCTTCCTCAACAACACAGTGGTCGCTCTATATCGCTGCAAGGAGGCTTGTGATTTTGTATTTTATCATGCTAGCTCTGATTTTTTTGCCTTTTGGCAGCTGCCAAAACATTATATATAAGACTAGAAAATATGAGTTTATTGAAGCGCAAGGACGTCAACATAGCCCTAAAGGTAGTAGGTTTAGGCGCCACTCTTTATGGCCTATACTATTTATACAATCATTGGCCTCGACAACAGCCCTCATCAATCATGAGCACTTCCTTTGACAAAACTGAAGAACCAGCTCAGGTTAACTTTCTGTAAAAAGTACAGGAACATACACCATATTAGTAAGCTATTTTTGATTCAGGACAATCGTTTAGGACCCAATGCAACGCAAACTAAAAGCAAAAGTGATCGGCTACTTGCCACACATTAGAAATATACACTACAACATCATTCTGAGTCTCATGAAAGGTAACACGTACCAGGGCGTTGTCAATATGAGTTTTAGCTTCTAAAAAACACCTGAATAGCCATTAAGAATCGATTACAACGGGCTGGGAGTTAAGTTTTTAATGGTCAACGGGCAGACATTGACTAGAGAATAAGTCATCTATATCAATCATGAAATAGTAATTGGGCCTTAACGATTGCGTCAAGGTCGGAATAAAATAGAAGTTGTGTTCGAAAACGTGTATTCGTTTTTGAATCATGGTCTATCAGCTTATTTTACAGTAGATTAACAACTTAAATACTCACTCAGACAGCAGGTCATATACAGCGTAAGTGGAGGTCTAGACTTGTAGCGCATGATTCCCTGTCTGAACTGTTTTAACGAGTGCCAGGTTCAGATATAAGTACTGCATCCAGACACTTTCGATGTATTTTCTAATACTTCCAAATCCCTATAAAGACTGTGCTCTGTCAATGAGTACCAAAAGTATCCTTTCCTTTTTGATATAGCAACAACTACTCTTAGCAAATCCTTCAAAATCAACGAATCTGCCATTTCTACATCTGCTATCGCTGATTCCTCACAAACACAATCTTCACTATTTTTCGCTCACCGTAAAAAAACAAACACTCATTTCTACAAGTAAAGGCTGCCTTCGCTTCATAACTTGTTTATTTTCAGCTCATCGATGGTCGAGGTGCAGCCACAATCGAACGGTAACGGAATTGAGTCCTAACTGTTGCTTCGATATTTTTGCAAACCCACTTAGGTAGGAGCGATCGGACGCAACATATAGCGTGTGCATGCATACATTTTGGATGTTTTCAGGAGACTTAGCTGTGAAAACATCAAAGCCTACATCAATAAAATAGACATTCTGTTTGTCGCTGACCCAGAAATGGAGGGATACTTTTCACCTGGAGTTCTCATGCTATGCGAAACCAGCATGCGAGCCAAATAGCTCAGTCTAGAGTGTCTTTACTTGGTCGTCAGAGGACTGCTGGGGCTACTTTAATTGCAAAAAGGACACAACGTTGTCACTCTTAGACAAATACTCAATCTTAACGTGTCAGCTTTCCAGCGTTTTTAAGCATTCCGCAATTTTCTTCTTCTCAAAAACTATCACTACAGTCATCTGAAATCTCTATTGGTTGATCAAGAATTAGGTCAGTATCTTTCGGATCATGAGGGACATCTCATTAAATATTTCGCAGTGCCTCTTAAATTTGTCATTTTAGACTCCTAGGTGCCTGCAAGAGTGTCATTCTAGCTATAAAACATAGCTTCTTGCCTTAAAGAAAGTCGCCCCTAACCATTCTGGGAAGCTTTTTTGGCTAGCTTCAGCTTCCTGGCTCCTCTTATTCAGGATCCTCTTATCGAAACAGGTCTAAAGATAGTTGGACCTCCTACTTCCCCCGAGCTGATGCAGAAAGTAAGATAGTGTTTGGGTCAGTCAAAGTGGCTTCTGCGATTCTATAGTAATCAAGAGATATCTGACGATCTTTCTAGATTTCTTTAAGGGCAGGCTTAAGGTCTATAATAGAGGTTGACTCAGGTCAAAGTTAAACAAAAATTCAAAGACTATATTACTGAAAAATACTAGAAGTATCTACCGATTCGTTCAAATCACGCTTAAGCCTAAGAACTGTACATTCAGTTCCAAAATTTCAGCTAAAACAAAAATTTTCATCATCTTTCAGTGTTGCAAACAGAAATCAACAGAGTGGTGTGTTTCGGCTAAGCCTTTATTAAACCTACCCGAGTGGATCTAGACTGCAGTATTGTGGGTTGGAGACTTTTGGCAAAGTTGAAAATATACCCACAAGACGAGGACTATTACCAGCTAATCCGGGTGTTCGAAGGATTGCCTTGATCTAGTATATTATCATATCTTACTTTACTTTAATAAAAATGAATGAATAATGAAATTGCCAGATATTTTTTATATAAGCATGTAAAATCATAAAAATGTTCAGTTGATGATAAGAAGGGCCTAGTGTAGCATACGAGTTAGTGTATCATTAGTCAGTTACATATTATTTCGCATTATTTCTCTTACCTTAGCTCTCCAAATGCGCATACCAGTTGCTAGTCTACTTATACTTTTGAGCCACCTCCAAAGCTATTTTAATGAGCTGCTCTAACCATTAACTTGCTGGTACATCTACATAGTTCTCTAAACGAATTGTTCTTCTTTTGAAGTGTCTTGTTTGATAGAATCAGTGCGATTAAATGTAAATTGTTAAGTATGATTTGATTTGTATGTTCTGCTGAGACTGTTGGTTCTACAGTGATGGTCTAAGATATGAGCAGGTGTTCGAGTATTTTGCTGAAAAAGTCTATTTTTGAGCTAATTAATGTGCTGCTCAAGTTGTTGATTTTTGAACAAAACTATCTATATTTATTACTGCATCTAAACTGCATGATTCTGCTGAACTTTTTATTGATCTTTTTGCATAATCTAAATCTTTTAGCATTTTTATTGCCAAAAAGATAGCTATCTTTTCAATTTACTGAATAACTATTAATTTTCTTTAAGTTTAGATTTTAAAATTATGACTTCGTCTTGCAACTCTGTCACTTGCATTTTGAGATAGCTACTTTACTCTTTATCTTCATCTGTCTTTAACGCTACACGCCACTAAATGTGTTTATTATGATTAAACTATTTCTGTCTCTCAAGCGGCTACATGGGTTCAGGCAGCTAAATGGGCTAAGGAGTAAATTTTTCATACTATTTGAAGTATCTTCGATGTAAGTTGGGTGTGATATTTTCTTTATTCCCGAAAGAAGTCACGTAGCTGTAGCGAGGCTCGTTTCTGGCTTCCCTAACGATATTAGAAAGTCTCATTATTATTAATAGACGGATTTTATGTTTAATATGATTATTATATGAACAACGCTGCATTATCAAAGAGGCATGGTATCCCCTATATGCCTTTGGACTTCTCTTGAAACATTTTCTTCAAGCAAGTGGCCGTCTTTGTTAGAATAAAATCTGTCTTAGACTGTGTTGTAGTAGTATTTGTATGTTCCAGTCAAAGGTGAAGTGTAAAAAAGTGTACTCAGATCGCCTACTGCTTCGAAAATGTGACTTCCCTTTTAAGTGTTGATTTAAAGACGGCTTAGATTTAGCAATAGTATGTCCAGAGGTATGGGTTGTTTCGTGGCCAACAGTTCGAATGCTGTCTTGAGTCTAATCAGTTTGAGTAGGGCAGCATTGTCAAAAACTTATTTATCAACTAATGGACTTTGTTATTACTTCAGTACATGACTTTTTCTTGAGGCAACTGATATGTTTTTAGACGTTTTGTCTCCTGGATGACTGAGAAACGAACTAATTTGGTTAGATTCTTCATCATAATTAAGCTTATTAATATCAGTCAGTTTATAATTTAACCTATAAGAAAATCATCCAAAATATTAACAAATTCTAGTCTAAGTATTAATATACTAAAAAAAAACAAGCAAAAGTAATCAAAATCATTTTTGAATATGAATTTGAAACAAAAGGCAAGATCAGTACTGTTCCTGGATGATAAGCGCGATAAGAGAAGTCCACCCGTTGAATGGAAAACTGCAAGTTCCCCTGCCATCTGTGTAATTTTCGTAAAAATAACCTGATTTCTACCATGCTCCGCATACCACTCTTATCAAATCTTCTCTAAGTTTGCGATACAATTCGACCTACTGAGGATAGTAGAGCTTCAAACCTCGCAGGAAAAGATAGTTTATGTTAATCCATACTGGACCTTTCCAGTATGCATCTATATTAACACACATGTACCATCGTTCTACAAGTAGTGACTACTGTATTTAGAAATAGAACTAAGACCATGCCCAGTGTCCAAATGATTCTTGACTGCCTGAATAGTCGCATTGTATTAGGGAGAGTTGTACTATGGTACTCCGAAAGCTATTGGCAAAATGGAAGGGTAGCCGAAATCAGGAGAAGAGGATGTATCATTAGCGATGTCTTTGTACAAATTTGTCGATGGCTAGATGAAAAATTTAAAGTTTTTTTTAATCAGCTACAAAGTTCTAATATACTAGATGGGACTTTCGTTATAAATATGACTAATTTCCGCCATAAATTTTGTAAATAAATACATCCAAGATTGCAGATCGATATGAGCTTTACTATACACAGGCCTCGGGAAGTCATCCATACCTGAAGTAAAAGAGGCTCCCATTTGATTTATGCTATCATGCCATTTAAAGAAGTAACCCTGATCATCTTTTTGAGTTTATATGAACCATTGGTACCATTTTTTTAGCTTTTACCAGTATTTTAATGGAAAACTGTCAGTGTTAAGCTTATTTTGCTTACGCAAATATTACAAAGAAACTATAAGAGTCGGTGGATTGCCATCTCTGATGTCTTTTACCATAAATCTAGGACAATTACAAAGCTCTTAACGTTCCATACCTCTATTCTGCTATCGTGGAATCCATCCGTTTTCTAGCATAGTGTCCAGCCAACTCTTTATCACCCTAATTGTAAGCTCAGGATGATCACGAACTGCCACTTCACAGTGAAACCCGTCATCCCATAAAAATCCCCAGGGGAATCGCTTTCTCGAAGGAGAAAAACTCAGCAACTAAGCCGGCTAATTTTTTATCCATTAATCACCGTTTTTAATTTTTAGTCTTCCGAACTAGTATGTAAGTCCATCCAGAATCTTCTAAGATGCAGCTTTAGCACATGTTTCGTACTTGTTTCGAACTATTGTGGCATCAGGTACCGTCCTCGAATAATCTTTATGCTACTATTAAAGTATTTGCAAATCTAAATCTACCTAAGGCGTGTATGGCTCTTCCTCAAGATTGAGCACAACTTCTTTAAGCAAATTTCTATCAAAATATTCGATTTCTAAGACAAATCCAACAAACTGTTGATTTTTTTAATAATCGGGAACGTTATTTCTCCCTAGCCATCTTACCCTTTGCGAAAATCTCCAGTTTTATCGACCACTATGTTCACTTTAATTTCTCAAATATAGATTGATACCTCTGAGTCCACCAGTGGTAAGGGGCATAGGCTTACCTTTATGTGTCAAATATATTCGAAATAGACTTACATAAGTATCATAGTGGCAGATAAGCAGATAATGCTCTTTACGTTTTAGCACCTGAATAGAATACGGCCGTTAGTTTTAGAAAGAATTTTCCATCTGCATGACTAGCATATAGCGCAATTGCTACTATCTTCGTAGCAAGTAGTATTTGGCAGAAGCATCAGTGTACTATATTCCGTTTATGACTAGTTTAGAAATAGAATTAGGGTTCCATCTATCCATATCTCTAAGCAAAAACACTGGAAGGTTATCTTTGACCTCTCCGTAGTAGAAGTGAGGAGTGAAGGGTCTTGGGTAAGAAAAACTGTTTATATAGTGCGGATGATGACTCCTGAATGTCTAAGATTAGATTTTGATCTATTTATGAGATGAATTTGATTATACCGGTTACACTTCAATGTCTTTGGTTTGTTTTTATGAGCTCGATTGAATCTGTTGAGGTTTAGATTGGACGGGCATTCTTCTTTTGAAACACAACATAGCTGCCTGAGTGATGCAGAGGGCAATAAGAAGAAAAAAGATGTTTTTGATTCGTATATGCATAGCCCTGATTAATAATGTTTAATAATCAGCTTATGTAATTTTTCAGTAAAAAATGAAAATTAATCAATCAAGATGCACTTTTTTATTTTGTTCTTTTAGAGCTGGCTGATTTTTAATCGAAAGGTAGTCATCTTAATATATATTATTCCACCACCGCTCGTAACTTCCGAACTAATTTCTTTTTAACAACATCATTGTTTTCGTCATTAGTTGAGTCTTTTTTTCCTATGAAATGTTCTTATCCTTGTCGATTTTGTCATTCATACTGTTGGAAAAGGCTAATATTAACTTTTTTAAATATTCTTAGCATATTTATTAAGATTTAGTCAGCTATTTTTCGAAAGCTGTGTTGAAATTTTATTTTTTAACACACTTTGCTAGAAACTTTAGTAGAGATTGCAACTGGCTGACCTCTTTTGTATAGAAAATCTAGAGTTCAAAGTGACTCTTTCTTTTGGGTTTTTGATTTCTGAGTTTGACAAGAACATTCCTCAAAGTGAGCTCAGCATACTTGACTAGCACGTAGGCTAGCTATGGATGTTGATGAGTGAAGGCAAATTAACCTAAGTCTGCCAGCCAAAATGCTAAATTCCTTTTCTTGTTCAATTTCTTAACCAGCTGCTTGACGGCTTGTTTTTCTTGAGACTTTTAACTCTGGGAAGATTAAGCAACTGGACTGTTTGTGCGTCTACTAACATTAGGACTTTAAACCGTCAGCTGATTGAATGATTTATCAGTAGTTTTTGACGTAAGAGTTGGAGAAAGAATAGTTAGATTGTTTGGAGATTTTGATCTTGTATATTACTCAGAAGTCTTAGTTTTTACTTTTAAAGTCAAATCATTTTTTTGTCTAAAATCGAGCATATTCCTGTTTGAATCAATTTTTTTTATTGACATGACTTCTCTTTCACAGACATTGATTTCTGGGCTAAATGTTTCATCCGTTGATTTCGAAAGAATACTTTGTAAAATTTGAATGATTTGAGATAGAGAAGGGCGATTGTCAGGGCAAATGCTTGTCATTTTGTGAAGGCAGCTTTGAAGCTTAGTTATTCCATGATCTGTAATTCCTAAAATTTTCTGAAAAATTATTCCTAAACTGTAAATATCTGACTCGAATTGGAATTATCCTGTATTTCTATACTCAGGTGCAGTCTATTTTCTGATTTGACCATTAGGCTTTTGGCATTTTCCTTTACCTTTGGACGATAGCTGTTGGGCCATAGAGCAATCTGCAATGAAAGGGGATAGCTTATCAATAAATAGAAAACTAGAGCTCAGACCAAGAATAACGATTCCTTTGGAATGGATCTGCTCGATTAGCTGAGTCAGCTCTAACATAAGCCGCAGCTCTAGATAAGGAAGAATGTACTTGACTCTATATCCATATGACTCTTCAAATAGCTTTAAAGAGTGACGGTGGGGAACTAATCGAAAACAAGGTAGAAGGCGGAGGTGGTCTTAATCATTTTGTGGCACCGTGGGCACCCACTCAGATTTAAACGTTTCAGGATGGTCACTGGTTTTAGTGGAAATCATACCCTATAGTTCACTTCCAGACAAAGCCTTGCCAGAACTGTCGGCGATGGACTGAAAATCTTGTTAAGAGGATTTAGGGCAGTCAACAATCCTTTTAACGCTGAAATGTTTTTTGAGAAGTTGATGATTGGCTTTCCAAAGCTAACCTAATTATAATGAAAATTTACCTCCATCCGAGAGAAGCAAGTCAAGACTAATGAGTTAATAGTCCTGAATGAGTTTAGACTTCTTTTTTTGTTAGGTCATCATTATATGCAATCAGATTATAATTCAAAGAAGGTTGAAACTGTAATTAATATCTTAATAATCATATTCTAAATGTTCTATCCTTATTAAACGTTATAAAATATTAATTTGAGCCTTCAAGGATGTTATATTGATCATAATATATAAGTTAAAATTAAAAATATTATTTTTTGCAAGATTATTTTTATTCCATTGTTTTTATAAGAAAAAATAAATCGCCGAGGAAAGTTATTTGTAAATTTTACAAAAGACAGAAGGGTCGATAACCATTTTAAAGTTGTCAGTTTGGTAATAGTTTATACTTTATCAATCACAAAAGATTGCTTAAGGAACGATCAACTACATAATTACCAGATCCAGCCACTGATACTCCGCTTGCTTTATGAGAAATTCCCTTGACTGTGGACAGCTCAGTTGACTAAGGTTTGTTTTTTCCACTAAGTAGGCCCTCTACTTGGGGCTTCCAAAGCAGCTATACGAGACTACCTACTGTTCTTACCTGATTAATTCGAGCCAAAAGTTCATGGCTACGAATATAGCTTTAGTTTGTCCTGGGACAGATCGTAACTAATTCAAAAAGCAAGTTTTTTAATTCAATCAGAAACTGCCTTTAACTTTTTGAAAAATATTTTGTCTATACCTAGGGTATACAAAGGCAATTTTATTGATTTTAATTGACTAAGTAATCTATTCTAATAGGACTGAATCTCACAAAGCCTTCTGGAGTAATAAAGATGGCTTAAAGTCGTAAAGACAAGTGATTGTCTTTAAGTTCTGTTTTAACATATCAATACATTTTAAAAAGTAATAGGTCTAGAGAGCGCTCCACAGAATATACATTATTTCTTACAAGCTGAAACTTTGAAATAGTGATCTGCGTTGCTACAGTATATCTTTAAGTGTGAAATTGAGGTACTAGATGTAGAATCTTACTCCAGCCTAAGCACATGGGGCATCTGAATGTGACCCGTATTACTTGTGTATTCGTCAAAATGAAGCACTCTCAGGAGCATGGGCTACTGCTGAAGTGTAAAACCTTGTCTGATTGCTGCAAGTTGTTAGTGTAGATCTGGAAGCGATGAGGCAGGTAGACTGTGATTGACGACCATAACATAATCAAAGTTGAGCTACTTTTTACGATACACTTTAACGAGGCCATAGTTAGGATCCTATACCAGCTGAACGAATGCATATTTTGTATGGAAACGGTCTTGAAAAGAACTTTAGCTTCCCATCTCTCAATCTAAATTTAATTATTAAAGTACCAAAACGCCTTATACAATAGTTTTTAAAACTAGGAATATATGATAAACTTATTGGCAGTTAAGAGCTTAATAGCCGTAACGATATAATTCTTTATATATTTTTTAAATCAATCAAAAATGAGCTTCAAAACGATAGCCCTAACACTACTACTCGTATCAGTTTTTGCCTTCGAACAGGATGGTTAAATCAGTCCTGAGGAAACTTTGGTAGGAGGCTTCACTGAAAGTCGTCCTGTCACTTCACAAAATGGACTTTCAAAAGAAGAAAGAACTATTGATGAGTGGATTAGGAAAAATGACCAATCAATCGCTGGCTGGGAATTCGTTTCAATTAGGACTCAAGTCGTTGCAGGAGTCAACTACTGCTTGACTTACGAAAACTCAAACGGAAAGACCCAAGAAAGATGCGTGTGGAGCAAACCTTGGGAGAACGATTTCTTAAAGATGTAATTGCCAAGTGGACAGACTGTTTTTTCAGGAGGAGTTCCAGAATAGATTGAAGCTTCTGAATGAAATCCGAACATGATAGCCTCTCTTTAACTCATAATTTTTTAAAAAATTAGTTTTTAAGAGCATGGAAAAATTTTAGTAAATCAACCTCAAAGAAATGCAGTTAAATATTTGATATTTAGAATGAATTTCTTCATTAATTTTATTTAAGATTTCGGAGCTTATATCGCCTAAGATACTTTCAATTCTAATAATATATATCCAGTAAAGCATGAAATCAAAACTGATAATCGTTGCGATTTTAATCGTTTCTACACTTTGCCTCTCACACTTAAAGGAAGAAAAGGCTGGTGCTTTCTCTGATCCCAAGGCTGTTGATTCTCAGAACATTCTATCACCTGAATAAAAAAATATCGATCAATGGATCAGAAAAAATGACAAGTCAGTTACTGACTTGAAACTGCTTTCGGTCAGAATCCAGATAGTTGCTGGAGAAAACATCTGCTTCACTTATCAAGGCACTGACAATAAACCTCAGGAAAGATGCGTTTGGAGCAAGCCTTGGGAGAACAATTTCTTGCAACTCACCCTGCCCGATGGAAGTAAGGTCGTTTCAGGAGGAATTTAAGGGAAAAATCTGGCCAAAAAATGAAGAAAAATGAATGATTGATTCACTTTAATTGACACAACGGTGAGGTTATGTAAGTTGTCTGAATATATTTTTGAATAAAATAATAATTAATTGTTATGGGCAAAAACTACAGGAACCGTAATATTGTTGTTATGCAGACTCGACCACTTTCAAGACTCCACGACGACCCTTCGAAAAGGAAAGAATCGATAACGAGCTGCAATTGGTCGGCAAATACGGCCTTAAAAACAAAAGATAAGTCTGGAGAGTGCTCCTACT
>Ga0169931_10008320_pt1 | contig 15169 bp, 13 predicted proteins | sample Kivu_15m_20L_FD_129675 | JGI IMG/M metagenome (GOLD analysis project Ga0169931, IMG submission 129675) | Freshwater microbial communities from Lake Kivu, Western Province, Rwanda to study Microbial Dark Matter (Phase II) - Kivu_15m_20L... | ecosystem: Environmental > Aquatic > Freshwater > Lake... | reverse complement strand
TCCATGCGTTGCCTCTCTTCCGGGCAGGCGTCGCCGCACGAGCGAAGCGTCCGGCAGCCCCGGCGTGCGGACTGCCGGGCCGTCTCCGCGGAATTAGAGTCCCTGGGCGGCGAGCCACCGCTCGGCGTCGAGCGCGGCCATGCATCCGCTTCCCGCCGCGGTCACCGCCTGGCGGTAATAGTCGTCGGCGACGTCGCCCGCTGCAAACACGCCCTCGACGCTCGTGTGGGTGCGAAACGGCACCGTCCACTTGAGGTACTTTTTGGGCGTCATGTCCAGGGCACTCGCGAGGAATCCGGTGTTGGGCGTGTGGCCAATGGCGACGAACATCCCAGTGGCCTCCAAATCGCGACTCGATTCGTCGACCGTCGACTTGAGTCGCACGCCGGTCACTCCGTCTTTGTCGTTCCCCAGCACCTCGTCCACGACGCTGTTCCATTGGATCGAAATCCTGGGATTGTTCAGCGCCCGCTGCACCATGATCTTCGAAGCGCGCAATTCTTCGCGTCGATGGATCAAATAGACCGTGCTGCCGAACTTCGAAAGATAATCGGCCTCTTCGACGGCCGAATCGCCCCCGCCCACGACCGCCAGCGGCTTGTTGCGAAACCGCGGCAAGGCCCCGTCGCAGACGGCACAAGCGCTCACGCCATGGTTCTTGAACCGCTCTTCCGACGGCAATCCGAGGTAGTTGGCCCGTGCTCCCGTGGCGATGATCACCGCGTGGGCTTCGACGCGCATCCCGCCCAGCGACTTCAGAACGAACGGACGCCGGGAAAAATCGACCTCCACGACGTCGTCCGTCTCGATCCGCGTACCGAAATTCGCCGCCTGCTGCCGCATCAGATGCATCAACTCGGGGCCGCTGCAGCCCTCCTGCTGGTGCATGTCCGCCAGATAGTGATGTTCCGGAGCCAAGGCCGAACGCATGTAACCGCTCAAGTCCCCCGCCGGAAAACCCGGGTAGTTTTCCACCTCGGTCGTCAACGCGAGCTGGCCCAAAGGCAGCGTGCCTCCCTGGCGGTTGTCCTCCGTCACGGCGCCCTCGAACAGCAGGGGACGCAGATTGGCCCGCGCCGTGTAGATGGCCGCGGTCCAGCCCGCGGGACCGCTGCCGACAATCACGAGATGCTCAGCCACAATCGATCGACCTCGGATGCTGTGAAGAAGGGGCGACGCCGTGAACGACGCGCGGCAAGCGACAGACGCCCGCCGGCCGCCGCGAAGCCGCGAATTATAAGGGCCTCGCCCCGCCCCGTAAACTCGCGGAGCGGCCGGCGGCGCGCGGGCCCGGCCAAAAACTCGCCGCGCTGCGGGCGTCCCCGCGGTCGACGTTCCGCCCGGCAACCGATTCGCCGTCTGCCGGACGGCGGCCCGAGGCTCGAAGCACCTGCGCCGCTCGGGGCGTTGGGGCCGCGGACGGCCGGCGTCCGCCGATCCGCGCGCCGGTTGCCCGCGGCAAACGTCAGGAATGCTCCAGAAAGGCGCCGCATTTCGGGCATTTCGCGTACCACATCGGCGCCGATTCGCCGCACGTGCAGCGGAGTGTGTGCCGCAGGATCGACGATCCCAGCAGGCTGCCGCTCGCGGAACTGGACGGAGGATCGCTCGCGTGTGCGAAAATCGAGGAATCCCCGAGCGAGGGCAGGCCGTGGGGACCCGCCGCCGGCCGGACTTCGCCGACCGCGTGCTCGTAAGCCGCTCGCAGGTCGGGCGACGACAACGCGTCGGGCACGCGCACTGCCACGCGACCCGGATAGAACGGGCAGATGCCGGTCTTGCCGGCGTAATTGTCCTTGACGCGGAACTCGTGCCCGTGAGGGCAGCGGACGGGGATTCCCATGACAGCACCCCTTCGAACGTCGGCGCGGGCCGCGGTCGTCCGCACCGCCGCGGTCGTTTGCCGCGGGAGGGAGGAGGAGCCTGCGGAGAGAACCGCCGCGGGGCTCGCGAGCGGCGCGGGGCACGGCCGTCGGCGGGCGCCGGTTTTCTGCAGGGAAAGGCGCGAGGTGCGGCCTTCGTGGGACATTGTGTGCGTCGGCCTGGGGCCGCGTCAAACAATCCCCCTCTCAGGGGGCACCCACGCGCAGATGCTCTTCCTGGACTTCGCCGGTGACTTGAATGGCTTTGCGGCCTTTGAATTGACCGGGCGCGGCGTGAAACTTCGGTTTGCCTTCGACGTAGACGAGCAGCGGCCGGCGGACGTCTTTTTCGCTGGCGATGAGATCGCCGACGCGGAGAGCGAGCATGTCGAAGGTGGTGATGCGCGTCGCGGCCAGTTCGACGACGACTTCCAGCGCGGCGTCGGCGATCCGGTCTCCGAGGAGTTGCCGGGACTCGGCGGTGGCGGGGCGCTTGCCGTAACTGACCCAGCTATTGGCGCTCAGTTGGTTGCTGATGCGTTCAATCGAGTTGAAGGGGATGCACAGATTGAGCATGCCGCGGGTTTCGCCGATGGTCAGCTCGAAGCTGACGAGCACGACCACCTCGTTCGCGGGGATGATCTGGACGAGCTGGGGGTTGCTTTCGACGCGATCGACGCGGGGCTTGAGTTCGAGAATGCCTTCCCAAGCATGGGCCATTTCGACCAGAAAGAGCGCGGTGATTCGCGAGACGAGGCGCAGCTCGATTTCCGTCAGTGGCCGTCGCGAAGGGGGCGGCGAGCCGGTCGATCCGCCGAGCAAGCGATCGATCATGGGAAACAGAATCGACGGGTTGATGTCGAGGATGATCTGCCCCTCGAGCGGTTCGGCGTCGATCAGGTTGAAACAGGTGGGGTTTTCGAGACTGAAGATGAATTCGCCGTAGGTGAGCTGATCGACGCTGGTCAGCTTGACCTCGACCATGTTCCTCAGGAGTGCGGACAGGGCCGCGCCAAAATTACGCCCGAAGCCTTCGTGCATCGTCTGCAGGGCGCGCATCTGATCTTTGCCGACGCGCTCGGGCCGTTTGAAGTCGTAGGCGTTGACTTTTTCCCGCGGCATTCGCAACGCCGCGGCAGGCTGAGCCCCTGCTCCGTCGAGCGCGCTGAGCAGGCTCTCGACTTCCGCCTGGCTGAGTACGTCGCCCATGCTGCATTCCCTTGCAGTTGATCGTCGGCGGCCACGCGGCGGCCCGCGCCGCCAGCGGCCCGCGCACGACTAGGCCCTGATCTGTCCGTCTCCGTGCACCACGTACTTGTAGCAGGTCAGCTCCTCGAGGCCGCAAGGCCCGCGAGCATGAAACTTGTCGGTGCTGATGCCGATCTCCGCTCCCAGCCCGAATTCGCCGCCATCGTTGAATCGCGTGCTGGCGTTGATCATCACTGCCGCGCTGTCGACTTCCACGGCGAATTTCCGCGCGGCGGCGAGAGACTCCGTGACGATCGCGTCGGTATGGCGGGAGCCGTATCGGTTGATATGGGCGATCGCCTCCTCGACGGAGTCGACCACGCAGGCCGACAGTACGGGGCCGAGAAATTCGGTCCGGTAATCCTGCTCCGTGGCGGGAACGGCCTGGGGCACGAGGCGACGAACGCGTTCGTCGCCGCGGATCTCGATGCCGTGCGTCTGCAGCGCCTGGCAGGCGGCGGGGAGGAAGCGGGCGGCGATCTCCGCGTGCACCAGCAGCGACTCGGCGGCGTTGCAGACGCCCATCCGCTGGCATTTCGAATTGACGAGAATCGCCTCGGCCTTGGCGAGATCGGCGGCGGCGTCGACGTAGACGTGGCAATTGCCGTCAAAATGCTTGATCACCGGCATCCGCGCTTCGGCCGCCACGCGGCGGATCAGGCTTTCGCCCCCGCGCGGAATCGTCACGTCAATCCGATCCGCCATCCGCAGAAAATGGCCGACCGCATCGCGATCGAGCGTTTCGACCAACTGCACCGCGTCGAGCGGGACCGCCGTCTCCGCCGCCGCTTCATGCAACTGGCTGACGATCGCTCGGCTCGAGTGGATGGCTTCCTTGCCGCCCCGCAGGATCACCGCGTTGCCCGCTTTGACGCAGATCGCCGCGGCGTCGGCGGTCACGTTGGGCCGCGACTCGTAAATGAAAAACACGACTCCCAGCGGCGCCCGAACCTTGTGGATGGAGAGGCCGTTGGGACGGACCGTCGAACCGATCACCCGGCCCACCGGATCGGGCAGCGCGGCGATCTGCTCGAGAGCGGCGGCAATCGCCTCCAACCGGGCCGGCGTCAGCCGCAAGCGGTCGATCTGCGAATCGGTGAGCCGGTACTGCGCGGCCGCGTCGAGATCCTGCCGGTTGGCCTCCAGCACCGCCTCCTGCGACCGACGGAGGCAGGCTGCCGACCGACGCAGCCAATGATCCTTCACGCCTCCCTGCAGCCGTGCCAGACACGCCGCGGCGCGACGCGCGCGGTCGGCCACGGCGGAGCAATACGCCTCCAAGTCGGCGGCAACGCTCCCGAGCGAAGATCGGGCGGTCAAATCGCTGGCATCCGGCATGGCTCGACGCACGCGTTCCCCAAGTGCTGCTTCGCGGCCGGGCGAGCAGGGCCCCGTGCCTCGGCACGCCTTCACTATCGTCTCCCCCCCGAAGGGCGTCAATGTCGCTTGACCTCCGCCCGGCAGGCGGCCCACGCCGCCAACGTCTCTCGCACCGGCCGCACGTCGTGCACGCGAATCACCTGCACCCCCTGCTCGGCCAGCGCCACGGCGCTGCCCGCCGTCGCCGCGGTCCGATCCGCGGCGGGGTTCCCCAGGATCTTCGCCAGAAAACCTTTGCGCGAATGGCCCACCAGCAGCGGCTGCCCGACCTCGTGGAACCGCCAGCACGATCGCATCAGCTCGAAATTATGCTGGTGGGTCTTGCCGAACCCGATGCCGGGATCGAGGCAGATCCGCTCGGGCGCGATCCCCGCGGCCGCCAGCCGATCGCGGCGGCCACGGAGATAGACGCCGATGTCTGCGACCACGTCGTCGTACCGGGGATCGTCCTGCATCGTCGCCGGCGTCCCCTGCATGTGCATGACGCACACGCCCGCCCCGACCCCGACGGCCACGCCAAGCATCGCGGGGTCCCCCTCCAGACCGCTGACGTCGTTGATCGCCTCGGCTCCCGCGGCGAGCGCTTGCCGGGCGACCTCCGCCCGCCGCGTATCGATCGACAGGGGCGCGTCGATGCGGCGGACAAGGCCCTCGATCACCGGCAGCACGCGGTCCAGCTGCTGTTGCACCGGGACGTCCGCCGCGTAGGGGCGGGTGCTTTCGCCGCCGACGTCGATGATGTCGGCTCCCGCCGAAGCCAGTTCCAGAGCCTGCTCGATCGCCCGCCGCGGATCGAGAAACGCACCGCCGTCGGAAAAGCTGTCGGGCGTCACGTTAACGATCCCCATCAGCAGCGGCACGTCGCCGCAAGCGAGGGTACGGGTTCGCAGCCGCCAGGCGCGTGCACGGCGGGGAGGCGGTTCCAGCGCCCAGGCGGCAGGCATGCGTCGTCCCCCACGAGAATCCTGCGGAGCGTCGGTGCGGCCCGCCTCGGCAGTCGGCCTACCAAGGCTCTTCCATCGTCGCCACGATTTGCTCGGCCAGCCGTTGGATCGCCAGTTGCTGTTGCGAAACGGTCGACTGGCCGGCGATCGCAATCAATTCCGACGACTGGCCGATCGGCAGCAATTCCATCGGCAACGGCACGACGGTCGTCGAAGCCCAGGGCGCACGGCGGCGATTGTACCACGCCACCTCCGCGACCAGATCGAACTCGACGCCCTGGGGATCGTCGTTCTGGTTCTCGATCGTCACGCGTTTGGCATCGCGGACGAGCCGGACCGAGAGCACGCTGTCGGCGTCCGGCGTGCCGACCGCCTTGAACGGCGTCTTCAGCTCGATTTCCTTAATCACGGCCTCGGTCAGCCGCTCTCCCAGATCGCGGCGGAAGCTCTCCGACTCGACCACGGGCACGTACACCGTCTGGACGTCGGGAGCGTAGAGCGAGTCGGCGCCCACGCGGTACGACGCACACCCGTTCGACGCCAGACACGCCGCCGCGCAGAGCGCCGCCACGCGGCCTCGGCCCGGCCGTCGTCTGCCAGCGACCGCCGGCCGGGACGGCACGCCGGACAGCCGCGATCGTCGGCGAACGCGGCAGGCCGGAGCGCCGCGCGTCGGTAGGTCCGCTGCGGCGGCGAGCGAGCGGCCGCTAACGCTGGATCTTGGAGCCATTGCTCTCCGCCGCCGCAGTCGCCGGCTTCGGACGGGCCGCCAGGCTTTGGCTGCCAGCAGGGCCCTCGGCCGGAGAGGCCGCGCCGCCCTGCATCGGCACTTGGGCAATCGACGTCCGTTCGGAATTTTCCGGGAACAGATTCACGAGCGTTTCCAGCGGCACGGCGGGCTCGTCCGGCGCATCGACCAACGCCGCCAGCCGCTCGCGGGCTTTCGCGGCCAACTCGGTCTGCGGGTACTCGCGGGCCACCGATTCGTAATAGAACTTCGCCGATCGGTTGTAGCCCGTCCGCTCGAAGTGCTGCCCAAGGTGGAAGTCGCGGCCGGCCAGCTCCCGATTGATTTGCGCCGTCACCTCCGCCATCCGGCTCCGCTGGTCCTGATCGAGCTCGCCGAAGAACTGCGTCCGCAGCTGCTTCACCAGCCGCTCCGCCTCCTCCAACGGCGCCCCGTCGTAGTCCGGACCCTGGTACCTGCGCAGCTTGCACTGCAAGCCGAGCAGGTGCGCCTCGAATTGGTGATCGCTCCGCGGGTACTCGGTGCGCAGCAACTCGTAGTGGTAGTCGGCGTCGTTGAACCGGCCGCGGAGAAAATAGGAGTTCGCCGTCGCCATGATCGCATCGTCCGCCAGCGGACCTGTAGGATCGTTGAGCCGAATGTTGTCGTACGCCCGCACGCCATGGCCGACCGTGTCGAACAGGGGACGCTTTTTGTCCCACAGATTCGGCGTCGTCGGCCAGTTCGGATTGTACTGGTGGTACTTGTCCCAAAATCGAGCGATGGCGAATTGCCGGGTGATCGTTTTGTCCAGGTGCGGACTACTGGGGTACTTCTTCAACAGCGCCTCGTACGCATCGACGGCCGCCGCGTAGCGCTGCGCGAAAAAGAAGCTCTCGGCGCGTTGGAACATGGCGTCCTGCTCCAGCCGGGAGTCGGGCCAACCAGCGGCCGCCGCCTTGAACTTTTTCGCGGCCTCGCCGTACTTCTCGCGACGAAACAACGACTCCCCCTCCGCGAACGCGGCCCGCGCTTCCGCCTCGTCCGGACCGAGTCCCACTTTCTCCTTCATCCCGGCCACCGCGGAATTCAACTTCAGGTCGTTCAGCAACCCCCCGGATCCCGATTCCTTGGGGATCACCTTCGAGACCGGCGCGCTGATGGGGCGCCCCTGCTCGTCGTAGAAACCCTCAAAACCCTCGACCCGATAGCCGGAACCGACCACGAACTCCGCCTGCTTCTTGTGCCGCCGCCACCAGCCCGCCGTGCCCGGGGCCAACGCGGCCGAATCCCCGCCCAATCCGGGCGCGGGGGGGAGCGCCAGCGAGGCGCAGCCGGCGGCTGCCAGGACGCCGCCGCAGAGCGCTCGCGACAGGAGGCTGGCGGCGCGTTTCCGGAAGCTGTGGGGCGAGATTCTCATGAACCCCTCTGAGGAGGAGGAAGCCGCCAGCCGGCGCCCTGCGACCACCTGCCGTGCACGCGCTCGTTTCAGGGAGGCGAACCATAGGCAGGCTGCGACGGAGCGTCAAGGGCAGGCGTCGACGCCTCGGGGCCGCGGCCGTTCGACGCGGAGCTGCCGCGCAGCCGGGGCGACGGGCGACGGAGGTCGCCCCCTCGGGGGAGCAACTGGGTCGATCGGGCGCCACGGTCGGGCGACGGGGGCCAAGCCCGGCAGCGACCGAGGGCGAGCCCGGGTTGCCGCGCCCCCCTCGCCAGGGGGTCCGGCAGTCGTCCCGCGGCGGCCCGACGGCCCCTGGGCGTGGGGCGGGGGTGCGATCATTCGGTCGAGGGGATCGGTTGTTCGCGGCGGTCGAGGCGTTCGATCCGCACGCGATCGACACGGCGGCGGGTGGCCTCGAGGACTTCCACGCGGACTTTGTCCTGCCAGACGACGGCCTCGCCGGGCTGGGGCACTCTTCCCAGGGCGGCGAAGACGAAGCCGCCGATGGTATCGAAGTCGCCGTCTTCGGGCAGTTCGATGTTCATGGCGTAGTTGACTTCGTCGACGTGGGCGCGTCCGAGCGCCTCGAAGGTATCGTCGTCGATCCGCTGCAGTTCCGCCACGTGCTCGGGGTCGTACTCGTCGACGATTTCGCCGACGATCTCCTCGAGGGCGTCTTCGATCGTGACGAGGCCGGAGACGCCGCCGTACTCGTCGAGCACGAGGGCGATATGGGTGCGCATCTGCTGGAACATTTGCAGCAGATCGTCGACGCGTTTGGTTTCCGGCACGAAGACGGGCTTCCGCACGAAGTCACGAAGTCGGGACCGATTGGCGGGGTCTCCGGTCGCCAGTTCGGGCAGGAGATCCTTGCTGTACAACACGCCGACGATATCGTCGCGGGAAGCGTCGTAAACGGGAATCCGCGTATGACCGGACTCGATCACGTCGGCGATCAATTCGTCCCACGGGACGTCGACCTGGACCATATGCATGTCGGTGCGGGGCGTCATGATCTGGGAGACCACCGCGTCGCCGAGTTCCATCACGCCCTCGATCATTTCCAGGGCGTCGTCCTCAAGCATGCCGCCCCGGCGCCCTTCGCTGACGATGGTTCGAATTTCCTCCTCGATCGGTTGTTCTTCGGCGGGCTGGGGCAGCTTTCTTCCGGCGACGCGGTGCATGACGGCGTCGGCCAACCGCGCTGCCCAGGCGAGCGGCGCCGCGGTCGCGGCAACGGCTCTCCACAGCGGCCAGGTCGCGTAGAGAAACGTTTCGGCGAACAGCCGCGACGCGGTCCAGGGCCCCCAGGTCCGAGCGGCGACGAAGACCAGCCCGACTGCCAAGCCAGCCGCGGCCAGAACGAACGGCGAACTCTCGGGACGCACCTGCGCCTGGACGGACCACCAGCCGACGCCGGCGACGGCGGCGATCCCAGCGGCCAGCGAGGCGATCATTTCCACCGCCAGGGCGACCGGTTCGTGCCGTCGCAGGATCTCGCTGAACCTCGCGGGATTGCCCCGCTGGCGGCAGACCTCCTCGAGCCCTCGGCGCGAGAAATTGCGCAGCGCCCGCTGGCCGAAATTCGCGAGCGCCGCGGCGAACGTCGCCGCCGCCGCCACCGCAAGCAGACTGGAGGCGTTCACGAGGCGAGTTCCTTACCGTTCCACCGCGAATCGCCAGGATGCGGAGCGACGCCGAGAGCGGCGAGCACCCGGAGTTCGGCGGCCCGCATGGCTCGTGCTTCGGTCGGCCGCTTGTCGCGGTGTCCGGCGAGGTGCAGGGCGCCATGGACGACGTACAGCAGCAACTCGTCGTCGGCCGTCCAACCCGCCTGCTCGGCGGCTCGCCGCGCGGCGTCGATGCTGACGACGATTTCGCCCTCGACGCGCGGCGGCTGCTCGACCAAGGGAAAGCTGAGCACGTCGGTGGCGTAATCGTGGTTCAAAAACTGCCGGTTGAGGTCACGGATCGCCGCGTCGTCGACGACCGCCACGCTGACGGCTCCGCTGCGGTAGCACGACTCGGCCAACGACGCCCGGACCGCACTGGCGATGCGTGCGACGTCCGGCGGGTCGTCGACGGCCGCGGAAACCGCCACGTCCAGCAGACTGGCCGTCCCTGAAGGGCGTTCGGAACGGCGTTTCGGTCGGGGATTGCGCATGGAGCGGAGTCTGCTCAGCCGACTCGACCGCCGGCGCCGCCCCCGCCGCGACGCGCGGCGGGGGCGGCGGAGCCGGCGTCAAGCGATTTCCTGATCGGGATATTTGACGCGGCCGTGGTAGACGGAGGTCAGCGACTTGATCAGACTCTCGCCGATCTTGCGAACCTCCTCCAGAGTCAACCCGGACTCGTCGAACTGGCCGTCCAGCAGCCGCTTGCGGACGATTTCCTCGACGAGATTTTCAATCCGGGACGGAGTCGGCTCCTTGAGCACGCGGCTCGCGCTTTCGACGGCGTCGGCCAGCATCAGCACGCCGACCTCCCGCGTCTGGGGCTTGGGACCCGGGTAGCGGAAGGAGCTTTCGTCGACCGCGGCGGCGTCGGGATCGTCGCGGCGGTTGCGTTCGCTCGCCTGCCGGTAGAAGTACTCCACGAGCGTCGTGCCATGGTGCTGCTGGATGAAGTCGATGATCGCCTCCGGCAAACGGTTCTGCCGCGCGAGGTCGGCGCCGTCTTTGACGTGAGCGATGATCACGAGCGTGCTCATGGCCGGGGCCAAAGCGTCGTGGCGATTTTCGCCGCGGCTCTGGTTTTCCACGAAATAGCCGGGCTTGAGCATCTTGCCGATATCGTGGTAGTACGCGCCGACGCGAACCAGCAGGCCCCGCGCGCCGATGGCCTCGGCGGCCGCTTCGCCGAGCGACGCCACCGTGATCGAGTGGTTGTAGGTGCCTGGCGCGCGGCGGACGAGTTCCTGCAACAACGGATGGGCGGGATCGCCCAGTTCGATCAGGCTCAGGTCGGTCTGCACGCCGAACAGGCGTTCGACGGTCGGCAGCAGCACGGTCAGCAACGAGCCGGCCAGGACCGACCAGAGAGCGATCGCCAACCCGTCGCTGAGCAGTCGCGAGCGGCTTGTCTCCTCGAACAAAATTCCCGCGCCCACCGCGGTCGCCAAACCGACGGCGGCGGCCGCAAAGCCGACGTAGAGCAGCTTGCTCCGCGAGCGGACCTGCCGCAGCACGAGAATGGCCCCCGCACAGGTCGCCACGTAGACGATGGACTCGGCGAAGGAGTGCCCCACGGCGACCGTCGTCGCCAATGCCAGGCATGCGACGCCCAGCAAGGCCAGTTCCTGGTGGTAGACGATCGCCAGGATCATGCCGGCCAAGAGCAGGGGAATCACGTCGGCCGTCGCCGCGTAGTTGCTGATGATCCGGGCGAGCACGACGGTCAGCACCGCGAGCACCAGCAGGCTGACGAGCCGCGTCAAATCCTCGACGATCCGCCGCTCGCGACGGCAGGCGTAAAAGCCCGCGAGCGTGAACAGACCCGCGTACATGCCCAGCGCCGCCCCGGACCGCTGCAGCCGTTCGCCGAAGGTTCTCTGCCGCAGCGCACTTTCGTACTCGAGCCGCAGCAATTCCACCTGCTCGCGCGTCAGCGGCGCGTCGGCCGTCGCCAGCACGTCGCGGCCCGCCTCAAACGACTTGTACACCGGCGCGACGAGCGACTCCGCCTGGGTTTGGGCCGCTCGCGTCGCCTCGGCGTCGAGGGTCAGCGTCGGCGCGAGACGCGGGCGGAGCCACGCGAAGACGCACTGGGAGAGCTCGAGCGAACCGAGCTTCTCGTCCAGCATCTGCTGCAGCTTCGCCGTGGCGGCGTCGATGCTCGCCAGCGACGCCTCCCGCAAGCTGCCAAAACCCTCGTTCGCAGGGACGCGAATCTCGATCCGCGCGAAGTTCGCGTCGTAATCCGACGGAAAGGGGCCCAGAATGCCCCACTGGTCGAGGGGAGCCATGGCCTCGGCGAGCTGCCGCGAAAAGACGTCCAGCGCGTTCTCCGCCGACAGCGTGCTCCGCAAACGCTGGAACTTCTCCGCCGCTTCCGCAGCCGTGGGTTCCGGGGTGCCCGGCGCCGCCGGCGTCGCGAACGACTCCCACAAGTCCTGGTCGGCCTCGGCCAGGCTGCTGGCCGCAACCAGCTTGACCAACTCGTTGCGCACCTGGGCCCGCAGTTGTTCCAGGGGCTTGGCGTCTTGCAAGTAGACCCCTGCCGCCGATTGCCGAGCGCGTCGCCGGGCGTCGCGCGTCGCCTCCGCATCGAGCTGCTCGAAATCGACGCGGGCCACCAGATTCCGCGGCGGGGTCTCGCCGATTCGCCTGCGGAACGGGGGGTCCCAGCACTTGGCGACCAGGCACAACGCACATGCGGCGACCGCGCACAGCCCCAAGCGCAACAGCACCCTGCCCCGCTGCAAATTCGTCCAGAACGTCTTCCAGACGCCGGGCGGCATTTCCACCGAGGCCACTCGTTGCTGCCGAGTTCGCTTCTGCATCGGGTGGGACATGGTCAGGAAGAACGCGTCCCTTCCTCGTAGGCGCGAACGATCTCCTGCACCAGTCGGTGGCGCACGATGTCCGATCCGGTCAGCGTGACCCGAGCGCAGCCCTCGATCACCGCCAGCCGCCGCCACGCGTCGATCAGGCCGCTGCCGGAGGCGTTGGGCAGGTCGATTTGCGAGATGTCTCCCGACACCACGATCTTCGAACCCTCGCCCATCCGCGTGAGAAACATCTTCATCTGCGCGATCGTGGTGTTCTGGGCCTCGTCCATAATAATGAACGCCCGATTCAACGTCCGACCGCGCATGTACGCCAACGGCACCACCTCGATCACGTCGTCGTCCATGTAGCGGCGAATCTGATCGTGGTCGAGCATCTCCCGCAACGCGTCCAGCAACGGACGCAGGTAGGGATTGATCTTGGCCTGCATGTCGCCCGGCAAGTATCCCAGGCTCTCGCCCGCCTCGACGGCCGGACGCACCAGCACGATTTTCCGCATCTCATGCGACTTCAACGCCTCGACGGCAGTCGCCACCGCCAGATAGGTCTTGCCGGTTCCCGCCGGACCCGTGCAGAGCACCAGATCGCTGCCGCGAATCGCCTGCACGTAACGCGCCTGGCCGGCCGTCCGCGGCCGCACCCGACGACCGCCGGGAATCTCCACCGCTTCGACCGCCTCCGGCTCCGCCCCCGTCGCACGACGAATCGCCATCGCCACCTGCTCGGGCTCCAATCGCCCGTGGCGGCTCAGCGAATCCCGCAACTCCTCCAGCACCGCCGTGGCCTTGACCACCGCGTCCGCTTCCCCCTGGACGACGAGCTTGCCGTCGCGCGTCGTGATTTTCGCGGGAATCGAACCGCGAATCTGGCGGAGATGCTGGTCCTTGGCCCCCAGCAGAAGGATCATGTCCTCCGAACTGCCGACCGATATCGAAGCCTCGACCATGGACATGAACAGACGCAGTAGCGCTCTGGCTGCCGCGAGCGACTCCCGGGGGGATCGACGGGGGGACGCACCCCCTCTGTCATCAACTATACCTAATCTTCCGAACAAGCAACCAGCAGGCCTCGCCGCACTGCCGCAAGCCGTTGGCTGAAAACAAGTTGCGAATTAGCACGGCAACCCGGCGGCCGCCGCGGCTCACCGGACCAGAACGCCGCCCGCCCACAGCAGGTACGCCCCTGCCCCCGCGAACAGCACCGAGTCCAACAGATCCAGCACGCCGCCGAAGCCGGGGAGCCAGACGCTGGAATCCTTCACGCCCGCCTGCCGCTTGAGCAGCGATTCGCTCAGGTCTCCGAATACGCCGGCCAGTGCCAGCGCGACTCCCGCGTTTGCCACGACGAGGTTCTCGGAGAGGCCCAGCACGTCGCCGCCGCGGAAAGCGCCTGCCCAGGCCAGTCCTGTCGCCGTCCCGGCCGCCACGAGGAGGCCCCCCGCGAATCCTTCCCACGTCTTGCCGGGGCTCAGCTGCGGTGCGAGTCGGCGACGGCCGCAGAGGCGGCCGCAGGCGTATTGGCCGATGTCGCTCGCCTTCACGATGGCCACCATGGTGGCCAGGGCGGTCAGACCGGTAGCGGGGTCGCCCCATTGGCGGAGTGCGGCGAGGCATCCGAGCAAGCCTCCCGCATAGACGACGGCGAAGACGGAGACAGCCAGATCGCCCAGCGCGTGCCCTCCGTCGCGTCGCCCGCGGAGTTGGCTGGCGAAGAGCAGCGCCAGGGCGGCGACGATGCCCGCCAGCACGCCTTCCAGCGGCCGCAGCGTCGCCGGATTGGCGGAGTCTTTGCCGAGCGCCAGCGGAGCGAGGCCGCCGATCACGGGCAGGAGCGTGGCGAGCACGAGCGTGCGGGGGGGCGGTTGGGCGCCGACGGCACGGGCCAGGCGGATCATTTCGCCGGCCGACAGCCCGCCCAGTACGAGCAGCACGGGCCCGACGAACGCGCCGGGGAGACGCTGGTCGATCGAGCAACCTGCCGCCAAGGCGAGCGCCAGCGCCGTCCCGATGATCAACCGCCAGTGCAGCACGTGGGAGGTCTCCTGCCGAAGCGCGGGGCGAGCGGGGCCAGCATGCCGGGGGGACGGCGGTCGAGCGAGCGCGGGGGGCGAGGGGTCAGCCCGTCAATCCTCCGAACCGCCGATCGCGGGCCGCGTAATCGCGAATCGCCTCGTGGAGCGTCTGCTCGTCGAACTCGGGCCAGAATCGGGAAGCGACCCAAATCTCGGCATAGCTGATTTGCCACAGCAGGAAGTTGCTGATGCGCATTTCGCCCGCCGTCCGCACGAGCAGATCGGGGTCTTCCTTGCCGGCGGTGTACAACCGGTCGCTGAAGGTCTCCTCGTCGATCTGCTCCGGGTCGAGCTTGCCGGCCGCAACCTCGCGGGCGAGGGTTCGGGCGGCGTCGGCGATTTCGGCCCGGCCGCCGTAGTTGATCGCCAGATTGAGCTGCAGTCCGGCGTTGCGCGCACTCATATCGACGGTTTTGTCGAGTTCGCGGAGAACGTGTTCGGGGATTCCTTCGCGGCGGCCAAACATCGCCACGCGAAGATCGTTGCTCATGATGGTCGCGCGTTCCTCGATCATGTACTGCTCGAGCAAATGCATCAGGAAATCGATTTCCAGCTGCGGGCGCTTCCAGTTTTCGCTGGACAGACAGTACAGGGTGAGTTGCTCGATGCCGAGTCGCGAGCACTCTTCGGTGGTGCGGCGCACGCTGGCAACGCCCCGGCGGTGGCCTTCGATGCGCGGAAGATTTTGCCGCTGGGCCCACCGGCCGTTGCCGTCCATGATGATGGCGATATGCCGCGGCCAGCGCTCGCGCGGCACGTCGGCCAGCAGGGGAGGCACGGGCTGCAGGGACGTCGTCATGGGGCGAAGCCTCGTGAATTCCTTCAGCTTTTTGCCAGACGCATGGTTTGCTTGCGATCCGGACCGACCGACACCACTTCCACCGGCGCTCCCGCCAGGCGGCTGATCCGTTCCAGGTAGTCCCGCGCGTTGCTTGGCAAATCCTCGACGGTGCGGACCTGGGAAATGTCGTCCCGCCAGCCGGGCAGC
>Ga0169931_10008319_pt1 | contig 15171 bp, 16 predicted proteins | sample Kivu_15m_20L_FD_129675 | JGI IMG/M metagenome (GOLD analysis project Ga0169931, IMG submission 129675) | Freshwater microbial communities from Lake Kivu, Western Province, Rwanda to study Microbial Dark Matter (Phase II) - Kivu_15m_20L... | ecosystem: Environmental > Aquatic > Freshwater > Lake... | reverse complement strand
AGGACTGGCATTAATAGAAAAATATGATGGAGAGTATCCATCAAGATATGAAAAAGAGTTTTATGATTATATTTCAATGAATAAAGATGAATTTCTAGATCTTTGTGATAAATTTAGACCGAAACATATTTGGAAGAAGAAATCTAATCGCTGGGAATTAAAACTAACTCCATCCGAATATTTCGGTAAAAATGTTTAAAAGACTTATTGCCAGGCTAGATATTAAAAATAATAGTTTAGTCAAAGGTATAAATCTTGAAGGCTTAAGAAATTTAGGAGACCCAAAATATTTTGCTTTAAAATATTATGAAGAAGGAATAGACGAAATTCATTACCAGGATATTGTTGCTTCATTATATGATAGAAATTCAATTATAGAGTACATATCTTATACTGCAAAAAATGTGTTCGTGATCATTTCCGTTGGCGGAGGAATAAGAAATAATAACGATATAGACAAAGTATTGAGATCTGGTGCTGATAAAATTTCTATGAATTCTGCAGCAGTTAAAAATCCTGAGCTAATAAAAATTGCTTCTAATGTATATGGTAGCTCCACAATATCAATTAATATTGAAACAATTAAAACCTTTAGTGGTTATGAAGTACTAATTGACTCCGGCAGACAAAAAACAGGTTTGGACTTAAATAAATGGATTGAAAAAATTCAAAAACTAGGTGCCGGAGAAATAATTATAACATCAATATCGCACGAAGGAAAAAAGAAAGGTTTTGATATTAATCTCTATAAAATGGTAAAGAAATATGTTTCTGTTCCATTGATAGCTCACGGAGGGGCAGGAGATATTGATCATATACTAGAGTTATTTCAGACTTGCGAAGTAGACGGAGTAGCGTTAGCTAGCATTCTTCATTATTCTTATTTGGAAAAAAATACAAACTTAGACAATCAGGGTAAAAATTATTTTATTAATACAGAGAAAAAAATCCATGATTATAAAAAAATCACTATTAATAAAATTAAAAAAACTTTAAAAAAAAATGGTATTAAAGTCAGAATTTAGAAATAAAAAAAAATCAGCAATAGTAGGAATCATTGATACAGAGACTGCAAATCTTAAAAGCGTAATATATGCCTGTGAAAAAAATTTTTTGAAAGTATACTTAATTAAAAAGCATGAGAATATTTCAAATGATATTGATGGATTAATTTTTCCTGGAGTTGGAAGCTATAATTTTGTAATGGAAATTTTAAAAAGAAAAAAACTTGATAAATTTATTTTTGCATTTTTAAAGAATAATAAACCATCGTTATTTATTTGTTTAGGAATGCAATTATTGTTCTCTTACAGTGATGAAGTTAAAAGATCTGAAGGACTAAATATTTTTCCAGGGTCAGTAACATTAATACCCTCAAATGAAAAGAGAAGAGTACCAATAATAGGTTGGAATATTATTAACCAGAAAAATAAAAGTAATATTTTTTTTGATATAAAAAAAACTGATACTTTTTATTTTACACATTCATTTTACGTGTCACCTAAAAATAAGGAAATAATAAGTTCAGAGTCAGAGTATTGTGGATTTAAATATTGTTCAAGTATAGCTTATAAAAATATATATGGATTACAATTTCATCCTGAAAAAAGTTCTGCTGCAGGTTTAAAAATTTACGAAAATTTTAGAAAATTATGCCTAGTTTAGTCAATAATAAAGTTCTGATTGTAGGAGGCGCAGGGTATATAGGTTCGGTTTTAACAAGATATTTATTAGACAAAGGTCATAATGTTACAGTTTTAGATGCATTGCTTTACAATAATTATTTTGGAATTAAATCACTTAAAAAAAATAAAAATTTTGGTTTTATTAAAGGTGATTTTAATAACAATTTTTTATTAGAAAAATCATTAGAAAACGTAAAAAATGTCGTATTTCTTGCAGGTTTAGTTGGAGATCCAATATCCAAAAAATATCCAAAGCGTTCTAGGTTAATTAATTATTATAATATCAAAAAATGTTTTCAAAGATTAAATAAATACTCAATTGACAAACTAATCTTTATTTCTTCATGCTCAAATTATGGCTTGTTACCCACTAATAGACTAGCAAATGAAAAATCGAAATTAAATCCCCTCTCTTTTTATGCAAAAGATAAAGTTAGGGTAGAAAATTATTTAATAAAAAATAAAAAAAAAAATAAATTTAAAACTATAATATTAAGATTTGCAACTGCTTTTGGTTATTCTCCTAGAATGAGATTTGATTTAACAATCAATGATTTTGTAAGACAATTATATCTAAAAAAAACATTAAGAGTTTACGATTCTTTAACTTGGAGACCATATTGTCATGTTAAAGATTTTTCCATCATTATTAATAAATTTATTAAAAAACAAAATATAAAATACCAAATAAATATTTATAATTGTGGCAATAATAAAAATAATTTTACAAAAAAAAATATTGTGAATAAAATAAAAAAATTTTTACCGCTAGGTCAAATTGATTATATTGGATTAGTAGGAAAAGATAAAAGAAATTACAAAGTCGATTTTAAAAAATTAGAAAAAAATTTAAAATTAAAAACAAGGTATACTGTAGAATATGGTATTAAAGAAATTATCCACAATTTAAGAAACAAAAAACATATTAACAATTTTCCTCATGGCAATTTTAAAATTGATAATAATCCAAGACAAAAATGAATTTTATTTGGGATACAACCGATCATTATTCAAACTATCCTGAAGAAATAAAAAAAAGTATAAAAAAATTACATAAAATATTTAAATCAATTTACCTATTGGATAGATGGCATTTCTAAATATAAAAAATCTAATATAAATTGGTTGTTATCAGCTGCAGCTTGCAGAGATGAGGAAGAAAGTAAGCTTTTTTACTATCTTTGTATTTATTTTACACTAAAAAAAAATAAAAAGAATTTTAAGTTATATATGATATTTATCAATTTATATGCGTTTAAGAAGGTCTTAATTCGTGATTTTGACAAGATTTTTTTTTATTAAAGTTGCAAGCTGCACAAATGCCTTGACTGTCAAAAGCCACTGTCGATAAAAATATATCTTTAGTGTGAAAATATTCATTCGTAGTGGTTGGTTGTTGATTAGATATATTGCAAAGATTGCAATATTTTATTTCTAAAGGCAGACCATTAAAATTCTTTTTCATTTCTTTGACAATAAAGCTAAAAATTCATGATCATTAAAATCTAGATATTTATAATATATTTCTCCAATATCATCTAAATTAAAACCTTTAAAAAAACTTAGAAAATCTTTTTTTGATTTACAATTATATACTTTGATTAAATTCTTATTTTTTTTACTTTTTAAAGAAAAATATGCACTATCTTTTTTAATATTAGCTTTTTTATAAAAATCACCTTTTGGTGCATTAACATCAATTACTAATTTTCCACCTGGTTTCAAAATTCTTTGGAATTCTTTAATTAATTTTATGATATTTTTTTTTGATCCTAATAAAGATATCACGCTTAAGCAAACGATATAATCAAAGAAATTATCTTTAAAAGGCAACTTATTTAAATTATTAAATAGAAAAATTTTTAATTTATTTTTGATTTTCCTGTTTTTTTCTCTCACGATTTTTAAGGCCTGTTTTGAAGCATCTAAACTAAAAACTTTATATCCGCAGCTAGATAAAAATATTGAGTTTTCTCCAGAACCACAGCCAAAATCTAGTATTTTTCCAGAATTATTTTTTAAGTATTTTTTTTGAATTCTTACTAAATTTAAATTCGGATATTTATGATTCTGCCCCAATAAATAAACTCTATCGTATTCTTTTACATTTTTTTTTAAAATTAAGCTCATAAAATATATTCTTAATATAAAATTAGAATTCTGAGTTGATATCTATCTCATTAATTAATTTTTTATTAGAAGAGAATCTCTTAAGATTATTTAATATCAATTTAAATGTCCTATTTGATAGATTGTCAGAAATTCCAGCTATATGAGGAGTGATTATTACATTGCTAAATTTATTTAACGGATGATTTTTTTTTAAAGGTTCAGGGTCAGTAACGTCCAAGCCTGCACCCATAAGGTGTTTATTTTTAATATATTTAATCAAACTCTTAATACACAATATCTTGCCTCTAGAAACATTAATGATTATAGAATTTGGATTTAATTTTTTAATTACAGATTCATTAATGATATTTATTGTGTCCGATTTTAATGGAGATGTTATAAACAAAATATCTGTATCTTTTATAGCATCATTAAATCTTTCGTTTAAATAAAATTTTTCTACAAAATTAGAATAAGGCGAATAAAAAGAATTAACGACTTTCAATTTAAGCCCAAATCCAAATGCTCTTTCAGCTAAACACCTGCCTATTCCGCCATAACCGAATATTAAAGCTTTTTTTCCTCTTAATTCAATTGGTCTGTAGTAAAAACTTTTATTTTGACCAAATTTATTTATAAAACTAATATTTCTAGTAATAGAAAGTAATAAAGCCATGGCGTGATCAGCGACTTCTATGCCTTGAATAATTTTTCCGTTAGTAAAAACAATTCCTTTAATTTCCTTAATAATACCATAATTATCTATTCCTGCCCCTGGTAAATGAATCCACTTAATTTTATGATTCTTAAAAAAATTTATTTTAGGTAGATAATTATCAATTTTTTCTCTAGTTATTGAAATTACGGCATCGCAATCATAAATATTCTTTAAAAAAAGTTTTTCATTATAAAAAAAATATGTATTTACAAATTTTTTTTTAATAAAATTAATTTGATTATTATTAAAACCTAATAAAAAAATTTTTTTTTTCATATATTTTAATTAGAATTTGAATTTAGATAATTATGCAAATAATGAAAAGAATTATGATTCTTTGAACCAATTTCTTTTATGTAATTATTTATATATGTATTATATATTTGATTGTTTACTTTCATCTCTTTTAACAACTGAGGTTCTGAAAATCTTTCTATATTTAATACGCTTTTATTTAAGGATTTTGATAATGCCAACATGTCAGAGTATGCAGCGGTATCTTGATTTTGTTCCAATTCATTTGTTGAAATAATAAGTAATGGCTTTTTATACAACAAAGCAAATTGTATTGCATTACTAGTATGAGTTATATTTAAAAAGGAATATTTAATTAGCTGATCTGTAAAATTATATACAATTTTTTTATTGGAAATCTTAATATTTTTTTTTCCCCTAGGATGTCTTGCGATAATTACTTCTTTGTTAAATTTATTTTCTAAATAATCAAAAAAAAGATTTAAAGATTTCCAATAGTTATCAAATGTAACAAATTTTTTTCCACCTCTTATTACTAACTCAAAAGGCAAAGGCCAATCTTGATCAATAAAAACTATTTTATCTAAATATTTTTTTTTTGAAATGTTTTCTAAATAAATATTATAATCAAATGAATGTGATTTTAATTGAAAATTTTTTCCATATAATTTCTCTGAACGAATTCTTGATAATTTTCCTGAAACTAAATGAATAAATACATCTGTATTAAGAAATTTTAACAAAATTTTTCTAGTAATTATTAAGATTAAGATCTTAATTGATTTTACAAAAAAAAAAAATCCTAACTGACTAAATAATAATTTTAAATTTAAATTTTTAATATCATGCACAGGATAATTTGCGGAATCAACTAATATTCGTTTATTATTTTTAAAATATAATATCTTTCTTAAAATAAATGATAAAAAAGAATTATCTAAAAAATCGACATAGTAAGAATTCTCTGTTAAAAAAATTTCTCTAAATATAGAAGCAATATTATTAAACTTTAAATTATATATTTTTGGCGCTTTATATTCTGCTTCCGAATTATAAAATTCATTTTGATAAAAAATATTCTGAACATTCCAATAATTTACTTGCCAACCATTTTTGATAAATAATAACAAATGAAATCTATTTAAATTTCTTTCATTTAGTGCCTGGGTTGTTATAAAAATAATTTTTTTCACTTCTTTAAAAATGTTTCTGCTTGCTTAAATTCTTTAATATTATCTATATCTACAGACCTGCTCTTGGGCATATAAAATGGAATTGCTTTATTAGAATAAAAAATTTTTTTTTTAAGAAAATAATTAATTTTACATATATAAATAGCGCCGTTTAGATAATAATTACTCTTATTAGTAAATTTTTCTATTTTTTTAATAAAGCCTTTCTTTGTTATAGTTATTGGAAATTTTTGAGAAGTCTTAGAAAAGTAAACTGAAAATAACGAAATAGCTTTTTTATCGATTATTTTAGCTATTGCCTTATCAATATCATCGCTGTTTCTTAATGGAGATGTCGGCTGTAACAAAACTACATAATCATATTTTTTTTTAATTGCCATAATCGCATGATGAACAACTTCGGTAGCTCCAACGTTATCTTTTGAAAGATACCTAGGTCTAATAAAAGGAATTTCACAGTTAAATTTTTTTGCCACTTTTAATATATTTTTACTTTCAGATGATATTATGAATCTGTCTAAAAAATTTGAATTTTTAGCACTATTTATAGTATAAAATATTAAAGGTTTTCTTAATATCTGTCTTAGATTTTTTTTCTTTAATCTTTTACTATTCTCACGAGCAGTAATAATTCCTAAAAAAGTTTTATTCTTAAACACAAAAATTTGATTATTAATTTGGCAAAACTTTGGATGAATTATCAAAAACACTCCATTGACCAAAATCTAGCCAGCTGTTTTCGTCTAACGGGTACACACCGATTTTAAATTTTTTTTTTAATAAAAAATTAATTAATATATCCATATCTAAATACTGATTTATTTTAATAAATTTTAAAATTCTTGGATTCACAACATAAAAGCCTGTGTTTACTAAAAAATTATAAATAGGTTTTTCTTCGATAGATGCCAGCATACCTTTGCTATCTAATATGCATGTACCGTAAGGTATATGATGTTTTTTTTTTGAAGATACAATTGTTAAATCTAATTTTTTTTCCTCATGAAATTTATAAATCGATTGATAATTTGATGTAATTATAGAATCACAGTTTGTTAAGAAAAAATTTTTTTTAATTTTTTTTTTTAAAAAGCCGAGTGAACCAACTGTTCCTAGCGGTTTTTTTTCGCTTATAAAATTAACTTTAAATTTATTCTTTTTTTGCATAAAATATGCTTTTATTAAATTCATTTTATAACCCACTGTTAAATAAAAGTTTTGCATCCCAAAACTCTTAAATTTATCAATTATATGTTCAACAATAGATTTCTCATTCACAGGAACTAAGGGCTTAGGAACAATGGTTGTATATGGCAACAATCTTTTTCCTTCGCCACCTGACATTATAACAACATCAATATTTTTGAATTTATTGTGATAATTATTTTTTTTATCAAAAGTGTCGATCCATTTTAATAAATCTACAACTTTTTCTTTTTTATTTACAACTGGTATTACTCTAAAATTGTCTATCTGATTAAAAAGATTATCATAATTATTATTTTTTCTATACTGATGAAAATAAATTTTTATGGGTTTTTTTTTATATACACTTTTAATGTTATCATCCAAACTAATTCCACTTAAAATTGATCTTCTTATATCTCCGTCAGTAATTGTTCCTTTTAATTTTTCTTTAGAATCAATAACTATTAAGCACTTATCTAAAGTTTTCTCTAAAAGACGAATTGCCTCTTTTAAATTACAATTTTCATTAATAAGATATTTTTTAATTTCTCGTTTCATTTAATAATAACTAATAAATAGATATAAATTTTTTTCTTAACAATTTATCATCAATACTAGTGTTTAAAACAATATTAACAAATTTTTTCATGAAAAAATTTTTCTCGTATGGATTAGCTATTTTTTTCTTTTTTAAAGAAAGAATAAGTTTTAATAACTGACTCCCTTTATAATTCACATCAAACACATTTTTAGGTTTAATCTTCCCATCTTGTCTAGTACCAAGGTTAATTACAGGCAAATTAAAAGAGGCGGCTTCGACTATTCCGCTTGAAGAATTTCCCAGCATTAGACTACAGTGCCTCATTAGGTTAGAATATTCCTCTGAAGAGCAATATTTTATAAAAAGATATTTTTTATTATTTTTAATAAATTTCTTAATTTTCTTAACAATGAAATCATGGCCTCTGTCAGCATTCGGATAAGTAAAAACGCACTGAAGTCCTGATTTACGAATTGAATCGCAAAGTATGTTTAATTGCTGCTTAAGGGAATCTAGTTCTAATGTTGACGAATGAAATGTGCATAAAATTGTTTTTTTTGTTAAATCAATTCCTATAATTTTAGAAAATTTTTTTACTGAAGTTACTTTCTTTTTTAAATTTTTAATATTAGGTATTCCTGTTACTTTAATTCTCCAGCTTTCTTCTCCCATTTGAATTAATCTTTTTTTATAAATATCCAGGGCAACAAAGTGATAGTGACACATTTTAGTTATAGCATGTCTAACAAGTTCATCTGTTGCTCCTTCTGTTATAGCGCCCCCATAAAAATGAAATACGGGAATATTAAACGGGATAGAAGCACATGGGGCTGCTAGCATCTCATATCTGTCGCCCATAACAAATACTAAATCTGGCTTAAAAGATTTTATATGTTCTGAAAATAATTTTATTTCCTCTCCCAATATCCTTGAAATAAATAATGGTTGATCAGAAAAATTTTGATTCTTAAAATTTAAATTATTAATAATATCGAAACCTTTTTTTTTAATATATTTATTTGTATTTCCAAACTTATTTACTAAATGAGCTTTTGAGACGTATATTTTTATTTTTACTTTCTTAGTATTTTTTAATGCATTAATAAAAGGGAAATATCTATCAAAGTCTGACCTTCCCGCAGAAAATACTAAAATTTTTGTCATTAATTAAATTAATAACAAAAGTGAGAACTGCTTGGTATATTAACAATACTTTTTTCAATAACTCCTGCATTACTAAGTTTGTCTTTCGGACATTTTTTATACATCGGTAATTTATGAAGTGGCACCCATACAGGTCTGCAATAATATCCTCTGTTATGAAGCTCTTTTAACAATTTATTTCTCTTAGAAAAACTTGAGTTGTAAATAAAAATCGTATTTAACCAATAATTATTTTTTTTACTTAAAGGATTTACATTTATAAATTTTACTTCTTTTATATTGCTAAAATTTTTTCTATATTGGAAATGTAGTTTTTTTTTAGCTTTAATAAGTTTATTAATATTAGAAATTTGCGCACATCCTAATGCCGCATTTATGTTTGGCATTCTATAATTAAAGCCAACTTGATCATGAAAATATTCCCATTTATGATTTTTTTTTGCTACATTTGATAAATGTTTAGCTTTTTTGGCAATTTTATTTGATTTTATTAATAAAGCCCCCCCTCCACCAGTTGTTATAATTTTATTTCCATTAAAACTTAAGATTCCTATATCTCCAAAATTTCCTAGATGAATATTTTTATAATAAGAACCTAAGGCCTCAGCAGCATCTTCAATAACCTTTAGTTTATATTTCTCCGCAACCTTCAGTAAATCCTTAATATTCATTGGATTACCAAAAACATGTACAGCTATAATAGCTTTGACTCTTCTTTTAGTATTATTATTAAAACAAATACCATTAATAACCTTAAAATTTTTAAAAAGATATTTTTCTAGTTTATTAACGTCTATTCCAAATGTATCAAGTTCGCTATCTACAAAATGTGGTATAGCCCCTAAGTATGAAATTACATTTGCAGTGGCTACAAAAGTTATAGTCGGCAATATAACTTCGTCATTTTTTGATACATTTAATAATTTTAACGCTAGATGTAATGCTGCCGTACCATTAATCACTGAAATTACATTTTTTGAGTTAGTATATTTTTGTATTCTTTTATCAAATTTATTTACATATTCTCCAACACTTGAGACGTAACCAGATTTTATACAATTAATTAAATTTTTATTTTCAATATTGGTGAAAAATGGCTCATGAAGAACAGCTGTCTTTTTTTTTAATGTTAAATGTAAAACATCAATTATTTTTTTTGACAAACTCATATCCGATATCTAAGGATATTTTTAGTAATGACTTTATCTTTTTCTAAATTTATTTTTAACATATTTTTTATAACTTTTTTATAATCCAAGGGGGATATTCCTGTACCAGGTCTTTTAAATGTCAGATCTTTTAGATTAATTTTTCTATTTTTGTATAAATTAATTTTGCTTACGATACTTTTTCGAGCTACGGTTTTAATTTGCTTTTCTTCTTTTGAAAATATTTTTTTCCTAGATCCTAAAATAATTTCGATTTTTCTTATGCTTTCTACGAAATTTTTAAATTCTTTTATATTATAAGACGCTGAATGATCCGGACCTCTAAAACTTTTATTCAAAGTAACGTGCTTCTCAATAAATATAGCATTTTTTGAAACTGCAGCCAAAGATGCAAGATCTGTCTGCGAATGATCAGAATAACCTACGGGTAAATTAAATCTTTTTTTTAATTCATCTAAAACATTTAAATTTAAAGAATTATTTTTGGCTGGATAAGCGCTAGTGCAGTGAAGTATTATTATTTTTTTATTTTTATATTTTTTTAAAATCTTTAGAGCATTTTCAATATCATTATATGTTGACATTCCAGTAGATAATAATATTTGTTTTTTTTGTTTTGCAGCATACTCTAATAAATCTATTGAGGTTATTTCTCCTGAAGGAATTTTAATAAATGGAATATTAATTGTATTAACTAAGAATTTTAAACTTTCTAAATCAAATGCTGTGCATGCGTATGATTTGCCATATTTTTTACATATCATATTTAATTTCAAGTGCTCATCTTTCGTCAATTGAAATCTTTTACTCATATTCTTAATTGATATTTTAGAATCAAACCTATTTTGATAATCCGCTTTGAAGGAGTCTTTGCTATATACCTTATCAGGATTTGCTAATTGAAATTTAATATAATCAATATCAAGTTTTGAAAGTTTTTTTACTATCTGTTGTGCCAAAGCAAAGGAACCATTATGATTAACTCCTACTTCTGCTATAATTTTAACTCTATTAATTTTATTCATACTAAAAACTTGTTAAACAAATTCCTTTAAATCCTGTTACTACTTTTGGATTTTTTGATATTTTAATTTTTTTATCTAAAGCCATTTCTAAAATAGCACTTATGTAATTTAAACCTGCCAAATGCGTAAAGGGATACCCACCACCAAATCTAGGATTTAAATCTAAAATATATATTTTATTATTTTTTAATATAACGTCACAATCCAAATTACCAATATGGCCTAAATTTTTTGAAAGTTTTTTAGAAAAAATTTCAAATAATTTATTGATGACAATTTTTGCCTTATCGGTTTCTCCTGATCTCATTAAAATTTTTTTTTTTGCACAATAAGAAACAAAATTTCCGTCAAAATCATTCAATATATCTATATTAAACTCATCTCCATTTATAAATTGCTGAATCATGTCCTTGCCTTCAATAAAAAATTCTTTTATTTGATTCTTGTTCTCAATTATAGAATAGCCTATTGATCCGCTTCCCAATATTTTTTTTTTGATAACTGGTAAATTTATTTTTAATTTTTTTAAAGAATAATAAGATTTTGGGTAATAAAAATTATATTTTCTTGCAAAGATTTCAGTTTTTCTTTTATCTAAACAAATTGAAATAGCCTCATTACTTGAAACGACAACTTTACAATTTAACTCTGCAAAAATTGATTTATTCATAGAAAAAATATTAAGATCATAATCTGTTAATGGAATTAAAATATTTATTTTATTTTTTTTAATAATATTAATAATATCTCTAAGATATTTTTTAGGCCTTGATGTACTTTCAGAAACTAAGTATTTGTTTATATTTTTATCAGCAGCAAATGCTGCATTATTTATATTACAATCGCTTATATGAATCTTTATATTTGGATTAATTTTCTTTACAAAGTTTAAAAAATAAATTTTTCTTCCAACATTTGTTAAAAGTAGATTAATTTTTTTCATAATTATCAGAAAATTTTATTAGTCTATCTATTGCCTTTTTAAATAATATCTCGTCACAAGATAATGAAATTCTAATATGATCATCCCATTCTTTTCCAAAAAAAACTCCTGGGGTGGTAAATACTTTAAATTTATCTAAAAATAATAAACTAAATTTTTCTGATTTAACCCCTTTAATATTTTTAATTCGAATAAAACTAAACAAGCCTCCTTCACTATCAATTAAATCAAGGTTTTTCGATTTTTTTATACTTTGCGATAAATATTTGAAATTCTTATTTAATAACGAATTAAATTTATTAATATCTTTATCGTTTTTGCTTAAAGCTGTTATTCCTGCTTTTTGAATAAAAGATGGAACGTTATTTAAAGTATGTTGTTGAATTTTAGACATTTTCTTAATTAAATCTTTGTTGGCATGCAAATATCCAATTCTCCAACCAGTCATACTAAATGCTTTTGAAAAACTATTAATTGTAATTACTTTCTTCTGAATTTTTTTAAATGAACCAAATGAATAATGTTTTTTATTACTAAAATTTAATTTTTCATAAACTTCATCTGAGATAATCCAAAAATTTTTTTTATATAAAAAATTAATTAATTTTTTTAACTCACTAATTCCTAAGATTTTTCCTGTGGGACTGTGAGGATAATTAAATATTATAGCTTTAGTTTTTTTATTAATAAGATCATTAAGTTTTTTTAAATTAATAGAAAAATCAACTTTTGATAAATTAAGTATTCTAATTTTTGCCTTGGGTTGAGCAATTAATATTTGATTTTTATAACTAGGATAACTTGGATCTAGAATGATAATTTCATCGCGTTCCTCTAAAATTACTGATAGCACTAAACTTAAAGCCATCTTAGCGCCAGCCGTCACAATAATTTGCTCTGGGCTAGTTCTGAGTTTATTTTCTTGATTTAATTTTCTAGATATATTTTTTCTTAATTCTTCTAAACCAAATGGAGAGGAATATCTCGTGAATCCACTAATCATGGCTAGATTTGCAGATCTTATTATCTTATTTGATGTTGGAAAATTTGGTTCTCCCAACCCCAATGATATATAATTTTTTTTTTTTTTAAATTTACTCGCTACTAATGAATATTTTGACTCTAGAGAAAGTTTTATTCTATTAAAGATATTCATTATATATTTAAATTAGTTTTCAATTAATTTTTTACTTCTATTAAACTTTTATTTTTTATTCTAATAGCTCTTTTAAAATAAGTTAATAAATCTAGTTTATGAGTTATCATTACTAAAATTTTATCATTAAATTCTAATAATAAATTTTTAATTAAATCTTTTTCTACATCAACATCTAAAGCAAAGGTTATAATTCTCTATTATTTAATCTAGTTATAAAATTTATAAATTTTTTATTGCCTTTATCGTAAACCACATAGGGGTTGATATATTTTTTTATATTTAATCGATGTCTTAAAACACTGCAAAAAAAGGCATTATTTAATGTTTTTTCAAATTTTTCATATACTTCACTCTTAGTCCAAAAAAATCCCTCGTCCTTTATCGCAAAAAATGAAGACTTAATATTTTCAAACTTCCAATTAAAAAATTTTTTTAAAAAAACAAAGGCAACTCTTTTCCCTTTAGCCATTAATTCATATCCTAAAGTTGAACTTGAGGTAACAAAATAGTTAAAATCTTCAGAATTTATGTAAGTGTCTTTCCAATTACTTTTAGATATAAATACAAAATTATCAGTCCCTAGATTTCTATTAAAATATTCTTCTTCTAATTTCTGTTCAGTTTGACATGACAAAACAAATAATCTTTTGTTATATTTTTTACAATATTTGTTAAGATGTCTATAAAAAAGATTTTCATCCGAAATATTGTTAAATGTATTTTTTTTAAAATTGTAATTTATATGCATTCGAAACTGAGAAATAAAAACGATTGATTTATCATTAGACTTTTTGATACTAAAATTATTATTTTTGACTGAACCTGTTACTAAATATTTAGTCTTCATAAATTTAGAATAAAATAAACTTGTGTTTCTTCCATACAAGCATGCGTAATCAACTTTAAATTTAGACATGCTAAATTTCCTTTTATTTTTTAAAATTTTTTGAAACGTATCTACTGCAAACCATGCTTGTTGTATAAGTATTAGTTTTGCTTCTGGAAAATATTTTTTTAAGTTTAAAAAAAAAAATATTGTAATCTGTCACATTTATTATAATTTTTGGTTCTAAATAATTAAGATAAGTTAATATATAAACTTGATTAAAGGATAAATTTTTGTTTTTTTTGTAATTTATTAATGCTTTAAGAAGTACAAATAAATTAATTTCCTCATTTCTTGAATATAAATAAAAATAATCTAATCTAAAAAATAAATCTTCTATTGGCTTGGAAACTGCTGGATCTAGTATTACAATTTTTTTATTCTTAGGTTTAAAAAAGGTAAATCTAGCTTTTATTAAAATATCAATTATTTTTTTCAAAAAATTCCTTCTAAAGTTTAACATAAATTAAATAAAACCTATCTTAATAAATTGTAAATCATTTTCTTTTTATCAAAACCCATTTAAGAAGAATATAATCAGTAGAAAATGTTTAGGAATTGTAGTTTCGGGCAAAGAGGCTATTAACATTAATAATAAAGAAGATTTAATAATAGCAAATCATTTGTGGTTAAGTAATCACCAAAATCTTAAATCAATATCTTTTTCTATACCGGAGGATTTTATCAAAAAAACAATATTAAAAAAATCTTTTGATTTCATCGCTTAAGTAAAACTTTGATTTAAGACTAATTTTTTTTAACTAATTTTTTTCATAAATTCTATTTAACTAGTTGTATAAACATATTAATCTGTGATGATTAACAAAACTCTCCAATTTTATTTACTAAACTTGCCTTAATTAAATCTTTTGCTCAAATTACATTTGTTTTATTAATTTAAGCAATACTATTTTCGAACTTAAAAATTAATTCATGTTAGTTTTAGGAATGGCATTTAAAAAAATTTAAGCTATAGTAAGCAAAAAAATATTAGTTATTTAAATTTAATAGTTTATTTTTACACGTTTAGTTTTTATTTTTTGTGAAAATAATAATTTATAAAATAAAAAATTCTTTTTTAGAAGTTTAAATTTATTGTGAATTATTTTAATCATAAAAATTATAATGTGCTT